>ERZ773229.2726-NODE-2726-length-10206-cov-11.181066_pt1 | contig 10206 bp, 9 predicted proteins | sample MGYA00580992_ERZ773229 | MGnify/ENA primary metagenome ERZ773229 (study PRJEB29015, sample SAMEA2737795) | human gut metagenome | biome: human gut; feature: human-associated habitat; material: faeces | place: China | collected 2012 ... | reverse complement strand
AGCTCTTTGGCATGCGCGTTGCCCATGTGGGCATTAACGCCACCGACCCGGCAGACGCCCTGGAGATCGCGGAGCTGTTCTCGACGATGATGGGTCTGCCCGTTATCGAGACCCCGGTTTCGTACTTTAACGATTCGCTGGTCGAGGTCATGAAGCAGAATGGTCGTGGCACCAAGGGCCACATCGGCTTTGCCGTCAACGACATTGATGCGGCCGAGAAGTGGTTTGCCGAGCGCGGGCTCGAGGTCAACGAAGAGTCGCGCGCGCTGCTGCCCGACGGTAGCACCAAACTCGTGTACTTTAAGCGCGAGTTCGCCGGTTTCGCCGTGCATCTGTGCCGCGAGTAGCGCACAAGCTGCCATAGCTAGCAAAAAGGGATAGGGCCGTGTGGCCCTATCCCTTTATTTATGCCGAGGGGCTTCCTAGCGCGGCAGGCGAATCGTAAAGCGGCTGCCGACGCCCTCGACTGAGGTCACGCCAATGACGCCGCCATGGCTATCGACGATCCACTTGGCAATGGCAAGCCCCAGACCCGAGCCCTGTGCGCCGGCATCGCGTGCATTGTCGGCGCGGTAGAACCGTTCAAACGCGTGAGCTGCGGATTCCTGGTTCATGCCGATGCCCTCGTCCTCAACGCTTATGTCGATCGTGCCCGCGCCCGCATCCGGCGCTACGCCAAATGTGACGGTCGTTCCCGCATCCGAGTACTTGGCGGCGTTTTGCACGATCACGCGCAGAGCCTGCTTCACGAGCACCACGTCGACGGGCGCGTCGCAGCGCGGGTCGCTGACAAGCGCAGCGTCAAAGGCCAGCCGATACGTGTGCTCGGTATCGATCATCTGCGATTCCTCGCATACCTCGTCGACCAGTGCGGCAAGGTTGGTATTTGCGCGCCGCAGGACCGTGCGCCCGGCATCGCCGCGCGCCAAAAACAGCAGCTGCTCCACGAGCTCTTGCATGTGCTCGCTTTCGGCCTTGAGGGACGCGATAGATTCTGCCAGCACGTCCGGGTCGTCTTTGCCCCAGCGATCGAGCATGTTTACGTAGCCCTGAATCACCGCGATGGGCGTGCGCAGCTCGTGGCTCGCATCGTTGACAAAGCGCATTTGCTGCAGTTTGGCCTCTTGCATCTGGCGCAGTAGGCGGTTGAGTGCAACCTCGATGCTTGCCAGGTCGGCGTCGCCGGTAGTGACGCTCGGCGAGTCGACGCTTGCGCGCTCGATGGCCTGCTCCAGTGTTTCCATCTTGCCGCCGGAGAGCTGCATACGGCCGAGCTCGTCCACGCGCAAGGCCAGGTCGTTGAGCGGTGCCATGGTGCGGCGCACGCGACGGGCGCCGCCGAGCATGTCGAGCACGCTGATGACCTGCCAACCCACAACGACAAGGTAGAGAGGCCATAGCGCGACGAGGTCCTGCGCGAGGGGGAAAGTCTTGGTGGTACGCGCAAGCTCGACGGTATAGGTGAGCGTTGCCAGGTCCCAGCCGCGCGCAGGCGCCAGCGACATGCCGTGAACGGCGACGCCGGGGATCCATCCTGCGGTAAACGCGCCGTCGGGCAGCATCTGGTTGTATCCATAGACGAGGATCGCCGCCGCAATCACCATCAGCAGCAGATCGAGCCAGACGTAGCTCATCAAGCGGCGCCACATATAGCTCCAGTTGATGGCGCGGGCGATGGATGTGACGCGCTTGGCCTCGGCGTTACGCGCGGCAGACATAGCCCACCCCACGCACGGTCTGGATGATGCGGGCGCCGCCGGCGTCCTCGATCTTGGCGCGCAGGTGCGCGATGTGCACGTCGACGTTGTTGGTGTCGCCCACGTATTCGTAGCCCAGCGCCTCGTGCGCGATGCGCTCGCGCGTGAGCACGGTCTCGGCATGCGCCATAAGCAGGGCGAGGACGTCGAACTCGCGGGCCGTGAGCGCGATGGGCGAGCCGCCGACCGTGACTTCGCGGCGGTCGGGGTCGAGCGCAACCGAGCCCACGGCGAGCGTGGCGGGGGAGGGCGCGACGGAAACTTGGGTCGAGTCGCCGACCGGGGGTATCGTAGCGGCGTCGACGCCCGCGCCACCTGCCCCGGCGCCGCCAACGCCCGAAGCCGCCCGCACGGCCTCCGAGCGCTTCAACGCCACGCGGATCCGTGCGAACAGCTCCTCAATCGCAAACGGCTTGGTCAGGTAATCGTCGGCGCCGGCATCGAGCCCGGCCACCTTGTCCATCACGGCATCGCGCGCGGTGACCATGATTACCGGCACATCCTTGTGCTTGCGGACGCGTCGCAGCACCTCCATGCCGTTGAGCTGCGGCAACAGCACATCGAGCAGAATCAAATCGTAGTTGCGCTCCAGCGCCAGGTCCACGGCGGTGCGGCCGTCGGCGGCATGTTCCACCTGGTAGCCCTCGTGCTCCAGCTCGAGCGTCACAAAGCGGGCGATTTTCTCCTCGTCCTCTACGATCAGGATCCGTGCCATGCGTGCTCCCGTCTGCGATTACTTGTCGTCGTTCAGATTTTGCTTGATGTCGTCCGCGGCGTCGGCGGCGTGATTCATGAGGTTGTTGATGCTGCCGGGCACGTCGCCGTCGCTGTCGATGCGGTAGCGCATGCCAAAGAACAGGCCAATCAGCATCAGCCATATCGTGGCGCCCCAGGCAAACAGCGCGACGATGGGGATCAGGATGGGGATGTTGAGGATGATCGCATCGCGGCGCGTGGCGATAAACTTGGTGTCCAGACTCAGGCGGAAGAGCTTTTTGAGGTACTCCCACACGCTGTCCATCTTCTTGGAGAAGTCGGTCTTTTCGCTCGACTTTTCGTAGGCGGCTTGCGCGGCGACCATCTCGGCCGAGGGCTCATCGACTGGCGCGGACTCGGTGGCGGCGTGCGCCGACGTGGCCTGGGTCTTGCCCTGCGACTCGAGCCAAATGATGGCATCCAGCACGTTGCCGTCGGCGGCGTCGAGCGCGGCTTTGGCATCGGTGTAGCTCACGCTGCACTTGGTGCGGATGGTTTCAACTTTTTCGAGGTCGTCCATGACCTGTCCTTTCGTTCGATGGGCGCGACGCCGGGCGATTTGCCCGGGCGCGAGCGTTGCGTTCGGCGGTCTGCGTTGCGCGGCGCCGCCCCGCCCTTGGTCGAACTCTATAGTGCAGGTTATAGATTAAGCGATTCTTGAGCCAAGATTAATGTTGGATGAGTTTTTGCGCGGCGGTGGGGGTGGGCAGCCTTTGAGGTAAGCGCAGGCTGAGCGGCTAGAGCCCAGGGGTAAATTTGTGTCCGCACGGCGAGATATACTTTTGAATACGTTGAGAGGGCGTGGCAGGACAAAGATGCCTGGAGCCCGTGAAATCAGAGGCTCCGCGGCGGCGCACGGGTGCAAACAGGCGAGGCTTCGACGCAAACAGGGGGTCATAAGTGCATATCTACGCTATGAGCGACATTCACGGATGCTTGGACGCCTTTAAAGCGTCGCTTTCTACTATCGACCTCGAGGCCGAGGACTCCAAGCTGGTCCTGTTGGGTGATTACTGCGACCGAGGTCCCGATTCGCTCGGAGTCTTCGAACTCGTCATGGACTTGCAAAAACGTTACAGCGATCGCGTCGTGGCGCTGCGCGGCAACCACGAGGAGATGCTCCTCGAGTACATTGATGAGGTAAACGATTCTAATTTTACGCAGGCATGGATACTTGCCGACAGCAATCTGGCAACGGCCAAGAGCTTCCTAGATGCCGAGGCATTCAAGCACGTTAAGCACCTGCTGAGGCTCAGGAAGTTCGAGGAGGCCTACGGCTTTACGGTTGAGCGTATAAAAGCCGAGCACGCGGACGTCATCGCGTGGGTTCGCAAACTCCCTTACTTTTACGAGAGCCCCTTTGGCCAGGTTTTTGTGCACGCCGGCGTTGACGAGGAGGCCGGTGAGTATTGGAAGATCGGCACGCCTGACGAGTCATTTACCACGATGGCGCCCGAGTACGTGGGGCGTGAGTTCTACTTGGACGTTATCGCCGGACACATCAATACCGAGGCCGTCTCGGGCATCGCAGGCTACCGCGGTATCTGGCATGACGGGGCCAGCCATTACTACATCGACGGGAACGTCATGAAGAACGGCGAGGTCGCGGTACTGAGTTACGACTCGGAGACAGGGAAGTATAGCGGGCAAGGGCTGGAGTAGGTTGGAGGGCGATTATTTGCCTTTCTAGTAACGCAATGATCTATTAAGCCATTCATTCATTCTTCCAGAAGAATAATCTTCGACCCGCTTTCCTTCCTTTGTATTTAAGCGAAGTTCGGGTTTGATAGAGATGCCGCAGTATTCGGGTTTGACAGAGATAACGCAACGAAACTGCAGCTCTGCTGCATTCAAGTCTATCTTGTCCAATTGTTTAATATACCGATAAAGGCAATGATATTCGTGCTGTTCGTTGCCTAAGACGTGGGCGACATCGAGGTAGGCGAGCAGGGAGATGAGTACGTGCCACTGCTGGTCTAAAACTTGTTTACCATTCTCGTCTTCGGTAAAGGGGTCAAAGGCGTCGAGTTCAGCAACCGCATCTTTGTCAAAGTAAAAGTGGTAATGTCGCTGATCGTCGGTGCGGCACTTAAGCACAAGGTAGAAAACAGCATCGTCTGCTGATACCTTTTTGCGGTTGTCTTTGCACCATTCATCCCATCTGTCTTCTTTAAGGGCAGATTCCATTTCTTTAAGCTTATTTTCATTAAGTTCATTTAGCTCACGTACGGTCTTGCCCAGCTTATAGGCTGGGTCACTATGAGGACTGTTTTCAGAAATATTTTTGCAAGGATCATTGCACCATTCAATAAAGTCCTTGACGTCTATTGGATTGGTATAAAACTCTCCGGTGGAAGACGCGTTTTTGCATATAGTGCCGACGCGGTCGAAAAAATCCCTGATATCGTTCAAATCGGCGAACTTGTCTTCGTCCATATCCAGATTCCTTTCTCATCGGGAAGCATGTTTCATTATAGGTGCGTTCGCGGTCGCGGTGACAGGCGGACGCGCGCCAACGTGATTCCAGAGAAGGAAAATGACAGGGCTTCGGAACAGCCAAGAATCAAGGTCTAATACTTTTCCGAGAAGTGAACGAGTGAAATCGGACCCCTGAAGCATCGACACTTTAAAGGCGTCGTTTCCTGCGGTTTTGGCGTTAGAATCCTGCGATTTTGCCACTGGAAAATGCAGATGCTCCAGGGGTTCAAAAACAGCCGTTCACTTCGCGGAAAAGTATTAGACCTCGATAGCGGGGGATGGGGTGCCTGTGCAAAACGGCGTCAAAGGCTGGTCGAGCAGGCGGTTTCTCCATTGATGTCCGCACGACATGGGACACTTACCCTGCCGCCCTGCTCTGCCGCGGCGGCATGCATCTGAACAGCGACCCTCTAAGGAGTTCGATATCGATGAGTGACAACACCAAGCATCTCGCAAAGAAGTGCGCCAAGGACGCGGGGCCGTGCCTCGCGCTGTGCTTTGCCGGCGCAGCGGTCACGCTGCTGGCTGTTCTGGGGCCGTTCGACGTGCTCCGAAGTGCCGTCTCTCTGCACGTTTGCATGGCCCTTGCCGGCGCCATGATGACCGGCGGCGTGCTCGATCTGGTTTTTTGGGTGCTTGACCCGTTTGGATGGAAGAACGAGGGGTAAGCCCTAAGGGATGGAAGGGCTGGAACGGTTAGCTTAGTGATCGTGCAAAATGCGGGCTAGCGACTTACAGGGAAGTGGTAATCCGATGACGGTCTATGTGACGGGCGACATTCACGGCGGCCTCGACATGCAAAAGCTGCGCGACTGGGAGCTTGGGGATGGTCTGACGGGCGACGACTATCTGATTGTCGCGGGCGACTTTGGCTTTCCGTGGGATTTCTCTGCCGAGGAGTGCGCCGACATCGCCTGGCTGGAGTCGCGCCCCTATACCGTGCTGTTCGTCGACGGCAACCACGAGCGTTTCGATCACTGGGCGGAGCGACCCATGGAGCTGTGGCACGGTGGGCTGACGCAGCGCCTGTCGGATACCTCTCCCATACGGCGCCTGACGCGTGGCGAGTTTTTTGAGCTTGACGGCTCAACGATCTTTACCATGGGCGGCGCCACGAGCGTTGACAAAGAGTACCGCATTCCCTATTCCAGCTGGTGGCCGCAGGAGCTGCCGGACGAGCGCAACTTTGAGGAGGCGCGGGCAAAGCTCGACAGCGTGGGCTGGAAGGTCGACTACGTAATCACCCACACCTGCTCTACGCGCATGCTTTCGCCCACGCTCTATCCGGCACCCGGCTGGAATTGCCCCGCCATTGATCGGCTTACGGCATTTTTCGATGAACTGGAAGATCGCTTGGACTTCAAGCGCTGGTACTACGGCCATTTTCATCGCGATGCCAACCCTGCCGAGCGCCATACCGTGCTCTACGACTGCATCATTCGCCTGGGCGACGAACTCCAGCCCTGGGATGTTGCGTAGGGGCGAGGCGTTTGGCTACTCGGCCGTTACGGTGATGTTCTCCCGGTGTGCGCGGATGACGTCCCAGCTAAAGTGCTCGACCAGTTGCTCGGCAGAGCGCGGCGTGGTGTCCGGTGCGATGCCCGTTTGCCCGGCGAGCCAGCCCAGCAGTGCCTCGGGTGTGCCAAAGCGGGCGCGGAGCTCGCCCAGGTCCAGATCGCGGTCGCGCTTGGAAAGGCGGCGGCCGTCCGGCGACATGAGCAGTGGAATGTGCGCGTAGTGCGGCGTGGGAAGTCCCAGCAGACGCTGCAGGTAGATTTGGCGCGGCGTGGAGCCCAGCAGGTCGCATCCGCGCACGACCTCGGTGACGCCCATGGCGGCGTCATCGACCACCACAGCCAGCTGGTAGGCAAACACGCCGTCGCTGCGGCGCACCAAAAAGTCGCCGCATTCGGTGGCGAGCGCTTCGCATTGGGCCCCGTACGTGCGGTCCACGAATTCGACCACATCGTCTGCGAGGTCGTCGACGGTGGGCACGCGCAGGCGCGTGGCCGGGGCGCGCAGGGCACTGCGGCGGGCGACCTCTTCGGCCGAAAGGCCTCGGCAGGCGCCGCGGTAGATGGGCGTGCCGTCGCTGGCATGCGGCGCGCTCGCGGCGTGGAGCTCGGCGCGCGTGCAAAAGCAGGGGTAGGTGAGGCCGGCGTCTTGCAGCTGATGCAAGGCGCTCTCGTACAGGTCGAGGCGATCGTGCTGGTAGTAGGGGCCTTCGTCCCACTCGAGCCCCAGCCAGGTCAGATCGTCAATCAGTTGAGCGGCAAGTTCCGGGCGCTTGCAGCGATCGTCCAGGTCCTCGATGCGCAGCGCGATGTTGCCGCCCTGGCTGCGGGCCGAGAGCCACGAGCACAGGCAGCTGAACACGTTGCCCAGGTGCATGCGGCCCGATGGCGACGGGGCAAAGCGCCCCACGACGGGTGCGGGAACGGAGGCGGGCTGCGTCGTTGGCGCGTCCGCGGTGGGCGTTGCTATGTTGCGTGCGTTGATATCCATGCGGACGAGTATAGCGCGGGGCGCGATGGGGAGGCGTCACTGTGGTCTGCAAGTTGTCGAGGCCCCGCATTGCGTATGGTGGGCCGCAGACTCGGTGCTTTGATTCCTGTCCATCAACTTGGCACCTTAGACAACAGAAACCCCGGCAGCTCTTCGCAACTGCCGGGGTTTCCGCGGAAAAGGGGGACATGATCCTCGAGCGAACGGCAAAGGGGCAAACCGTTTTCGCTCAACTGCTTTATGCCCCTCGACTGGTGGCTCAATCAGCGCATGCCGCGCCCACACAAAGCCGCTACACCTGTGACGGAGCTGTGAAGTGGTATCTATTGTTGGCGCGGGATTCGGCCAAAGAGCGTCTCAAACGACAAATTTGTTGCTGTCCGTCGGTTCAGCCCAATGATCCGTTTTCCTCCGTCCCCAATAGATCATTTTCCAAGTGTCGGGGTACGGGTATGACTTTCATCCCGTTTGGCACTCCGGTCGCCTAGATGTTCGTCATGAGTGCCCGCAAACGTGGGACAATGGCGATGTTGGTTTTACAGACAAAGGATGTGCCTATGAACGCCCCCGTTGCCAGTACTTGTCGGCAGCGCTGCCTGTTTGCGCGATTCGCTTCCGTCTGCGTGCTCGTCGCGCTTGCGTTGTTGCTGCTGCCTGTCGCCGCGCACGCCGACGGCTACTCCATGACCCAAACCTATATCGGCGCCACGGTCGAGGCCGACGGCTCGCTGACCGTTGTCGAGGGACGCCAGTTTGATTTCGATGACGACATCAACGGCGTGTTTTGGGAGATCAATACGGGCTCCAACCAGCAGAGCGGCACGGCGGGTATCGATGTGCTGAGCGTCGAGGAAGAGGATACCGCGTTCAACAAAGTCGATAGCGCGAACAAGGGTGACTCTGGCGTCTACACGGTCGAGCAGACTGGTGACGGCGTAAAGATTAAGGTATTCAGCCCTCACGAGAGCGGCGATAGCGCAATCTATTACGTGAGCTACACCATGACCGGTGCGGTTATGAACTGGGCCGATACCGCCGAGCTCTATTGGAAATTCGTGGGCGACGGCTGGTCCGCGGACTCCGATGACGTCGAGATGGAAGTGCGCTTCGCAAATGCCGCTGCCGGGACGGCGGCCGTCAAGGGCGATAACTTCCGCGCATGGGGCCACGGCCCGCTGACGGGCGACGTGTCGCTCGATGTGGACGAACCCATGGTCACCTATACCATTCCCTGCGTGCATCAGGGCGAATTCGCCGAGGCGCGCATCGCCTTCCCCAGCGACTGGGTGCCGCAGCTTGCCGCCTCGGGCGAAGAGCGCATGTCAACGATCCTGAGCGAAGAGAAGGAATGGGCCGACGAAGCTAACGCCCGCCGCGCTCACGCTCGCATGATTGCCAATGTACTTGCCGTGCTAAGTGTTGTCGCGGCGGTGGCCTTTACCGGCACAATCGTTGTGCTCAAGTTGCGCAAGCGCAAGCCCAAACCGCTTTTCCAGGACGAGTATTTCCGCGATGTGCCTTCGGCCGACCATCCCGCCGTGCTTTCGGCCCTCATGAGCTGGAACGAGGTGCCCGATCAGGCATATATCGCCACGCTCATGAAGCTCACCGACGACCGTGTGATCAAGCTGGAGCAGGCGACCGTGACCAAGGCCAAGAAAGGCCTGTTGGGGCGTGAAAAAGAAGAGCAGACGTATCGCGTGACGGTGAGTGATGCGGGCTGGAAGTCGGCCAAGGGCATTGACCGCATGGTGCTCAAGGTCTTCTTTGCCGGTGCTAAGCCCGACGAGAACGGCGATCGCTCGCGCACGTTTGACGAGCTGCAGCACTACGTCAAGCAGCACGCTACGCCCGTGGGCGACAAGCTCGAGGACTATCAGAACACCGTTAAGGGCAAGCTGGCCGATAGCGAGTACGTTGCCTCGGACGGCATTGTCGCAATGGTGTTTTGCCTGGTTCTCGGTATTCTGATCGCCTGTGTTCCCGCGGGATCCATCTTCTTTACCGACGGCGCGCAGGCGAACATTGTCGCCGCGGTTATCTCGGTGCCGATTGTGCTGGTGGGTATTGGCGTGGGCCTTACGTTCCGCCGCTTTACGCCGGAGGGCGCCGAGGTGGCGGCTCGCTGCAAGGCGCTTAAGCATTGGCTCGAGGATTTCACGCGTCTAAAGGAAGCCGTCCCCGGCGATCTGGTTCTGTGGAATAAGCTTCTGGTGATGGGTGCGGCGCTGGGCGTTTCGAAGGAAGTTCTGCGTCAGCTTGCCGAGGCTGTTCCTCCCGAGGTGCGCGAGGCCGACGGTTTCTACGACAATTACCCCTGCTACTGGTGGTACTACCATCATTACGGTACCGAGTCGCCGCTCGATTCGTTTGATGACGTGTATCACGAGAGCATCCGTGAGCTGGTTTCGAGTTCCGATAGCTCGAGCGGCGGCGGTGGCGGCGGCTTCTCGGGCGGCGGAGGCGGCGGCGTCGGCGGAGGCGGCGGCGGAACGTTCTAACGGTCGTAAGCTATAGGATGGGCTTTTCTCGACAGCCGTCGGGGAAAGCCCATCCCCTTTTTACGCGCTACCTACGAAGACTGTCCCCAGCAACTAATCATTTAAGAACGTTTCCAACGACTAGGTGCGGTTGCTGCCAAGGAGTGTCCCGGGGTGCCGGCACAGACGATATGAGCAGGACATAAAAACATTGAGAGCCCCTGCTGCAT
>ERZ773229.2723-NODE-2723-length-10209-cov-7.370987_pt1 | contig 10209 bp, 9 predicted proteins | sample MGYA00580992_ERZ773229 | MGnify/ENA primary metagenome ERZ773229 (study PRJEB29015, sample SAMEA2737795) | human gut metagenome | biome: human gut; feature: human-associated habitat; material: faeces | place: China | collected 2012 ... | reverse complement strand
AACCGAGGTCTGCCATTTACGGGCAAATCTCAAGAAATGCCATTTTGCCCGTAACGTGTGACTTGATTTTACGGGCAAATCCCAAGAAATCGCCGTTTTGCCCGTAACGGGTGACTGGATTTTACGGGCAAATTTCAAGAAACGCCATTTTGCCCGTAACGGGTGACTTGATTTTACGGGCAAATCTCAAGAAAATGCCGTTTTGCCCGTAACCGGCATTACTCATGGGCCTTGTCATAGATTTTTTGAATCTCTTCCGGCAAATTGTCCGGCAGCATCTGGCGCAATTCATCCTCGTTCCCGTCTTGAAGAGCCTTGTCATAGTACCAGCACTTGAATTCGAGCATGGCCATTGTTTTTTCAAGTGATTCTATTTCTTGTTGAATGATTTTTTTTTGATTAGCGAAAAGTTCGCGACGTTTTTTGTAGGTGCTGCTGCCTTCGGAAACCCACTGGAAAAATTGACGAATATCTTTGATTTCAAGCCCTGATCTTTTAAGGCATTCGATGATCCTGATTTCTTCCAGTTCCGTATCGCTGAAGTTTCTGACATATCCTTTTCGTTCCAAGTGAGGAAAGAGACCTTCTTTGTCATAGTAGCGCAAGGTTGAAACGGGCAGACCGGTTGCTTTCGAAACTTGTCCAATCGTGTACATGCAAAAATCCTCCGAAAAATTATTGACTTAAAGTTAGCTTTAGGTTGTATGATAATCTCAAGTATAAGACTGCTCGAAATAATTTTCAAGAAGAAAAGGCGAGCTTTAGAAAAAACAAGTAACAGGAGGAATTTTATCATGTCAAAAATAGTTCAAACAGCAGGCAGAAACGCACTTGGCAAATTCGCCCCTGAATTTGCCCATTATAATGACGACGTTCTTTTCGGCGAAAACTGGAACAATCAAGATATCGACGTCAAGACGAGAAGCATTATCACGGTTGTTGCTTTGATGGCTTCCGGCATCACGGACTCTTCACTGAAGTTCCACCTTGAAAATGCCAAGGCACACGGCGTGACGCAAAAAGAGATTGCCGCAATCATCACGCACGTTGCATTTTACGCAGGCTGGCCAAAAGGCTGGGCAGTGTTCAACTTGGCTAAGGAAGTCTGGAATGACGGTGAAGGCGACCTTCCTTATGAGGATCCGGCGATGAGAGCACATGCCAAAGAGATGGTTTTCCCGATTGGCGAACCAAATGTTGGTTTTGCGAAGTATTTTGTCGGCAAAAGCTACCTTGTTCCGGTTTCGACGAGTCAGGTCGGCGTTTACAACGTCACATTTGAACCAGGATGCCGCAACAATTGGCACATTCATCATGCCAAAAACGGTGGCGGTCAAATCATTATTTGCATTGCCGGTCGCGGTTATTATCAAGAAGAAGGCAAGCCTGCGATCGAAATGAAACCGGGCGATTGCATCAATATTCCGGCCGAAGTCAAGCATTGGCACGGTGCGGCTTCGGACAGCTGGTTCAGCCATTTGGCAATCGAAGTTCCGGGCGAGCAGACTTCAAACGAGTGGTGTGAACCAGTAACGGACGCATGGTATGATGCGGTCCAAAAGCAGTAGCATAAAGAGGCTTTGAAAAAACTACGCCTCAAATTTAAAAACCGGATGATTTGCAATCAATTGCAAATCTGATCCGGTTTTTTTTGTATGCATGACGCCTGCTAGAAATAACCCAAAATAGTTTGACGGCAAATTTGACTGAAATCTTGGCGCGCTGATTTATCAGACACTGCATTTGTCAAAATCACTGCCGTTTACGGACACATCGAGTAAAATGGGCCTTCTGTCCGTAAATGGCTTGCTCGAAAAAAATCGATTACGGACAAAATGGTCAGAAACAGCCGTTTGTCCGTAAAAATTCAGACGTTTCGGACTCGGTTTTACGGACAAATGCTCCAAAAAGAGGCTTCTGTCCGTAAATCCTCAGCATAATGGCCAAAAATTTACGGACAAATCGCTGGAAAATGTCGGTTTGTCCGTAAAATGCGTTTGGCTTACGGACAAACCAGCAAAAATGGGCACTTTGTCCGTAAATTTGAGTGAATTGGTTGAGCAGCACTGTATTTAAAAAAATCGTCTACCTTTTCCATTCTAGATGCCAAACGTTCCACCGTGGACCTTGACGACGTTTGAGGCAACGATAAAAGCGTTCGGGTCGATATCGTGGATTCTGCTTAAAAGTTTGCCATACGAATCATTGTCGACGACAGCCATGATCAGCTTTTTGTCGTTGAGTGAGTATCCGCCGCGAACGTCAAAAATCGTCAGGGAATTGTCCGCGTCCTCAAGCATTTTGCGGATTTCCGGCAGCTTGTCGTTGCTCATGACCTGAATCTGATATTTGTGATCGAGACCTGATTCCATGTAGCGCATGACGAACAGGGAAACGAACAATGAAAAAGCGGCCATAAAGAAAGCATCAATGCCTGAAACGGGAATGTTGAACAGCGTCACGACCATGTCGATGACGAGCAAGGAAACGGCCGGATTGACGTGGAAGTAGCGTTCAATGATGAGCGGAGGAACGGTCGTCCCACCGCTGGCCGCATTGATGCGGTACAGCGCGGCCACGCCGATTGCTGAGAAAACGCCGCCCAAGATGACGGCCAAAAGCTTATCCGAAACGATCTCGAAGCTTGGCGTGACATAAATCAAAACGGGCAGGAGGTAGCTTCCGATGATGAACTTTTTGACGGTCTTCCAATCGATAAAGATCCAGGCCAAAATCAGCATGAGGGTATTGATGACGAGCACGCAAAGCGAACGGTTGAACCCAAAGGCTGCTTCGAGCAGGACGGCCATGCCCGTTGCGCCGCCGGCAGCGATATTGATCGGCGCATAGAAGAAGTTGATTGAGATTGCGACGAGCTCAAGGGCGAACAGGAAGATGAAGGCCCTGAAAAACGGATTTTTGACAAGTCTTTTTTTCATAAAAAATTCCCCCTGAATAAAAAAGGTATGGAAAATTAATACCAATCAATATAAACTAGTAGTTGGTTCACTAATTTTTGAAAGGATTTTTATTATAACCATGAAATACAGTGCTAAAAAACTGACTGCTCAATATGCCCTGACGCAAGCCGCATATTGGATGGTTTTTTGCGGTCTTTATACTTTTGCGACGGTCTATTTATTGAGCAAGGGATTGACAAGCTCTAAAATCGGCATCATCGTTGCTTGCGGCAACCTGCTTGGTTTCGTGCTGCAGCCTTATATCAGCGGGCTGGCCGATCGCTTTCAAAATCTGACGCTGCACTATCTTGTCGAGGTGCTGATCGGCGTCATGATTTTGGCAATTCTTCTGTTGCTGCTTTTGCCGGACGTGTTCGTTTTGATTTTCTTGCTTTACGTGATAGCGGATGCGCTTTTGCAGGTCTTGCAGCCGTTGCTTAATTCGCTCAGCATCTATTATGTAAATGCAGGGATCAACGTCGACTTCGGAATTGCTCGCGGCATGGGCTCGCTTTCGTTTGCAATCATGTCGTCCGTTTTGGGCGTCATGTGCGACAAATTCGGCGCGAACGTTTCGATGATTTCAGCCATCCTGCTTTTGATCGCGGTCTTTTGCCTGGTTCTTTCGATGCCGGTCATCAAAGCCTGCGATGAGCAAAAACGGGATAAGTCTTCAAATCAAAGCAGCAAGCAAAAGATGGGCATCGTTTCTTTTCTGATGCACTACAAACGTTTCTCGATGGTACTTTTTGCTTCCGTTTTGGTGTTTATTTTCCATAACATGTACAACACTTACCTGATTCAGGTCGTGAAGGGAATCGGCGGAACGTCGACCCAAATGGGAACGGCGCTGACGATTGCTGCTGTTTGCGAGCTTCCGGCAATGTTTGGCTTTTCGCTGATTGCCAGAAAGTTTTCAAGTGCCAGACTGATGATTTTTGCGACGATCGTTTTTTCGATCAAGGCTTTTGCGACTTATTTTGCAGGCAATGTCTTCGAACTCTATGCTTCAATGGTGCTGCAGATGTTTTCATTTGCAATCATCACGCCCGCTTCGGTTTATTACGTGAACGAAGTCATGAACGAAGAGCATCGTTATACCGGGCAGGCACTGATGGTCGGAACGACGACCGTCAGCGGCGTGATCGGCAGTCTTTTGGGCGGCTTCATTCTGGAAGCAACGAATTTTCACGTGATGCTGCTCGTCGGATGTTTCATTTCCGTTTTAGGAACGATTTTGATGATGACGTTTGCACGAAATGAAAAAGAAGATTAAAATGAAATTGGAACCGGATTAGTTGTTTGCTGATCCGGTTTTTTGCTTCTTTTGTAGACAAAATCGTCAAATTCGTTTGATTAAAGTTTCTTGATGTTTGAAAATAAAGAGCTGCAAAACTAAAAAAATGATTGTTTAAAAATAAATCACAAAAATAAATACTGCAAAATTAAAAAGATGACGAGATGAAACTTGATTTCATTAACATTCTTAGTTTACAATAAAAAACGTCGAATAGCAAACCTCACACAACATGGAAGGATGGATGTTAATGTCTTATGTAGATGACGTTTTAACCAGAGTCGCAAATCAGAATCCGGATCAGCCGGAATTCAATCAGGCCGTTACCGAGGTTTTGGAGTCCTTGCGCCCGGCAATCGAGCAAAATGAAGAGCGCTATCGGAAGGAAGCGCTGCTTGAACGTTTGACAACGCCGGACCGTCAGATTTTGTTCCGTATCTCCTGGGTCGATGACAAAGGCCAGACTCAGGTCAACAACGCATACCGCGTGCAGTTCAACAATGCGATCGGACCGTATAAGGGCGGGCTTCGCTTACACCCTTCGGTCACGTTGAGCATCATTAAGTTTTTAGGTTTTGAACAAATTTTTAAAAATTCGCTGACCGGACTTCCGATCGGCGGAGGCAAAGGCGGATCCGACTTTGATCCAAAGGGCAAGTCCGATCGCGAAATCATGGCCTTTTGCCAAGCATTCATGACGGAACTTTACAAGCATGTCGGTGCAGACGTCGACGTTCCGGCCGGAGACATCGGAACCGGCGGTCGTGAAATCGGCTATCTGTACGGACAGTACAAACGTCTGACCGGCAGATACGAAGGCGTTTTAACCGGCAAGGGGCTGACGTTTGGCGGCTCTTTGGCCAGAACGGAAGCGACCGGATACGGATTGCTGTATTTGACGGACGAACTGTTGAAAGCTCATGGAAAGAGCCTCGAAGGCAAAACGATCACCGTTTCGGGAGCAGGAAACGTTGCGATTTATGCGATCGAAAAAGCCGAACAGCTTGGCGGCAAAGTCGTAACGTGTTCTGATTCAACGGGCTGGATCTATGATCCGGACGGAATCGACGTTGAACTTTTGAAAGAAGTCAAAGAAGTCAAGCGTGCGCGCTTGACTGAATATAAAAAAGCACGTCCAAATGCTGAATATAATGAAGGAAGAGGCGTTTGGAGCGTCAAGTCAGACGTTGCATTGCCATGCGCAACGCAAAACGAGCTCGACCTGGACGATGCCAAAAAGCTCGTTTCAAACGGCGTCATCGCGGTTTGCGAAGGTGCCAACATGCCGACAACGCTCGAAGCAACGAATTATCTGCAAGAACAAGGCGTGCTCTTTGTTCCGGGCAAAGCATCAAATGCTGGCGGCGTGGCCGTTTCAGCACTTGAGATGAGTCAAAATTCGGAAAGACTCAGCTGGACGTTTGAAGAAGTCGATCAAAAATTAAAAGACATAATGACAAATATCTATCAAAACATCAGCCAGGCCGCAAAAGAATACGGTCACGAAGATGATTTTGTGCTTGGCGCAAACGTTGCTGGCTTTAAGAAAGTTGCAGAGGCGATGGAAGCGCAAGGGATTTATTAATAAAGATTGTAAAAAGAAATTTTTGAACAGAAGAAGAGGCTGGGGAAAAGTCCCGGTTCTCGCTTGAATTAAACGAAATGCCGAACGAAGGAGGTCTTGTTGCGACTGACTTTGTCCGGCTTTTTTAAATGCAGTGCTGCTCAACCAATCTATCCAAGATCTCATTCAAATTTACGGACAAAGTGCCATTTTTGGCTGGTTTGTCCGTAAGCAAAACGCATTTTACGGACAAACCGGCATTTTCCGGTGATTTGTCCGTAAATTTTGGGCCATTATGCTGAGGATTTACGGACAGAAGCCGTTTTTCGGAGCATTTGTCCGTAAAACCGGGTCCGAAACGTCTGAATTTTTACGGACAAACGGCCATTTTTGCCCATTTTGTCCGTAATCGCTATTTTTCGGACAGGCCATTTACGGACAGCATGCCCATTTTCAGCGATGTGTCCGTAAACGGCAGTGATTTTGACAAATGCATCGCCTGATGAATCAACGCTGAGCCATCAGGCAAATTTACCGCCAAACTATTTTTGGTTATTTCCATCATAGCAGGCGTCATGCATACAAAAAACCGGATCAGATTTGCAATTAATTCCAAATCATCCTGATTTTAGATTTGAGGCAGATTTTTTCCCAGCCTCATCCTTTAATTTGAAGCATAGTTTTTCCCATCATCTTCTTTTGGTTTTCATCCGTGCATGATTTGGGATATACTTATAGGTAGAAAATTTTCAAAAGCAGGTGATCATTTTGGCGATGAGAAGGAAATTGAAACACAAAAGGTTAATTTATGCGCTTTGTCTGGTCGACCTGATAATCTTGATCGCAGCCTTTGGGTTTGTTTTCCACGATTACATCGGTCAGCTGCTTGCTTTTTGGGATCCGGACGTCGATCGTCAATTGCTCAAGACTGTTTTTCGCGATCATGGGATAGAAGATGCGTTCTTTCTATTATTGCTGACGATAACGACTACTGCAATTCCGGTTTTTTCCAGTTCTGTCGTTTGCATTTTCAACGGTGCATGTTTCGGGCCGTGCATCGGATTTTTGATGAACCTTTGCGGCACTTCGCTCGGAAATCTGTGCATGTGGCTGTTTTTTACGCGCTACGATCTGCCAAAACGTTCTCAAAAGCTCGAAGAGTTCATTGCGGAAATCGAACAGCACAGGCAAAAAATTTATGGCATCCTCGCAGGATACATGATGCCGATGTTTCCTTCGTTTATCGTCAACTATGTGAGCGTTCATCTGAAACTTTCTGTTTCAACCGCAATTTCATGTATCGTAATCGGGATGGTTCCGACGTCTTTCATCTATGCTTTTGGCGGAAACGCAATCTTTGAAGGGAGCAAAACCCTTGCGATCGGGGCTTTGGCAGGATTTGTAATCTTATTTTCGGTTGTTTTCATCTATCGAAAATGGCGTAAGCAAAGGAAAAGCAACGTTTAATACGAACAAATGTTCAAATTGGATTTTACAATATTTCAAAAATATTACAAATTTCGGTTTCTTTACTGTATTTTAGCAGAAGAAAGCCGGAATTATTTTTTTTCAAAAAAAATTTCGAGAATTTCGCAAAAATATCGTGGAAACGGATCGTTAACAATTCAGTATAAGGATAGATTTATTTTCGAGCTAAAAAATTCAGTGCTGTCAAGGCTTCAAGGTAAATATATTTAAAAAAATCACATTATAAATATTACGGAATGTAACAAAAATTTCAAGGAAACGCTTTCCTGTAATTATCCTGGTACTTGATTGTTACATTGCTCCCATATAATGTTCCATGTTAGCTCGTGAGGCAAGCGAGCGTGAGGATCTTCACCAGAGTAAGAATAATGCTTACTACAGACGTAATAGGTTTGATATAAAACACAGGAGTGAAATTTATTTATGAAATTTAACAAAGTTGCTTTATCAATCGCATGTGCTGCAGGTTTTACCGTTGCAGGCGCAGCCGCAGCAAACGCTGATACGGTTACGGTCAAGTCTGGCGATACTTTATCTCAAATTGCCGATGAGAATAATACGACTGTTTCTTCAATTCAATCATTGAATTCGTTGCAAAACATTCATTTGATTTTCCCAGGTCAAAAACTCGTAATCAATGCGAATAATGGCGATGCTGCCGTTTCAACGCAACAAAGCGCTCAAACGACGCAACAAGCATCACAGCAACAAACGATGCAACAAGCATCACAGCAGCAAACGACGCAACAAGCATCACAGCAACAGACGATGCAACAAGCATCACAGCAACAAACGATGCAGACAACACAGCAAGCAGTTGCTTCATCAAGCGAACAGGCTGCGCGCGATTGGATCGCTTCACGCGAATCAGGCGGTTCATATACTGCTCAAAACGGCAACTATTATGGCAAGTATCAGCTTTCAAGCGCATACTTGGGCGGCGACTATTCTGCTGAAAACCAAGAACGCGTTGCCGACAGCTACGTGCTTAACCGCTATGGTTCATGGGCAAATGCCAAGTCGCACTGGTTGCAAAACGGTTGGTACTAAAAAACGAAGATTAATGAACAAAACGGCCGAGTCCAACTGATTGTTCCGGCCGAAATATTGAAACGCTGCACGGCTTTTTTGAAAGCATTGCGGCGTTTTTCGCATTCAGGAACAGCATTACAAGCCACGCGTTTTATGCTATAATTGTTGAATGATAATACTTTAACTGAGGTGGAAGAGGTGCGGCTGTCAATAATACTGATTATCCTGCTTTTTGCCTTTTTCGGATTGCTGATGATCGTCAGCGCAATCGGGATGCACGAACGCGATTCATTGATGACAAGATTGATCTTGTTCGTAATCGGCCTGTGCTGCCTGGGCTTAGGAGGATATTTATTTTACGTTTACGTATTTGCTTAATAATGAAGAAAAATGCCGAGTTTTGAAACAGCGAACTTTTAGGGAGGAATTTTAATGAAATACGATATTGAAAAAGAAGAACAGCAATTCATGAATTTTATCAATGATCAATACAACGTTTATAAAGAAATTGATAATATTTATCGCGACTACGTCAAGTTGCCGCTGCTGCTGTCAGATGCTTTGTTCACTCTCTCAAAGCATGCGGGCATGTATGCGATGATGCGTTTGACCAATGAAGCGCTTGAAAACGGTCAAGAAGAGGTCGATTATAACGATGAGGGCAATTGGGAATTGGTCGTTGCCGTTCACAACAAGCTGATCGATTTTCTGTCAGATACCGTTGGCCCGCACTACGATCAGCGTGCAATCGACATTGATGCGGAAGATGATGAGGATTTTGCCAAAAACGTCATTGCAATCGTTGATGCGACCTTCTCGCAAGCGCTTGGCATCGGTCCTGCAGAAGAAGACGATTCTGAACAAAATGGCGGCATGTCGCTTGTAAAGAATGACGACGAAAACTAACCGATAAATGTTCTTGATTTGGAAAGGTGACAAATTATGCCCAATACTTCCAGAAGAAGTAATAATCGGGGGAAATATTCTGGTTCAAGAAAAAAAGGCAGGCGTAAAGTTTATCGCAAAAGATCCAAGGCACCTTTCTTTTTAGCGGTTGCCGGCATCTTATTAATCGGGGCAGTTGTGGTGATTTGGAAATATAACCCGGGAAATATTGTAGATAAAGCATCAGAACTGTTTAACGAATCAGATGCCAAGGTTGTTCATAAAAAACGCGTGGTGTTGAATGTTCCGTTGATTAATCAGATGGACGATCCCAAGCTTTATAACGGGTGTGAAGTAACGTCCTTGGCGATGGTTTTGAATTATAACGGAATTGACGTTACCAAGTCAGAACTTGCAGACAATATTGAAACGGTTCCGTTTCAATATGATAACGGGGAACACGGTAACCCTAATGACGGATTCGTCGGTTCCGTTTCCGGGAGTACGTCCGCTGGACTTGGCGTTTATCATGGGCCCATCTATAAGCTTGCAAAACAATACGCTGATAACGTTTATGATTTGACAGGTTCAAATTTTGATACTGTTGTCAATAAAGTCGAAGAAGGCCATCCGGTTTGGACGATTACGACGACTGCATTTGCTCCGGTCAGTGATTTTGAGTCCTGGGATACTCCTGACGGGAAAATCGACGTGACCTACAGCGAGCATAGCGTTTGCATCACGGGATTTGATCGAGACAAGAGAGTAATCTATGTCAATGATCCTTATGGTTATAAAAATCGTGAGGTCGATTGGAATGATTTTGCCGCCGCCTATAAGCAGATGGGCAAACAGGCAGTATATGTAACAAAATAAGAATGCAGCAACAGGACTTCTTATGCGTGATTTAAGAAGTCCTGTTTTTGGTGGTCTATACTAAATGGTGTTGATGATGATTTTTCAACACCATTTTTTGTATTCAC
>ERZ773229.2712-NODE-2712-length-10240-cov-2.896907_pt1 | contig 10240 bp, 9 predicted proteins | sample MGYA00580992_ERZ773229 | MGnify/ENA primary metagenome ERZ773229 (study PRJEB29015, sample SAMEA2737795) | human gut metagenome | biome: human gut; feature: human-associated habitat; material: faeces | place: China | collected 2012 ... | reverse complement strand
CGCTCTATGAGGGCCACGACTATACCGCCATCGGCGCCGCCTGCGACGCGGCGCTGCTCATGACCTATGAATGGGGCTATACCTACGGTCCGCCGATGGCGGTCGCGCCGCAGATCAGCGAGCAGAATACCAGCGGTACGACAAGCATCTGCATCAGACGGATGAAGCCCTGACCGATGACATAGAACACACCGTTTATCAATACATTCTGCACAAATTCCACGTCAGACGCGGCGACATGCAGCACAATACCCAGAATAGCGCCCGCAATCAGCGCAATAAAGATCTGTGTCGTCAGACCGATTTTCTTTTTCTCTTTCGCTCCGCTCACTTGTGCGCACCTCCCTTTTTCGTGCTGAAATAGTCCGCAAGCGCGGTCTTCCAGTCCGGCATCTGATACAGACCGGTGATGCGCAGCATCATGTTGTCGAGCAGCGTAAAGCGCGGACGCAGCTCAGTGTTCTCCGCCGCGGAGATGACCGGGATATGATCCATGCCGTTCAGGCGCAGGATTTCGCGCGCCCACTCCGCGCGCGAGCACGAGCCGTCGCAGGAGGCATGATACAGGCCGAACTCACGGGTGTGCATCAGGCACTCGATAAAGCCTGCCAGCGCGTCCGCAGAGGTCGGAGAGGAGATCTCGTCCTCCGGCAGCACGACCTTGCCGTCCTTTTTCGCGTTGTCGAGCACGCGGTCGACAAAATCATACGAACCGACGCCGTACAGCCACGAGGAGCGCACGATAACGTGCTTGTCGGTCAGCTCGCGAACGAGCTTCTCGCCGGCATACTTGCTCTTGCCGTACATAGTGGTCGGATGCGCGTCGTCGAACTCGCACAGCGCCGCGTCATCGTCGCCGCCGAATACGTCATCGGTCGAGATCTGGATGAGCTTCGCATCGATACGGCGCGCTGCGACCGCAAGGTTTCTCGCACCGATGGCGTTGATCTTGTACGCTTCCTCAGGCTTTTCCTCGCAGGCGCGCACATCGGTCAGACCGGCGCAGTTGATGATAACATCCGGGTGGTTGAGGTCGGCAAAGCGGCCGGCCTCGCGTGCGTCCTCGATCGGGACGTCGCGGTCGCTCGTGACGAGCTTATAGTCGGTGTTGCCGCTGAACCGGTGATAAAGCGCAGAACCGAGCCGTCCGCCCGCACCCGCGATCCATACTCGCGTGATACTCATAGTGCATCTCTCACTCTCATAGTTTTGTAAATACTGCTGCTTTCCGCACGCCGTATATTCGCATATATCAGCAATATTTTATTTATTATAGCACAATTTGAATGGAATTCCAACATCCACAATAAAAAATACATCTGTCTTTATAGAAAAAAACCGGAGGCACAGGCCTCCGGTTTAAGACTGTCGGCGAAACGTCAGTTTCGCGACAGGCTCTTACATCATGTCGAGCAGCTTGTAGCAGCGCGCCTTGGTATAGCTCTGCTTGAAGCTGTACGACGCGAGCTGCTTCTGCGTGCTGTCCTCGGTCGCGCTCGCGGCATTTTCCGCGCCGCTGTCGCGCTCCGCGACCCACTGCTTGTAGTTTTCCTCTTCGGACGCATACTGGTCTGCGTTGAGCACGCCCGCCAGATAATCGTACATTTCGCTCAGCAGCTCATCCCACTGCTCGAACGAGCTTGCCGTCATGGCCAGCTCATCCTCTGCGTTCGCTGCCGAAGAGATCTTGAGATCGTCGCTCTCCAGCTCGTCCATCTCGCTCGAGAACTCCTGCCTGCGTTCGGATTTCTTCTGCTCGTTCTCCTGCTGCTGCTGTGCGCTGTCTTTTGCGGACTGGAGCTTGTTCTTCATGTCCTCGACCTGCTTCCTCTGCTCGTCGGTCAGCGAGGAGTCCTGCTCAAGCGAATCAAGCTTGCCGGAGGCCGCATCCAGCTTGTCATCCTCCAGATAGCCCTGCGCCTCCTCCAGATCGGAAGCAAAAGCGCTGTCCGACTGTGCGCTCTGCGCCTTGCTGAGCAGATCCTCGATGGACTTGTACATGGTGGAGTCCTTATCAGGCACGCGGTCGCGCAGCTGCTTGAGCGCCGCGATGGCCTCGGTGTACTGCTCGCTGTCTACATAATCCTCCGCATTCTGATAGTCGCGGATGAGCTGCATCGCCGCATTGATCGCGGTCGGGTCCTTGGCCTCCTCCGCCGCCTTCTCGTAGTAGTCAAGCGCCTTGTCGAAGTCGCCGCGGTCCATATACTTCTCCGCAAGCGTCAGATTTTCGTCGTTTTTGTGATTGTTCATGAAGAACCACACGCCGCCGCCGATGAGCGCCGCGACGAGCAGCACGACGAGCGTCACGACCGCTGCGCGCCTGCCCCTGGACGGCTTGCGGTATACGCGGTCATCTGGGTCGGGACGGCCGCCGTAATAGGTCGTGCGCGGTGCGTCCTGCGTCGGACGGGGGCGGGCTTCCGGGCGCTGCTGCGGCACGCGGGACGCCGCCGCCGGCTGTTCGGATGTATCTGCGAGCGGATCGATGGCCATAGTCTCCTCGGCATCCTCGAGCGCCTGCCGGCTCTGTCTGCGCGCCGCATCGAACGCCGAAAGGTCGATGCCGCCGTCCGCCGGGGCGCCGCCTGCGTTCCGCAGCTCCTCAGGCAGCGTGGTGAACACCTCGGTCTCGTCGCTTACGCCGGTCTGCTCAACGGGCGCGCCGCAGAACGGGCAGAACTTGCCCCCTGCATAGGGCAGCTCCCTGCCGCATTTCTTGCAAAGCATGGATATTTCCTCCTGTGAAATAAAAATTCGTGTGTATATTCTAATCCAATGATATAGTATAGCACAGCACGCGCCGGTTGTAAACCGGCAGGAGACGGCCGGAAACGCCATTTATGCGAACATCAGTTTGCTTTGTCCCGGGAAATGTGGTAGAATAGGTTCATACTATGTATGAAGGAGCCTTTACATGCCGACCGCACAGGAAATTCTCAAACAGTACTTCGGCTACGACAGCTTCCGTCCGGGACAGGACGAGCTCGTGCAGGCCATTCTTTCCGGGCGCGACACGCTCGGCATCATGCCGACCGGCGCGGGCAAGTCCATCTGCTATCAGGTCCCGGCGCTCGCGCTGCCCGGACTGACGCTCGTCATCTCGCCGCTCATCTCGCTGATGAAGGATCAGGTCGGCGCGCTGAATGAGGCCGGCGTCCCGGCCGCCTGCATCAACAGCGCCCTGTCGTTCGAGGAGATGCGCGACGCGCTGTACTTCGCCGGGCGCGGCCAGTACAAGCTGCTCTATGTCGCGCCCGAACGCCTGACCGCGCCGTTTTTCCTCGATTTCGCGCGGCGCGTGCCGATTTCCATGGTGACGGTGGACGAGGCGCACTGCATCTCGCAGTGGGGACAGGATTTCCGCCCGAGCTATCTGAAGATCCTCGACTTTCTTGCCTCCCTGCCCCAGCGCCCGCTCGTTTCCGCCTTCACCGCGACCGCGACCGCCGAGGTCCGCGACGACATCATCCGTGCGCTCGGTCTCGAGGACCCGTTCGTCATCACGACCGGCTTCGACCGCCCCAATCTGTACTTCGCGGTCGAAAAACCGTCCTCCAAGCCCTCCGCCCTGCTTGCGCACCTGCTCCAGCGGCGCGACAAGAGCGGCATCGTCTACTGCTCGACGCGCAAGACGGTCGAAGAAGTATGCGACATGCTGCTGAGCCGCGGTCTGCCCGCGACGCGCTACCACGCCGGTCTCGACCCCGAGGAGCGCCTCGCCAATCAGGATGACTTCCTGTACGACCGCAAGACCATCATGGTCGCGACCAACGCCTTCGGCATGGGCATCGACAAGTCCAACGTCTCGTTCGTCATTCACTATAATATGCCGAAGAACATGGAGAGCTATTATCAGGAGGCCGGACGCGCCGGACGCGACGGCGAAGCGGCGGACTGCATCCTGCTGTACAACGGGCAGGATGTGCGTACTGCGGAATTTCTCATCGAGCACAGCCACGAGAATGACGACGACTCCATCGACGAGAAAACGCGCCGTGCGCTCATCGAGCGCGATATGGAGCGCCTCCGTCAGATGACGTTCTACGCAACGACGACCGACTGTCTGCGCCGGTATATCCTGAACTATTTCGGTGAAAAGGCGCCCGTCTGCTGCGGTCACTGCGGAAACTGCGACACGAATTTTGAAGAAGTAGACGCGACGATGGACGCGCGCAAGATCCTGTCCTGCGTCTACCGTCTCGACGAGCGGCGGCTGCATTTCGGCAAAACCGTCGTCGCCGCCGTGCTCACAGGCAGCAAGAGCGAGCAGATCGGCCGTTTCAGCCTCCACACGCTCTCGACCTACGGCATCATGAGCGAGCAGACCGCCGTGCGCGTGCGGCAGCTCGTCGACGTCCTGCTCGAGCGCGGCCTGCTGATCGCCGACCCCGAGCGCTACAACGCGCTTTTCCTCACGAAAACCGGCAACGCCCTCATGCGCGGCCGGGGTGAGCTGCATATCCGCCTGCCGCGCGAGAAAAAGCCCGAGACCGTCCGCCGCACCGAGGAGCTGTCCGCCGATGTGGATGAAAAGCTGTTCGAAAAGCTGCGCGCACTGCGCACAAAGGTCGCACAGCGCGCCGGTGTGCCGCCGTATGTCGTGTTCTCGAACGCGACGCTCGCGGACATGGCCGCGCGGCAGCCGAAGAGCGAATACGAGCTGCTCGGCGTGCGCGGCGTAGGCGAGGCCAAGGCGCGCCGTTACGGCGCGGAATTCGTCGACTGCATCCGCGACTATCTGGAGGAAAACTGATTATTTTTCTGCTTTTCGCCGCTCGATCATGCCGTAAAGCTCCTCGAGCGCGTCCGACAGCGTGCCGACCCGGTCGATCAGGCCGATCTCCTGCGCCTCGCGGCCGGAAATGACCGTACCGACGTCGGCAGTCAGCTGTCCGGTCTCGCGCATCAGACCGGCCAGCCGTTCCGGCTGGATATGCGAATGCCCCGTGATGAAATCGCTGATGCGCTCCTGTATCTTCGCGAGATATTCAAACGCCTGCGGCACCGCGATGATCGTCCCGTTGATGCGCACGGGATGAATGGTCATGGCGGCGGAAGCCGCGATAAAGCTGCGCCGTGCCGCTACCGCGAGCGGCACGCCGATCGAATGCCCGCCGCCGAGCACGAGCGAAACGGTGGGCTTTGTCATACCCGCGATCAGCTCCGCGATGGCGAGTCCGGCCTCGACGTCGCCGCCTACCGTGTTCAGCAGCACGAGCAGACCATCAATGTCCTCTGCCTGCTCGACCGCCGCGATCTGCGGGATGAGATGCTCGTACTTGGTGGTCTTGTTCTGCGCCGGCAGCTCCATATGTCCCTCGATCTGGCCGACGATGGTGATGCAGTGCACGGTCCCCCGCGCGGTATGCGCGGTGATGGAGCCGGTCTCGGCGATGCTGCTGCGCTCGGGCGCCGGGACGGCGGTGATCTCTTCTGCCATGGATACGCTCCTCTCCGTCTGGATAATTCTCTCGTCTGTGTGAGTTTTCCACAGACGCGCCGGTTTTATGTACACCGCCCGCTCGACAAAATATTACAGACGGTAAATGCCAAATCGGCCACTGGTCAGAAGATTGACCGCCCTATACAAAAAGTTATCCACTTTATCCACAACGTTATCCCCAGCACACCTGTGGAAACCCCTGTGGATAAAGTGGATTACTCGCCGGGAACGCCGCCCCTCTCCCCTGTTTTTCCGCGCAGGCCGCTTATTCCCCAAACACCACTTGCCGTATATCGGGAAATTTGCTACAATACTAATACAGAATGCGACTACACGCAAAATTTTTATGGAGTTGATAAATAATGAGCAATCCTATCGTTACCATCGAAATGGAAAACGGCGGCATCATCCGCGCCGAGCTGTACCCCGAAGTTGCGCCGAACACCGTCCGCAACTTTGTCTCCCTGGCGAGCAAGGGCTTCTATGACGGCACCATCTTCCACCGCGTCATCCCGGGCTTCATGATCCAGGGCGGCGACCCGGACGGCACCGGCATGGGCGGCCCGGGCTACGAGATCCGCGGCGAGTTCACCCACAACGGCTTCCAGAACGACCTGCTGCACACCCGCGGCGTACTGTCCATGGCGCGCACCGCAGACCCGAACTCCGCAGGCAGCCAGTTCTTCATCATGACCGACGACGCGCCGCATCTGGACAACGAGTACGCTTCCTTCGGCATGGTCATCGAGGGCATGGACGTTGTTGACGCCATCGTGAACACCAAGCGCGACTGGCACGACCGTCCGCGCGAGACCCAGCGTATGAAGACCGTTACCGTCGACACGCAGGGCGTCGAGTACGACGAGCCGGAGAAGGTCTGATCCTTCGGACGATGACTGCGGACAGACTGTTTGAGAAAGAAGGAACCGGTATTGCCATATACCACAGCTGATATCTTTATCCTGTCCGCCGCAGGCTGCATGGGTACGGACCGCGACGGACTGGACTCCATCCTCGCCGGAAATGAGGAGGGCGCAAAGGGCTGCTGTCTCTCGGTCGACATGACCTCGGACGGCATCGCCGTGCTCTCGTCGGACGGATATGTTCTCGCGCCGAACGGCGGCGCGGTGGCCGTCTGCGACCACACTTATACCGAGCTGCGCAAGGTCGCGCCCCGTCTGCTCCCTGTGGGACAGGCGCTCGACCTCGCGCGCGCCTGCCGGTCGAAGATCGCCATCACGCTGCGCGACCCGAGCCTGCTGCCGCAGATGCGCATGACCCTGCGTCAGACCGATTATCTGGACGACGCGGTCTTTGTCGGTCTGGGACTGGTGGAGGCGGCACGCCTCGCGGCGGCCAACCCCGACCTGCACATCATGGGCGAAATGCCCGCGGTTCCCGACAACATCGCAGCGCTCGTGAACGCCTCGCAGACGACCGGCCTGTTCGGCCTGCGCGCCGCGCCGGCTCATCTTACGCCGCCTCTGCTCCGCGCCTGCCGCGCCGCAGGGCTGTTTACCATGAGTCTGCCGACGAACGACCCGCGCACGCTCGACACGCTCATTCGCGGCGGCGTCAACTTCATCGAGACCTCCCGTCCCGACCTCGCCGCAGCGCTCCTGCCCGAAGGCAAAAAGGCCCGGCCGCAGCGCTTCCCGATGCGCGGCATTGACTGAATCGAGGAAAAGGCACCTTATGCACCAGCGTGCACGAGGTGCCTTTTTTCTGCCCTTATGCGTTTTTTCGTTATTTATATTGAATTTTTCGCAGTCATTGTTTTACATTTTCTCTTTTTCTCCGCCGTTTCCTGTGTTATACTATGATAAGGTGGCACAGCGAAAGCTGCGGCGGTATCGCCATAAAGGTCAAATTATCCCTCCCCTCGCTGTAATACCATTTCTTCGAAGGGTTGTTCACTATGGAAAAAATCAAGCGGCTTCTCCTCTACGCCGGAGCAACTCCGGAAGAATTCGCCCAGGTCCAGCAGGAGATGCATCTCTACAATTACAACCGGCTTGTCGCGTTTCTCGCGATCAGCATCGTCTTTCTTCTGATTTCCGCCGTCTATGCGGTTTTCAGCGCTGTGCTCGCGCCCAACCTCCCGGCCTATCTCATCGTGCTCGGCATTTCCTGCCTTCTGCTTCCGATCACGCTTTATGTCGGACGGCGCAGCAGAGCCGGTCTGCAGATCTGTCTTTCTCTGTTTCTGAGCTCGCTGTATTCGCTCAGCATCTATCTCAGCACCGTGACCAGTCCGGGCGGACCGGCAACCGCATTCATCGCCTTTCTGCTCACACTTCCCACGCTGTTCATCTTGCCGCCGCTCGAAAACATGTGCAGCGTCGTCATCTGGGATATGCTGTTTTTTCTCTTTGTATCCGCCAGCAAGGACGCGAGGATCATCCAGATCGATATGCTCAACGGCATCATATACGGCTGCATCTCGATCATCGCCTCGACCTATGTCATGCACATGATGATGCAGAATTTCATCACCCGCGCCAGGCTCCGCTACGTTGCGGAAAACGACCAGACCACCGGTCTGCGCAATCGAAACGCCTTCGAACGCGAGCAGAACGATATTCCCGGCCGCTGTCGGCGCACGCTCAGCTGCGTTTACATGGACATCAACGGCCTGCACGAGCTGAACAACGCCATGGGGCATCAGGCCGGCGACATCATGCTGCGCGAGGTGGCGGACGAGCTGAAAAAGCAGTTCGGTGATGAGCTGACCTACCGCATGGGCGGCGACGAATATGTCGCGTTCGCGCCCGACCTGTCCGAGGACAGGCTGCACGAAAAGGTGCGCACCTTCTCCCTCGCCATCGAGCAGAAGGATTATCACGCCGCTCTCGGCTGGGCAACCTGCGAGACTGCGTCGCTGCGCATGGAAAATCTGCTCCGCATCGCGGAGACCCGTATGTATCAGGCAAAGAGCGCCTACTATCAGGATAAAAATATCCTGCCCCGCGGCCGCTGACCTGCCGCTTTTCCCCTGTTTTCTGCCTTCGTTTTTGTTATAATAAGGCTGAACGAAAGCAAAAGAAGGAGTTTTCATGAAAATATTCAAAAACCGGCGCGGCTTTACGCTCGTCGAGCTGATCGTTGTGCTCGTCATTCTCGCGATACTCGCCTCGCTCCTCATCCCCGCCCTCACCGGCTATATCGACAGGGCCAGACGCGACCAGGTCGTCGCGGAGACCCGTATGCTGCACGAAGCCGTCCAGACCGCCGCAGGCGAAGCGTATGCGTCGAATGAATGGCAATCGGACAAAGACATTTCCTCTTTCATTACCATCGCCAGCAAGAGCGGCAAAAAAGTAACGAATCACCAAGATACCGGCTCGTATGAGCTTTTCAAAAGCCGTTACAGTGAAATCGTAAAGCTCGCTGAGGTTCCGAGCCTGACCGACGGCAAGGGCAGCTTTTTCGCTATTACAGATACCAAAGGCGCTGTTCACTGCATTCTTTACAACACCGGCCGCGGCCTGCTCGGCGCGTATTTCCGGGAGACCGGAGAATACAAGGTCTATGATGAACAGAAGAATATCGACAACTATCTCAAGTCCTATGCATCCTGTATTGACTCTGTGATCTCCACCGTGATCGGCAGCGCTGAGGAGAGTCCCTGGTCTCAGCAGACAATTGACCGCACCCTGACCGAATAACTTCAAAAAACCGCCTGTTTTCCCATGAAACGAGCGGTTTTTTACTTATTCTTTACACAGTATTCGCACATATATCATATCCTTGCGGTATACTAACGTCAGTCAAAAATTATTATGCCGCCCTGCGGCCTTCTGAAAGGGGGATTCGACCATGACAGACGCGATCTGGAATCAGGGATATACACAGAACCGAGAGCTGTCCTGGCTTGAATTTAATGCGCGCGTACTGGCCGAGGCGGAGGATGAGACCGTTCCTCTGCTCGAACGATTCAAATTTCTTGCGATTTTCACCAGCAATCTGGATGAATTTTTCATGATCCGTGTCGGCAGCCTGACCGATATGGCGGCGCTCGAGCCGAACCGCCGCGATACCAAGTCCGGTCTCACCGCCGGAGAACAGCTCAGCCGCATCTATGCGGCGGTAGAGCCGCTGTACGCGCGGCGCGACGCAGCGTTCCGCGATGTTGACGCCCGCCTCGCGCAGGAGGATCTGTGCCGCACCTCCATGGACGAGCTCGACAGCCGCGAGCGGAAATATATCAAACAGTATTTCAACACCATGATCGCGCCGGTACTGTCGCCGCAGGTCGTGGACTCGCACCACCCCTTCCCTCACCTCGAGGGCAAGGTGCTGCACATCGCCGTGCTGCTCAGCCACAAGAAGAACGAGCGGCTCGGCCTGATCCCCGTGCCGGCCTCCCTGCCGCCGATCACCTTCCTGCCGAACGACAAGCGCCGCTATCTTATGACCGAGGACATACTCCTCGCCTTCGCGGACAGTATTTTCGAAATGTACGATGTGCTCGAAAAGACGGTCTTCTGCGTCACGCGAAACGCAGATGTGCCGCTCGATGATGAGCCGTTCGGCTCGGAGCAGGTCGATCTGCGCAAGAAAATGGAGCGCATGCTGCGCCAGCGCCGCCGCATGGCGATCGTCCGCGTCGAGCTCAGCCGCCCAGTGTCCTCCCACTTCAAGGAGTGCCTCCACAAGCGTTTCGAAGTCACCGACGAGCAGATCTTCCTCTCTCGCAGTGCGCCGCTGCGCATGAGCTACGCTTTTTCTCTGGGCGATTATCTGAGCGACGGCCGACGCTCCCGCCTGAGTGATCCTCCGTTCATGCCGCAG
>ERZ773229.2707-NODE-2707-length-10252-cov-2.406982_pt1 | contig 10252 bp, 19 predicted proteins | sample MGYA00580992_ERZ773229 | MGnify/ENA primary metagenome ERZ773229 (study PRJEB29015, sample SAMEA2737795) | human gut metagenome | biome: human gut; feature: human-associated habitat; material: faeces | place: China | collected 2012 ... | reverse complement strand
AACATGATCACTCTCGGGCGGACCATCCCTGCCCATCTACACGCTACCCAGGCAAGACCACGAATGTTCTTATCTTTCGGCTTTCCGCCTTTGGCCTTGGAGAAGTGCTTGCAGTCCGGCGAAAACCACGCCAGACCAACCGGATGCCCTTTGCACACCGTTACTGGATCCACCTGCCACACATCTTCGCAATAGTGCTCTGCATACGGATGATTTGCTTTGTGCATACGGATTGCTTCCGGATCATGGTTGATAGCAATATCAGGGGAAACACCTGTTGCAATTTCGATTCCAGTAGATGCTCCGCCTCCACCGGCGAAATTATCTACTATCAATTCATTATTTATCATATGATTTCCTTGTGCGTTCTAGTTAAACGGAAGTCCAGCATCTTCGATGCCGTCCGGAATATTCATAAATCCGTCTCCAATCTGAGGAGAATTTCTGGCACCGGCATCTCCACCAGAATTTCCTCCGCCGCTCTTGCTCTCGGCAAATTCCTGCTCCTCTACAAAGATGTCGGTTGTATAAACTTTCTTTCCTTCCTTATTGGTATAGGATCCCGTCTGAACTCTTCCGGATACAATAAGTTTCATGCCTTTTCTGAGATACTTTTCGGCCCATTCCGCAGACTTTCCAAATACCACGCAGGGGAGATAGTCCACGCTCTGTTGATCATCTTTCTTGATACGGCGATTCACGGCGAGCGTATAGCTTGCCATCGCTTTTTCCCCGGCATACCTTACTTCCGGATCTCGAGTCAGCCGACCACATAACATTACTTTATTCAAAATAGTTTCTCCTTTCGCTCTGTATTGCGAATTTCTTTTAAATAGTTAATGCATTTCCGATATACTTCCGGGTCAAACGGCTTCCTCTCATGCTCATATGAGCTGTACTCAGCAGGACTACATCCACCAATCCGTGACATTTGGTACATAGTCAGTCCTGCGTCCTGTCTTTTAGCCGCTACATATCCAGCTGATATCCCTCTTTGTGAGTCCATATCCTGGATCTCAAGTCTTTTCTGAATGTCTTCTGCTTCTGCTGCTCTCATCAGCTGATTAACTTCGCATAATTCATTTTTGCAATCATAGAGAACACCGTGTTTGCCTTTTTTACCATCGTAAAACCCTGTTACATATTTCGATGGTTCTTTACAGGTATCACACTTTAGGTTTATAAGCATCTATGAATTCCCTCCTCAAAACGGAAATAAGCTTATGTCTCGTTCTAATCCAGGCTCGGCCACATCAACTGTAACTGCATCTCCAGTAATCTCTTTGATTTCATGCCGCATCAGTTCCGAATTTCCCCACGTTTCTGATATATGGCACAGAATCACGTTTTTCATCAGTTCGGTTCGGTTTGCCCGGATGACATTCTTCACAACATCTAAGCTGCTATGCCCTTTTATGGAATGCTTATAATTCACAGCATCCTTTTCCGTGTCCTCATCCAGATGGTTACACTCGATAAGAAATGTGCTGATATGCATTCCTTTGAATGTTTTAGGAAGATACATAAAATCTGTCGCATACATCATCAGCTGACCGTCTGGGATTTTTATCAGATACATATAGTTCGGGACACCATCGTGTGGCACATATAGAGGAATTACCTTGAAGTTTCCGATAGATATCCATTGTCCTTCCGGAATCCCGACCATCCTCTCTCCGGCCACGACATTGAAATATTCCGCCGTCTCATCATTCGTATAAATTGGTATGCCAACTGTCATAAGATTTTTATAACATTTAGCGTGATCCATATGCTGATGAGTAAGCAGCGCACCGGAGACATTAGAGATTTTGAATTGTATTCCTTCCAGGATGTTTTCCCATTTGCAGCCAAAGTCCAGAAGTAAAAGCTCTCCATCATAATCCAGAACATAGCAGTTTCCTCTTCTACTGCCTGTATCAACTACTTTTAACTTTGTCATACGCTTTTTTCTGCTCTTCAATACGGTGGAACTGCCGATCAAGTTTTCTCTTTACAACATCTTCAACTTCGAGTTCTGCGTTCATCAGATATTCGATCTGTGAAATCATGATTTTTACGTCGGCAATCTCTTCAATGATATTGCAGCGTTCTTCTGAAACAGCTCCGTCATTGGGAATGTTAGTGCCATTTTTCCCAACCCATTTGCAGATTGCCATCATGAGTTCTGACATTTCCTCGAAGATTTTCCAGCTCTGAGAAATCCATCCATAATGCTTTGCAATGATTCTCGCCTTTGCTTTGTCAACCTTATTCATATTTCTCCTCTGTGGGTGACCGACTTTTGCCGATCACCCTTCATGCATTACATTGTTTCTGGCTTCATCCAGTCAGGAGTATCCTCGGATTTCTGATTCTCTACCGCCGGGTCTACTGGCTTGTTACCTTTGCTTTCAGACTCCGGTGCCGTTTCGTTCGGCGGTGCAACGAATTCTTCTTTATTGGCGTTCTGGGCGAGATCACGTTTCACTTCATCTTCCAGATTGTAAACCTTGTACTCGTTATCAGCCATTTCATAAACTTCATCAGTTGTATAGAGGCCGTTGGAAAGTTCCGGGCAGTTCATTCTTGAGAAGAAGGATGCTGCTCTGTAACGAAGCATAACCTGCGGCATGGTGATCCACTTAGAACCGTTTTTCTTGGTCCACCCTTCTGCTTCAGCCATATCCATAGTTACCTCGATGCCGGTAACTTTTCTTCCGTCCTTTGTTGTCCAGCATGTGCATGAGTACGGCTTGCCGTTTTTGTCTCTTTTTTCCTCGAACTGAAGTTCGATGTCGTACTTCTTCGATCTGTTGATCATAGCGATTAAGAATGTTGCTCTCCACGCCGGGCGACCCTGGATAACGTCTAAATTTTGCATAACCATGAATGGGCTCGTTTTAAGCCGATTCGCGATATCCATAGCGACTAATCCGTTTGCAAAGTTACCCTGATATTCTTTTGGGACGATTGTAGAGCTTGCAAATGCTTTCGCCATTTGAGTTGCCATGAGGAAGTTATCTGATGAGCCAAAGATTCCAAGGCTGAAATCTGTGTTGTGTTTAACCGGTGCTGAAAAATCCTGTGTTCTCTGGGATTCCGCCTGCTGAACTGCTGTTGCATTTTCCATATTATTCATCTTCCTTTCCAAAAAAGAGTTTAAAAATTGATTCTGGAATGTTCTCCTTAATCATATCGTTGATTTCCTTTTCACTTTTTAACCCCAAATCTACCATATATTTGATTTCACTGGGAGTGAAAATCCCATCCTCGACAAAATTATGAATAAGAGTTGAAAACTCTGCCATCAATTCAAACTTTTTCCCTTTAATGAAAGTATTTCCGTTATTTTCAACTTTAATCATCAAATATGCCTCCTAGTCTTCATAATCAACTGTCAGCTGGCAATCATCTGCTTTGAGTAAAATAAGCTGACAATCTAAGTCTTTGATAAGTTCTGCTGTCTTGTCCGTGATTCTTTCAGCATTATCCACCCAGATCGGCAAGCTGACTTCATATGCTTTCTGGAAGGTTGCCGGGATGTCGATATCAATCAGCCCTTTAGCGCCATCGTTCAACCTCTTAGAATACATAGTTCCTTTAAATGTCGGTTCGCAAATCTCGCGATAGGATTCTCCATCCTGATTAAATTCAAACAATTTCCACTGAGTGAACCGGAAAAGCTGATTTACTTTTTCCGTCAACATGTCGCATTTTGCCTTGTTGAACTTTTTAAGAAGTTTCAGCCGTGCCTGACAATCCGCAAGTGCCTGCGCGATTTCTGTTTTCTGCCGCTTAAGTTCTGTCACCCGATCACTCGCATCGTTTGATTGCTTAATATAAGCTTTGTATCTCTCGATATCAGCAACCAACTGATTCCGTTTTCCGCGATTGAGATTTCTCTGTTCTGCAACATTATCAGTTGAGGATAATTCATTCCTTTTCTGAGAAATCAATGCAGAAATTTTCTGATATTCATCACTGTTTGACATATCTGCTGATGCAGGCATTGCATGAAGCACATTTTTCTTTTCTGCGATTTCCATTGACAGTGACATTAAGTCCTGCTTGCATGTTGCAATGAGCTCCTCACTCTTTTCTTTTGTCTCCTGGGATGATTTCAGATTCGCGGCGGCCACATTGCCATCCTGGATGATTTCAGCTAAATTTTTCTGCTTGTTTTCTTCGAACTGGCTCTTCTGACGCACCTCGTCATCCAGACGTTTCTTTTTACCAGATTCCCACATGGATCTGATTTTGGTTTTCTGATCATTTGGAAGTTCCTGTTTGCATGTCGGGCAAATCAGCGTAGTATCGTTAAATTTCTCAGCTTCAATAGAAGAAATCTTACTGTCATCGTAGGAAGACTCTGTTACACGCTTATACTGCTCTCTTATCGCGTCTAATTCCGCCTGATTCCTCTGAATTGCCATGCTCGCATGTTTATAATCCAGTTCGGCGATTTTAAGCTGCGCTTCCAGTTCGACTTTTTTTGCTTCTAATGTGCTGATTTCACGCTGTTTTTCCTTTCGTTCTTCAATCAGCCCGGCGGATAACTGTGTTTCAAGATTCTGCCGTTTATTCTCTAACTCATTGATTTCTGCAAGCTTCAAATCATATGAGTTCCCGATTTCATCCAACTGCTTATCGGCTTCATCGACCTCTGAAATCTGACGATTTAAAGTTTTGATTGCAAGTTCGCACTCTGCAACATCCTTAATACCTTTGCTCGCCTCATCAATTCTTGTTGGGATATCATCCAGCCGCCCTTTTAAGCCGCGGTCTCCTCGTCCTCTTCCGTTGATCTGGAAGTTCTCTCTGGAAATCAGTTCTTCAATACTTCCATCTTTCAACATTTTTTTAATAGGTAGAAACTCGTCACTTTTTGCGACCACATCATCATCCGTCAGCCCCGGAATCATGTCAAAAAGCTTCTGTCTGCGGGCCTCCGTATCAAGTTTTAAAAAAGCTGCGGAACTGGTACAGATTCTGAACACATCCTCTGGAACGATTTCAGCCATGAATTCTTTGAAGTCTTTTTCTTTCTTTTTAGGAATTCCGTTTACCAGATAAGTATTATTGTTTCCCTTGAATTCCCCAGTTTTCCTCACCCAATCCTGAGTCTGCGTTTTCTGGATTTCTACTGTTCTACCATCGATATCTAACATTACTGTCGCAATGATATCAACGTAATCAACATCTTTTCCGAACGCATCGTGTGGTCTGATCTTATCGGCCTGTAATCCGTTCATGAGGGAATTGGTCATTGTCCAGGAATATGCATCTCCGATTGTTGTTTTTCCGGATTCATTTTCTCCCCGAATAACGGTCCGTTTTCCGAACTGAATCTCTTTTGCTTTAATATTGCCAAAATTCTCGATTTTAAGCTGTCTTAATACTGCCTGTTTCATTATTCCCCTGCTTTCTGATTTACCAAGACTTTTTCCGAAGCATAATTATAGGAAGTAATCAGTTCTCTCCATTCCCGATCATTTTTGTAATTCACTACTGCCGATCCGATAGAAATGATAACTACCGCAGTAGCTAAGCAAATGATCGCAAATGATTTCGCTTTGGACTCCCGGCGGCCCCCAGAGATAATTTCACTTGCAAGAAGCTTTGTTACCTTTGTCCATTCGCTATTTTCTTCTGGTTCTTTCATTGCCTTTTTCTCTTCCATAGTAGACTCCTTTTCTGATTACTCTTCTGCTTCAACTACTTCGCCATTTTTCATCGTGTAGTAAGTGTCGGGTTTAATGATTTCTCCATCAACGCGAACCATTTTAGCTCCCTTGAGCTGCCATGAGTCCTGATTCCAATAATCATCTTCATCGCCTTCCCAGTCAGCCAGAACAAGATGGGCACCGAGAACACCTTTTGCTTTTCCGTGATATCCCCACGCTACAGCAACACTTTCTGGATCTCCTGCCGAAGATGTTCCTTTGTAGCCGGTTGCCGATGATGCTCCACAGTTGCCGGTTGCCGATGATGCTCCGTAGTCGCCGGTTGCCGATGATGTTCCTTTGTAGCCGGTTGCCGATGATGCTCCGTAGTCGCCGGTTGCCGATGATGCTCCGTAGTTGCCGGTTGCCGATGATGCTCCACAGTCGCCGGTTGCCGATGATGCTCCGTAGTTGCCGGTTGCCGATGATGCTCCGTAGTTGCCGGTTGCCGATGATGCTCCTTGCCTCTCATCAGCTTTCGCTTCTGGATTCACACGCTTCATCGTGTATTCAATTGCAGCCTTGACAAGCCCTGCAATATTGATTTCGGCTCCGATTTTAATTTTTGTCGAAGCGACCTTCGTATCATCCGAATGTCTGCTTATTTCGCCACTCTGTTCCACAACATGGTACACGCTCTCGTTCGGATAATAACATCTGAGGCAATCCAACGGATACTCGCAGGCATGGAATCCACATTCACGCCTTGGCACTTGGCTCTTCGTAGCTTTCACCTTCTTTATACTGGAAGTCTCTACAAGTCATATCCTGCTTGAATCCCTTGTACGATATAATCTTTTCCATCATGTTTTCCCTTCCTTTACCTTTTTGATTCCAAGTAATCCTCGAATCACGTTTGCCGGATATTTTACATTATTTCCAAATCGTTGTTCATTGATTTCCATTAACGCATTAAGGGCTTCGATTCTTCCTATTAAGATCGCATACTCTTCCACAACCGTCTCCGGTTCAAAATCAATGCCGTGTTTTTTCTTTCCCATTCTTACCCCCTATGCTATTCCCTCCGCGTTCAGTATCTTCTTTCTTATTGCGTCAACGCCTTTCTGATACACCAATGTCTTTGTGGATACGCATTGTTCGCCGTTTTTGGAATATTTCTGTTCGATTACTCTAAACCAACCGCATTCGACATATCTCTGGTATGGTACATTCCACCTGTCCAGAATTCCAATGTTGCGTAAGAATTCAAACAAGTTATTTCTGCCGTATCCTTTGATTCCCAAAACTTTTGAAACCTCATTCATGGAAATGGCGGTCTTGCTGTCAGCCACAGCGTCGAAGAATTCTGCTTTTGGCTTCATCTGCTCAATCTGTTTATCTTTTTGCGAGATGATATTTTGGGCAACGATTAAGGCGTTCGCAACGATCTGCTCTGGTGTCAAGTTTTCCTGTCCGGAGATGTAGCCGCCATTCTTGCGAATGGAAGGGAGAACAGTATCGAACACCCAATGCTCAAACTTCTCGGCAGATGGGAGCTTGCTATGGGCAATCAACCGGTATACATCTCCTTCTGGGATGAAATTGATATCCTGCATTTTCCCACTGATAGGGGTAGAACATTTCGTTATAGCCCTACAATGATCGTTTACTGCCTTGTTTGGATTGCTGTACCCCAGAGATCTGGCGATATCGCTTGCGCAGAACAAAGTCTTTTCTCCTTGCTGAATAGTCCTGATTTTTCCAAACTCTGGATTGCTAAAAATTTGCAACTCGCTCATTTAATCCTCTCCTATTCCTTTAGCCATTCTGCAATCGGAACACCTGTTGCATTCGCAATTTTCTGCAATGTTGGAATACTGGGATCAAAATTCTTTTCTTTCCACTTAGAAACAGTCCCGTTCCCAATTCCACACTTCTGTTCAAATGCATAGATTGAAAGGTTATGATTACTACAGTATTCAATTACATTGTTGTAAACCACTATATTTTTTCTCCTTTCCTTTAATTATCTTGACATTTATTAGAAGATGTTCTAAAATTGAGTTACCACACACAAGAAGAACATCTTCTATATTTTCGTCTTCAGCTAGAACATCTTCTAGTTGATAAGGCTAGTATATAGAATATGTTCTAGTTTGTCAACCCTTTTTATAGACTTTTTTCTAGTTGTTCAAAAGGAGTAATTATATGACGATACTAGAACGAATAAAAATGATTTGTAAAGAAAAGAAAGGTATAGGTCTTACTGCACTTGAAAGTATATTAGGCTATAGCAATGGTTCTCTTTCGAAAGCAAAAGATATTCCTAGTAGCAGAATTATGGAAATCGCCAATTACTTGAATGTAAGTATAGACTTTTTAATGACAGGGAAAGAACTAGAAGAAGATTTCTCCGATGAGGCTGCACACCTCGTGGCGAAAATAAGAAAAGACACCGAACTGTCCAAAGCACTGCAAAAATACTTTGAACTGTCCGATGCCAAAAAGAAGCACGTTGTGGAGCTGATTAACTTGTTATCCGAATGAGGTGGAGTTATGAATGTTACAGAAGAAACTGTTCTTAAAGTATTGGTTGAATTAAGAGATTCATATGGAAAAACCGACTACGATATTGTAGCTAAGAAGCTCGGTATTGATTTTGTTACGCTCGGCAAGTATCTTGAGCCGCTCAGAAGAAAAGGTTATATTACCCAGGTATTTGAAGATGCCACTGTTACCGAAGCAGGATTACGCGAATACTATAGGGTTAATCCTTAAAACGAAATCTGCCGAATTTTTGCTGGCACAATTCTTCGGAAAATTCATCGTTTTTTACGGGATGTCCGCTTCCCGGCTCACAAAGCATTTCAGCCGGGAGCAACCCCAAAATTTTCAATACAATCATTGTGTTGAATATGGGTATCTTTTTTCTGTGTTCACTTCCTAATATAAGCATGTTTAAGGTGCATAAATCATTATACTGTTCTTCCGTCAGGCTTATTCCCACATGGCGGAATCCGTCTATAGTCGTGTCGATCTGTCTATCCTTCATTTTTCTTCTCTCCCTTCACGATATCATCCAATATAATATAGATGTACCGCAGAATTTTATCATCATTAATTTTTCCAACGAGCTGCATAATCTTTTCTTTGTAATCCCCCATGTTTCAAGCCCCCTTACTGCACGGGTTATGTCTTAATATTGGAACATATGTTCTGTATTGTCAATATGTTTCTATATTATGATCATATTCGGCTCGTGGGAATATTATGCTTAGATCCATGATGATTCTCGTTAAAACGAAAAAATGGGGCGGTTTTTTCCCGCCCCATAATTTTAATCAATATACCAACGTTCTAATGATCCATCGTCTCCGGTCCCATGCCAGCAAGCGCCCTGGAAATCTCCCCTCTCTTCAAGATAATACCATTTTCCAGCTCCGGTTTTCTTTCCATCCCATTGAACCCATCCGCTTAGCATATATCCAGAGTTTCCAAAGAGATACCGATGATGGTTAATAGTCTTCCAACACATTTTAGGATAAGTTCCATCAGCATTTCTCCACCACCAACCATTTTCATCATGTACCCATCCTTCTTTCTGCTCTTGAACAGGTGTAAGAAAAAGGGTTCGTTCCGATTCTCGTCTTCTGGTAAGCCCTGTCAGCACTTTTCCGCCGGCTTTGTTGTACTGAAGAATTTTCTTTGCAATCGTTGACCGTTTTCTGGTCCCGTTTGCAGTTAACTGGTCGATGGAGCCGATGTTGTACGCAAAAGAAACCAGTGCATCATATTCGTTCTGGTTCCAGATATAAATGCCATTGTATTTTTCAACTTTCGGGCCATACTTCACATCAACTGATTTTTTCAACCACTCATCTGCCGTTGCTTGATTGATTTTCAATCCGCTTACAATAGCAGTACCGGTAATTGCTCGGTCTGCATTGGTCGTACCGTAACCGATGGTCCAGACTCCAACACTGTCTTTATATGCCGTCAATCGGCATCCCTCGAAGCTTTTTATTAGCTTTAGTCCGTTTTCGCTAATCTTCATAAGCATATCTCCATGATAATCATCACCTTGTTGGCTTTAGGCCGCCCGGATACCGCCGGACCCGGAGAGGTGGATCACCGCCTTCCTTATTTCTTTAGTGATAGGATTTCATTTTCCTGTGCAAGAGTAATCCAGCCTTTTAATACGGCTGAATCAAGTGCTGTTCTACTGATTTTTCCTGCTAAATACATTTTCTTTAAGATGTTATACATATTATTACGCTCCTAACTGTCCTGCGACTAAGAATTCAACTGTTTCCTCGAGATCTTTATATTTCTGCTGAAGATCTGGCTTAGATAAAGTCATAATCATCACTGTACCGGTATGATTTACAGTTTCATAATCCGGCTCATCCTCCGTACCGTTATTTACGGTTTCGCTGGAGATTACATAATCTAGCTGTTTTGCCATTCCTTTGTACTGCGTATATCCCAGGATGGTTTTCATAGGCTCTCCATCGGAGCCGAGGATATAGACTTTCTCAACATTTAATTCTACAGCAAAGTCTTTCTCGACCTGTTCAAATGTCTTTGTTCCCGGAAGAAAGACCAGC
>ERZ773229.2704-NODE-2704-length-10259-cov-35.952764_pt1 | contig 10259 bp, 10 predicted proteins | sample MGYA00580992_ERZ773229 | MGnify/ENA primary metagenome ERZ773229 (study PRJEB29015, sample SAMEA2737795) | human gut metagenome | biome: human gut; feature: human-associated habitat; material: faeces | place: China | collected 2012 ... | reverse complement strand
TCAGCCTCGGAAAGCTTGCCCTTGCTCTTCAGATGCTTGAACGCATTCGAGAGCCGGTCTGTCAAAGAACTAAATGCTGCCATAATGTTCCTCAGTCTAGCGTTTCACGCGGATAGCGGATGAAATGGGTGCGATTGCCTACTTCAGCGACCAAGTGGAGCCTTGCGGACCGTCCTCGATGGCGATGCCGGCCGCGCCCAGCGCGTCACGGATCGCGTCGGCGCGTGCGAAATCCTTGGCCTTGCGCGCTTCGGCACGTTCCGCAAGCTGTTCGGAAACCAGCTTGTCGAGCGCGTCATGCTCGGCGGAATCGGCTCCGGCACCAGCCGCACCACCTGCGGCACCGTCGGAAACCCACGGCTCCGCCAGCGGATCCAAGCCCAACGTGTCGAGCATCGCACGTACGTTCACCAGCGCCTCGCGAACCTCGGCCTTCGCCACGTCCGAATCGGCGCGGTCGGCCAGCTTCGACAGCAACGTGTTGCCGGAACGGATCGCCGTGAAAATCGCGGCGGAAGCGCCCGAAACGTTGATGTCGTCGTTCATCGCGGCAACGAAATCGGCGGGAAGCGCGTCGGCGGAAATCGCCATAATCTCTTCTCGTGACGGCTGTTCGCCGACGGCAGCGCCCGCGCGCTCGATGAAGTTCGCCACGCGGTCGTACGCGGACTGCGCCTCGGCAAGCGTCTGGTCGGACCATTCCAGCATGGAACGGTACTGCACGGAACCGAGGGCGTAACGCACCACCCAAGCGGAATGCTCGGCCAGCACCGCCGGCACGGACAGGCCGTTGCCGAGCGACTTCGACATCTTCTCGCCCTTCGCGGTGACCCAGGCGGAATGCATCCAGCGCGCGGCCGAATCGTAACCGGCGGCGCGCGTCTGCGCCATCTCGTTCTCGTGGTGCGGGAATCGCAGATCAAGACCGCCGCCGTGAATGTCGAACATGTCCTTCAGATAGCGGTGGCTCATCGCGGAGCATTCGATATGCCAGCCCGGACGGCCCGTGCCGAACGGGGTATTCCAGCGCGCGTCGAGCGGATCGGAATCCTTCGGCGCCTTCCACAGCGCGAAATCGCGCGGATCATGCTTGTCGGGGGACATGTCGGCAGGGTCGACCGGATTGTACTTGTCGTTGCCCGCGTTGTCCACGGACGGTCCCATCGCGTCGGTCACTTCGGAAGCCGCGTCGGAAACCGCGGTCTGCTTCTGGTGCGTCAGCTCGCCGTAATGCGGCCAGCTCGCCACGTCGAAGTAGACGTTGCCGGTCGGGGTGCCGTCCGCGTCACGCACCACATAAGCGTGGCCGTTGTCGATGATCTTCTTGATGAGGTCGATCATGTCGATCATGTGGCCGGTGGCGCGCGGCTCGTACGTCGGCGGCTCCACGCCAAGCTTGCTGTACGCCTCGGTGAACTCGCGTTCGTAGATATACGCGCGCTCCCACCACTGCTGGCCCGCGGCGGCGGCCTTGTCGAGGATTTTGTCGTCGATGTCGGTGACGTTGCGCACGAACGTGACCTTGTAGCCCAGACGCTCGAACCAGCGGCGCACCACGTCGAATGCGACGGCGGCGCGGATGTGGCCGATATGCGGTGAGCTTTGCACGGTGGCGCCACACACGTAGATACCGACCTGACCTGGTTTGATCGGCGTGAAGGACGACACGGCGTGCGATGCGGTGTCGTACAGCTTCAGCCCCGCGGCGGCCTTCGCCACCGCAAGAGCGCCGGAAGTGTTGGTATTCTGCGGTTCCTGCGTGTTTGTCATAGTCACGAGAATATTGCCAGAATCGGACATGACGCTTGGTTTTCCCGGCATATGCACGGCATCGTATTGCGAACGTATGCAGACACAGAGCCGAATCGCGAGCGTCATTTACGCAGATGATGTAAAAATAGTGGCATGACGCAATCGCATGTGCTGATTCTTCAACACGTCCCGTGGGAGAAACCGGGGCGCATTTTGGATAGTCTCGACGACTTGGGCATGTCGTATGAAGTGATGAACATCGCCAAAGAGAAAAAGCCCGATCTTCCCGATTTCAGTGACGTCTCCGGCATCGTGATTATGGGCGGCCCCATGGGCGCGCTCGACACCGACAAGTATCCCGGTCTCAAAGCGGAATCCAAACTCGTACGCGCCGCCGTCAGCGTCGGCAAACCGTTGCTGGGCGTGTGCCTCGGACATCAGATCATTGCCACCGCGCTGGGCGCGAAACTCAAGAAGGGCAGCGAGCCGGAAATCGGATTCGCGCCGATTAAACGCATCGACAAGCACGACTACTTCTCCATGTGGAACAAGACGTTGGACGTGCTGCACTGGCACAACGACGTGGTGACCCTGCCGGAAGGCGCACAGCCGTTGGCCAAAAGCGCGAAGACGAAGAACCAGGCGTTCCGGTTCGGTTCGGCGCTTGGCCTGCAATTCCACCTGGAGGTCACCCCCACGTTGTTGGACGAGTGGCTGGACGAGCCGTGCATGGTGAAGGATTTGAAGGCCGCCGGCGGTTCGAAATCGCAGCTACGTGACGCCTTCGCCGAATACAATCCGCAGCTGCAGCCGATGGCCGATCAGGTTTTCTCCGGATTCGCGGCCCGGTGCAGCACCTATGCCGCAACGCTGGAGCGCTGATAAGCGTTCTGCCCGCTACACGCCCCACTGAATCGCCAGCTGAGTGCCTTCCGTAGGTGGTTCCTGAGTTCCGTAGGTGGTTGGGTGATGGACCAGTGTTTCGGAAAGGCTGAATTTAAGGCTTTTCTTCGTGCGGTATCCGAAGACAACCACCTACGGAAGCGGAAAACCACCTACGGAATCTTCTAGGGCGTTTTCGTTGCCTACATTCCAAGGTCTCCTGTCTACGTTTCGCATCATGCAGCTGGTGAGCAAGCCCCAAATACGTGTGCGGGAGGCGGTGTTCCGCCGACGCGCTACATTGGTGAGTTATGCCGACTTATGATTTGGGACTTGAACACGTTTCGCTCGCTTTCGCGACCAAGAATATTTTCACCGATGTGACGCAGGGCGTTTTCGAAGGCGACCGCATCGGCATCGTCGGCAAGAACGGCGACGGCAAATCCACGCTGCTGCACCTGTTCAAAGGCACGCAGGAACCGGATTCCGGTCGCGTGACCATGCGCAATGGACTGACGTTCGGCATGCTCGACCAGCGTGACCCGCTCGACGACAACGCCACGGTGCGCGAAGCCGCGTTGGAAGGGCGAGAAGATTACGAATGGGCCGCGGAAACCAAATCGCGCGAGATCGTGGAGGCGCTGCTCGGCGGCATCAGTCTGGACGCGAAGATTGGTTCCCTGTCCGGCGGACAGCGCCGCCGCGCCGACTTGGCACGCCTGCTGCTCAAGGATTGGGACATTCTCGCGCTCGACGAGCCCACCAACCACTTGGACGTGGTGACGATCCACTGGCTCGCCGAACATTTGAAGAACCGTTGGCCGTCCGGTCAGGGCGCGCTGCTGCTCGTCACCCACGACCGCTGGTTCCTCGATGAGGTCTGCGAGTCGATGTGGGAGGTTCACGACGGTGTGATCGATCCGTTCGAGGGTGGTTACTCCGCCTACATGTTGCAGCGCGTGGAACGCGACCGTCAGGCCGATGTGCGCGAAACCAAGCGCCGCAACCTGGCACGCAAGGAGCTTGCCTGGCTCACCCGTGGCGCCCGCGCCCGCTCCACCAAGCAGAAGTTCCATGTCAAGGCCGCACGCGAGCTCATCGCCGACGTGCCGCCGGTGCGCAACACGTTGGAGCTGAAGCAGATGGCCACGTCCCGCCTGGGCAAGCAGGTGGTCGATCTCATCGACGTGACGCAGATCTTCGAACATGCGCAGGGCGAGGCGGACATCGACGCGATTGATCCGGACGTCGCCGAAATGGAGGCGTCGGCCTCCCGCGTGGACGTGGTGCCGGCGATGTACGCCGAACCGCAGGCGCACGGCAGCGTCGAAGTCGCAGTCGACGATTTGACCGATCCGCGATTGGTGGACGCCGGTGTGCCGGAAGCGCGGCAGGCGGCGGCGCAGGCGGAACAGGACGCGCAACAGCAGGCGCAATCGCAAGCATCACAAGAAAATTCCGACGAAACGGAAGCGGCGGAAGTGACATCCGCGGCGCGGAAGGTCACCGTGACCGGCCGTAAGATCCTCGACGACGTGACGTGGCTGATCGGCCCGGGCGACCGCTTCGGCATCGTCGGCGCGAACGGTGCCGGCAAATCGACCCTGCTGAAGATTCTCGACGGCACGATCACCCCGACCGCCGGCCATGTGAACATCGGCAAGACCGTGAAGTTCGCGGTGCTTTCGCAGCGCCTCGACGAGCTGGAGAAGCTCGGCAAATACAAGATTAAGGAAGTGCTGAGCCGCTACAAGCCGAGCTACATCGTGGACGGCAAGGAGACCACGCCGGGGCAGATGATGGAACGCCTCGGCTTCGAATCCGCACAGCTCATGACACCGATCAAGGACCTGTCAGGCGGGCAGAAGCGCCGCATGCAGCTGCTGCTCATCCTGCTCGACGAGCCGAACGTGCTCATCATGGACGAGCCGGGCAACGACCTCGACACCGACATGCTCGCCGTGATGGAGGATCTGCTCGACACTTGGCCGGGCACGCTGATCGTCGTCTCCCACGACCGCTACCTGCTCGAACGCGTCACCGACCAGCAGTTCGCGCTGATTGGTGGTAAGATCCGCCATCTGCCCGGCGGCGTGCAAGATTACCTCGACATGACCGAGGCCATCAAGAACGGCAAGGATCCGTTCGCGGATGAGAAGACCGGAAAGGCCGGCAAGGCTAGCAAGGGCGGTAATGACGCCGCGTCCGCGAGCGTTGTCGGTGATTCCTCATCCGTGTCTGCCGATGGCGACTCGGCTGCGGCCGCGCCGAAGCTCACCGGTAAGGCGTTCCACGAGGCGTCCAAGCGCGTCGCTGCGATCGAACGCAAGCTGGCCAAGCTGGAGGAACAGAAGGCCGATCTAGAAGCGCAGATGGCCGCGCATGACCCAAGCGATTACGAAGGTCTGGGCAAGCTCAACGAGCAGTTGCAGGCCGTCATGGACGAGTCCGAATCCCTTGAAATGGAATGGATGGAGCTCTCCGAACAGCTCGAGTAGTCCCAGTCGGGCAAACTGATGGTGAGAGGCTTGTAGGCGTCGGTTTGGCGGTACGGAATGTGCAAAACCGACGCTGGAGATTCGCTCAGCGTCGGTTTAGCGGAATAATTCGTCGTGGCTGCCGGTACGTTCGAAAAACGCGACCGAATCGTTCGATGACCAGATCACCAGCCAGTCCCCGGCATTGGCGACATGGCATTCGTACCGTACGCGCCAATTGCCGGACAGGGTGTGCATGTTGTGGCGGCGGTGCAGCTCCTCCAGCGTTTTCGGGTGTGTAGCCATTCGTGCGACAGCAAGGTGTAGCGCTTGAGATATCAGTGTCATATTCTTGTTCTTACGGGAGTAGAGCTGTTCTCCGCAAGAACAACCAATGGGGGTGTCTCATGAATCAAGTGATGCGAAGAAGTGCCTGTTGTTTGCTGTCGGCTTTGTTGCTGTGCTCATGCGCTGGTTGCGCGAATTCCGTGCACAAAACCTCTGAAGGTGACGCTGTCCAGAGCAGCAGCAAAACCGATGATGCTGCTGAGCAAGCGTATAAAACGTTTACTGTGGACGCTCTGGACAGTGTCGCCGTCGATGATCTCAATAACTCGGACAAACTGGTTCTGGTGAACAAGCTGGGCGCGAAATCCGTGCACGGCGATGATGCTATTCCATTTGCCAAAAAGGTCGACGAAAACCATATGTATTATGTCGTCTCCATGTGCAAACAGAAGGAGCAGGCTCCTTACTCACTTGTCCTCTACAAAGATGGACAGCCGCACACTGTAACCACTAGGGAATCCTGTACTTCTAATGGAGTGGAAACAGTCTCTCTTCCGGCGAAGAATTTCCTTGGCGCCACCTCATTGTCCATTATCAATATCGGCAATACGGATCTTGTTGTTTCCGTATATGAAGTAAAGGAAAGCCACCGTGAATAAATGCTGGTGGCTGGTTTAATGTGTTTGATGAGTTAGCGGAATCGCTAGGGACAATGACCATTCTTCATTTTCTGAATTTATGGTCATTGTCCCATTATGTTGTTGCGCAAAATCTTGTATAAGGGTTGTCCCGTAGTGATTTTCTGGGACATTATTCATTGCGTCGCTATACAGATTCGATGCGAAGATGCGAACTTCGTCTGATTCTATGGAGAGAACAAAAGCAAAAGCCCCGGGTTTCCCATGTTTGGCAATGTTATTGAGAATTTCGGTACAAACCGTTTGCAACGTTGGTAGTAATGACTTGTCCATTGCGCTTAGATTCCCGCGGATTATTGGCGTCCCGGTAAAGCCCAGTGTTCTCAGTCTTCTGCATTGAGCTTCTATATGTTGTTGAAAGAGCTCGTCCGCGTCTCCTCTTTGTCTGTTTTAAGCTCATCGGTCATCGGGCTGATAATTTGAGTGCGAAGCTCATGTAATGCCTGCATGAGGACTTGTTCAATCTGTGGCAAAGTGTCGCTGCTCTCTGAGGGCTCTTTCTTGCGACACAGCAGAATCGCATATGTCATAGCTCCTGCGATGGAATCGTGCAGTATGTGAATTTCTTTGAGTCTTTTCTGCTGGCGTCGAACTTGTTCTTGTGCAATCGCCAGGTCGGTTTTCCGTTGCTCTGTCTGTATCTTCCACCGTATGGCAAAGCCAACGAAGAATGCTCCAATGTAGGAGCACGCAAGCACGGGGATACTTGGATTGTAGTCGATGCCGCCTGTCCAATAGCCCACAGGAAGTGCCAGTGCGCAAAGCAGTGGCCCCACGATGGCAAATCCAAATCGTTTGATTTCAAATGCGATTATCCCGCATGCAAGCCATGTGCCATATAACGTTGAAGGGCCATCGCATATTGCCGGGATTATCGCGCATGCTATGTGTGTTACGAGAATCGCCATGCTTGCCGGTACGGGGAACCAAGTCAGTAGCAGCAGGGCGATGCAGTACGGAGCCAAATATAGCCATGACCAAGGTGACATATTTGGCCAAGCGGTCAGCTCGAGCAGGAAAAAGCAGATGCAGATAATGGATCCCGCTAAGTAGGGCTTGCGCACGGTCTTTGCCAATGACATTATTTGTTGGGGCAGCCTCATCGTTATATCCAACCGTTTCTTACGCACATCGCAACAGCTTCGGCACGACTATGAGCATGGAGCTTCTCGAAAGCTCGTCGTGCATATGTCTTTACCGATGCCTCGCTGATATTCAGTTGGCGCGCAATAGTGGAAGTGGTGAATCCTCTCGCATAGTTGGCAATGATCTGTAATTCCTTGCCGGAAAGCCGCATGGAATTCATGCTCTTCCCTGTCCACGACGCAACCTCGTCGTTTCCAGTGGCTTTTCCGATGATTCGGACCAGTTGAATCGTGGGAATTTCTTTTGGAATAATCGCATAAAACGCATCGGACCATTGTGCTCCGTATCTTTTTTCGTTTTCGTCATCCAAAAAGGCGCTGATACCGATGACGGCAATATCTGGATGTTGTTCCTTGATATGATGCGCTAATTCCGAGCCGTTCATCCCAGGCATTGCGATATCGGTAAGCACGGCTTGTGGCCTTTGTGCAGAGTCCCTCATGGCCTCAAGTGCTTGTTCGGCTGAGGTGGCGGTCCATAGAATCTGTATTGGTGCGCATGTCTCGACCAATAAGCTTTGAATTGCGCTCGCGACCAGTGGATCATTATCCACAATCCCTAGAGTCGAATCATTGACAATCGTGCGCATATAAATTCCCCCGTGGTTTGTTTCTCGTTCCAGAATAGACATTTTTCGCAGCTGCAATAGATCGCGGCGTTACCGGTGAGACACATGTTGCGAACCCATTCAAAAGCAAATATTTTGTACAAAAAATTTGTATATAATGGGAGGCGATGGAAAGGAGTCTTCTACGATGAACGATACGAACTCCAACGAGGGGCAGCTGCCCGAAGACGCCGCAGTGACCGTGACCAGTGCCGATACTCTTCGGGCCATGGCGAGTCCTATTCGCATGAGGATCCTTGGAACGTTGCGGGTGAACGGCGAACAGACCGTGGGAAGCATCAGCGAGCAGCTTGGCGAGGCTCCCGGAGCCATCAGCTACCACTTGGGGCAGCTTGCGCATGCGGGACTAGTGAAAAAGGTGGAGTCTCCTGACGGAGATTGAAGAAAGAGCTGGTGGAAGGCCTGTCAAAGCGCCATTCGTCTGGGGAGGCCCGAAGAAAAGAACGGTACGGACGAGTCGAAGGCCATGGATCTGTTCCGGCGTTCCGCGGCGCTCTCCTACGAGATGGCCTACGAGCGTTTTCTGGACAGGCTGCCGGAATTGCCTCGGGAATGGGCTGATTCATGCACCAGCGATGATCATGTTCTGAACCTGACCGCCGAGGAGACGAGCTCGATGATCGAGGAACTCAATGAGGTCGTGCGCCGCTGGCAGATCAAGGCCGGCATGCACGGCGACGATGAGCTGGGCGTCGAACCCGTGGCTCTGATTCTGCAGGCCTTCAGGTGGGTCTCATAAGACGCCGGCGGGGTTGACGCATGAATCCACGAGCAAACCGGAAAGCGTGGGCGGAACAGTCGGAACAAGTGGGTTAATTGGAGCAAAGCATGAGTGAAACGGCGAAATCATTCTGGCATTCCGCAGGGTATATCCCGTGGTTTACCGCCGATACGGCGTCGGCGGTCGGAGCGGCGCTGCGCGCACTGGCGATCAGTTTGCTCGGATATGCGGTGTCCGGTTCCACCATCGCCGCCGGGTGGCTCGGAACGTCGTCGATGATCGCGCAACAGGTTGCGAGCGTATTCGGAGGTACCTTCGTCGACAGGCATGACCGCAAACGGCTTATCGTGGCGAACGCCGTCGTCGGCGTTCTGGCTTGGGGCGCAATCGCGGTGCTGCTGCTGTGCGGCGCATTGTCGTTCCCCGTGTTGCTGTTGATCGCGGTGCTCGCATCCGGCATCAACGGATTTCTTGGGAGCGCTACGGATGCGATGCTTCGCTCGATCATCGATATCCGCTATTATCCCAAGGCGCGGAGCCTCAACGAGGGGCGCGACGCGACCATCGCCATGGCGGGAAGCCCCATCGGAGGTTTTCTGTACAGCGTCGCTCCATGGCTGCCGTTCCTGGCGTCGGCATGCATGTATGCCGTGGGCGGCGTCGCCGCCACCGGCATCCGCGAATATGGTTCGGATGGCGGGCACATCGGGGAAACGGATGGCGATGCAGCGAAGGGCGGTTTCTGCCACGATTTCCTGGAAGGCTGGTCATGGTCGTTGCACAGGAAAACGCTGGTGATCGTGCTCATCGTGGCGGCATTGGTCAATTTCGGTGTCAACGGCATCCAATATGCCATCCAGCTGCATCTGGTGTCGTGCGGAACCAATGCGACCCTCATCGGATTCATCAGTGGCGGCATATCGTTGACGATGCTTGTGGGATCGTTGCTGGCCGGCAAACTCAGCGATAAGGTTCCGGTCGGACCAACCGTGTGCCTCGCCTACCTGTTCATCTGCCTGTGCGCATTGCCGATGGCGTTGACCGACAACTATTGGGTCATGCTGGTTGCCAATTCGTTGGTTGGCCTGCCGTTCCCGTTGATTAACGCGATGCTCCTCGGTTTCATCTTCGCCAAGTCGCCTACGAGCATGCAGGGGCGTATTACTGTTACATTGACGGTTCCGGCCCAGGTGCTTTCGATGTTCTGTAGTGCTGTGGCTGGCACCTTGCTCCCGGTTTTTGGATTCCATGGCGCGGTGCTGGTGTTCCTCGCGGTTCTTGTGGCAAGTGCTGTGCTGGTGATATGTTCCCGTTCCATTCGTAGCATTCCCAAGGCGGCGCAATGGGAACATACGATGTTGCGGTGAATCGAAATAAAAAGCGCCGCCCCACGAAACGAATCGTGGGGCGGCGCTTTGTCGTAGGCAATGCCGCTCAGCCCGTTCAGCGGCCGGTGATCTCGGAGCCGAGCACCTTCTCGCTCAGGGCTTTCGGGCCGCGGGTCACGGCCACCGCGCCGGAGCGGACCAGCTCGATGATGCCGTAATGCTCCAGCAGACCGAGCAGCGCGTCGATCTTGCCTTCTGCGCCGGTGGCCTCGATGGTCAGCGACTCCGGATTCACGTCCACCACGCGCACGCGGAACAGACGCACGATCTCCAGCACGT
>ERZ773229.2696-NODE-2696-length-10285-cov-7.226882_pt1 | contig 10285 bp, 8 predicted proteins | sample MGYA00580992_ERZ773229 | MGnify/ENA primary metagenome ERZ773229 (study PRJEB29015, sample SAMEA2737795) | human gut metagenome | biome: human gut; feature: human-associated habitat; material: faeces | place: China | collected 2012 ... | reverse complement strand
GGAACATTCTCGCTTCAACGTTGTTTATAATATCACATCATTTTCGACAATGCAACTACTTTTTTCGATTTTTTTTCAAAGCCGTGCAAGTTTTCTTTCCTGCGTATGTTCCAGACGTGTTCCATCCTAACTGTTTCCAGTATTTCTTCAAAGCCTGCGTTGTCTTTGCTCCCCAGATTCCATCAATAGCTAATGGATGTTCGTTTGCGTATGTACAATTTGCGTTCAGTTTTTTCTGTAACCACTTGATCGCATTCTTGGAAGAGTTCTTTTTTACAACGCTGTATGATACTTTTACGTTATCATATTTAGGTCGTCCATATCCTGCGATACGACTATTGCCTAAAGCATAAGACTTCTTGCATACAGCACCACCGTTTGGTACAACGGCTGTTCCATTAGAGGTGTTGCCCTCGATTGTGAACACCATCTCATCAGTTACTGCATACACAATCCCAGTGTGGCAGATTCTTTGAGAGTTCTTAAAGAAAATCTGGTCTCCAATCCGTGGTGTTTTATGCCACTGGTCACTGTCTTTGAATTTTTGTGCTGATGTTGGAGTGTATGCACTAAATCCATGTAAGAGATTTTTTGCTACATCCCTGCCGTATGCCTGCACCATACACCAATCCACGAACATGTCACACCAGTAAGCATCTGGTCCGTTAATACCAAAGTATGCTCCGTACTTAGTGTAGTTGTTGCTACCTGCATTTTTTGTTTTATCGTTAAGATACTTATTACTTTTCTTTTCTAAGTAACCAACTTCTCCTTTAGCTACATTAAGAACCTTATTGACTGTGTTCGCCATTGTTAGTCCTCCTTTTTGTATTCAATCACTTCTGCAATATCATTTTTACTTTTTGCAAGTTCACTATCTCCTACTCCCGGTGTTGTTGGGTCAACTAAGATACCCATAACTCCTAATAAGTTAATAAGGATACCCAACACCTGCACTACGTCATTCTGGGAGATTGGAACAACGACATTTAAGATACCTAAAACCTGATAGATAAATGCCACTGCTGCCATAATCAGTGATGTTAATGTTGCCTTATTTTTTAATCTTAATTTGAGATTCATAGTTTCTCCTTTCATTTATTAAGTGTTTGTGTTAATATGTGAATGGAGATTTTCTTCTTTCTTAATCTCCATTTGTAATTTATTTACACCTTGCTTCATGCAGGGTGTTTTTTATTTATACGTTAAATAGTGATTTTTCCAGTTTACAGTACAAAGATTATGGAATTGATGGATTTGCCATTAAAATAAATAGTCAACTAGCAATGATTTATATGTGGTATGGCAAAAGTTTGACAGGCGGTAATACAAATCAAACTTTATTAACATTGCCCAACGGTATTACATTTAACAATGAAGTTTTCACTCCTTGTGAAATCATTGACGGAAGTTGGACTCCACGTGGAAATACTGGGTACATAACTATACATAACAATACAGTGGACATAAGATGCAAAGATACAACATCTTACGGTGTCGTAATAGCAAATGTGATTGTTCCTGCATCATACATTAATATTCCATAGTTCTATTAACTAAATAATGATTTTTCTTTCGATTTTACATTAGTTCCAAACGGCAACTTAAAAACCTATTTGAATGTCTTTAAAGTCAAAAATAAGCTTATTATAATTGGTGGCATTGACGTTCCGTTTCGATGGGAAAAAACATATTCTTTTTTGACAATAAACGGATTGACTGCCGTAAAATCTGAAAGCTGTATGTTAGTACATGTTCAAGCGAGTGGACAGGAAATCACATTGTTAAACATTCCTAAAGGTGGCAATCGAGATTTAATGCATACACTAATTAGTGATTTAACTTATAAAAAGATTGCGTCAAATATTCCAAGTTCAACAAAATATACAATTCCAAGTGAATATAAAATGGCAATTCTTGTTGCAACAATTAATTATCCTAATGCAATAAGTCCGCAATTCACGTTCATGTTTCCAAATTTAACAGAAACAAATCGTATATCTGATGGTTACTGGTATGACAACACTTATCACGCAAGCTTTATGGCATGCAACGATGGAAATGTTGTTTACTTTGCTTCAAATTGGCAAGTAGTGTCTCCAACAGGTACAGTTACTTATGATGTTTATGCAAGGTAAGTTAATTATCAAATACGATTCCACCTTGGTCTATATATACTCTAGGTGGAGCAATTACCGTATAATATCCCCATTGTGGGAGATTACAAATTTGTATAGACGTACCGCTTGCACGGCAATACACGTTACTAGATATAATGTTTGATGTGCCGTCAATTTGAACGTTTGAACCACTTACATTTACTGTAATTAGAGAGCATATTGGACTTCCATTCCCGTTTCCATAAAGAAGCAAAGCAAACTTATCACATGTTTTTTGAACTGTAGTATAGTTTTCTATTGATATATAGAAATCATTACCAGAACCACTTGTTTTTAGCACAATGTTCCTTGATCTATTTGTTAAATCACTATTTAACGTAGAAATATCTGATTGTATTTTACTTATACTATCTTCTATATTTCCAATCCCTAATTTAGTTTTTATCAGAGACACGATCGTTGACCACTTAACCTTACTGGCGGTACTCCCACCAGTAAGCATGTAATCATCATCTGATATTGTCTTTTTCTCTGTTAAATCCGATATATGTACTAAAGGTATATTGATTGCCATAACATCACTCCTTAATTCAACTTGTTTTCTCTGACGTAGCTTCTGATAGCATCAATGTGCTTTTTAAGTTCTTTATCTACTACCCAGAAATTTTCTTTTTTATTCTGTGACAATGGTTCTCCTGTGTTATCGTCAATCTCATTGTATGTGTATGATACTCTGTCTCCACCGTCAATATTTAATACCATAAAGCTACTCAACTGTTTCATTTAACATTTCCTCCTGTTCTTTAATCAAATCGTTGATTTCTTCCATATATTCTTTCTCATAGTCAATCACTTCTTCTTTTTCTGAGTTATCGAATTTTTCAAGTCGTTCAAATTCGTAATCTTTCTGAATTGCTTTGATTTCCCACGAGAACTTAAGATTTTCAGTACCTTTTACAACAAAGTAACTATCGGTCTTTTCTTCTACCCATATATCGCCTTGCCCCTCTTTCTGCAAGAATACTTGGTACTCAACACCTGTGTTTACTGTCTCTGAAAATATATCGTTAATGTCTATGTAACATTTTCCTGTATTATCAGTACATCCAGAACCTATATCCCCAAAATATGGGGTTGCTGTTTCATAACAATACTGCTTTCTTGTATCGTAATTTTCTGTATCTATGATTCTGTTTTTTGTTCCTGCAACAGACAAACTTCCGCCAATAGTAACTGGCTGATAAAAACTTGATTTTTCTTTTCCAAAATGAAATTTATAATTACTTACCGACCCAAGATAAAGTGATTCATCCGTCATATGCATTGTTATGTCTGTTTGTACTGTAATTGGTCCACTGCTGTTATTTTTTAATACAATCTCATCTGGGGACAAAATCGCACATGCACCAGTTCCATCCTTGTTTTCAGATAAATATATACCACCGAACACGTCTGGTGTTATACACACATATGATATTGGCTTTTCTCCCATGCCTGATATATAATGCGTTACGACTATCCCTTTCGTGTTTATGTCAACAATTTCATTGTCATTTGCATCATAAACGTGCATTTGTCCATTACCGTACGTGTTTGCTTTTCCACCAAGATTTAATGTTCCACCTCTAGCATAAGTAAAGTTGATATACAACTTACCGTCAGACCCACGATAAATACCTTGCCATGCTCCGTCGTTGGTCAGCAGATTGAATATATCTTCGTGAGTCAGTGCATCTACGTCAATGGCTACTGGAATTGTCTCAATATCCAACACCTGTGAAAATCCACCTGCGGCATACATCGTACACCTTAACGCTGTAAGATTTCTTGAGATACCGATACCACTTGAACCGCTTGCTGTGATACCGCTTGAACCACTCGCCAATACAGAATACAGTGCATGGGTAATGTCCGTTTCATCCGCTGATGAAGTATAAACGGTCGTGTATGTATCTCCGTCCGTTGTTTCCTCAATCTTGAATCGACACTTATAAGCTGTACGTGCTGTTGCTGTACCGTCACGGTAGTAACCAGATAATGTGATGTAGTTCGGCACAATCGTGTTGTCCGCAGACATTTTCACAATGCTTGACGATGTTTCCATGAAGTACGTTCTTCCTGCACTTCCTTGATCGCCTTTATCTCCCTTTGCTCCGTTGCTTCCGTTACGACTGACTGAATAAGAAGTTGTTGTCGTGTTGTTTGTGTAGGTAGTAATCGTTCTAGTCCACAAATATTGTCCTGCACTTGTAGATGGAACACTACCAGACCATGTACCTGTTGGAACTGCTGTACCGCTACTTGACACTTGATAAGTGATTGCAGTTGATTTGATTCCGTTTCCAGTTGGTCCAATATTGCCTTGAGGACCCTGCGGACCTGTTGCCCCTGTCTCGCCTTTAGCACCAGTCGCTCCAGTCTCTCCCTTGATTCTTGCCCAAGTGTAAGAACCAACCGTTGTAGGGTCTGCTTGGTTATAGTCGGTGCAAGTTCCGATATATGTTCCAACGTCCTCTCCCGAATTAGAAGTGAACGTCTTACCGCCATCGTTACTATACTTAACATGGAAATATGGTGTTTTACCGTCCGCACCTGCCTTACCTGCCGTTCCATTCGTTCCGTCATTGACAGTCTGTGTATGTGTTCCATTTTTATCTGTAATTGTGATGGTTGTTACTGTACCGCTTTTTGAAATTGATACTGTCGGAGATACACCGTCATTTCCTTTAGCTCCCTTTTCCCCCTGTGGACCAGTAGCACCAGTTTCTCCCTTTGCACCCTGTTCCCCTTTAGCTCCCATCTTACCGATGGAATATGTTGTGCTTGTGGTTTTGTCAGAGTAAGTATATATGGTTCTCGTCCACAAATACTGATTTTCTGCAACGCTTGGTGGTGTTTTACTCCATGTTCCTGTTGGTGCCGTTGTTCCACTGCTAGATGCTTGATAAGTCGTTTCTGAGCCTGTGATGCTTCTACCGCTTGCTCCTGTTTCTCCCTTATCTCCTTTTGCACCTGTTTCTCCGGGGATACCGCCTTTTAATTTCGCAATGTCAAATCGTTTCGTAACTGAATAAGTATTAAGGTAATTAGCTGTAATATCTACCCATCCAACATCTGTTGTTAATGCTGTCACAGTGTAGGTATGAGTTGAATTATTCCATGAACCTACGACACCGCCCGACTTCTGCACATTATAAGTACAGTCGTTAGATATATCGGTATGACCGTATAAAACCTGTGCTGTCGTGTGACACTCTGGAAATGATGTGTACTCTCCCTTATAATCTGTCGTGATTGCTTGATAATCGTTGTCCAGATTGATAATCATTGCACGAGATTTTCTGGCTTCTTCCAGTGCCTTATTGGCTGTCTCATCGTCCGTGTACTTGTTAAGCTTCTGCCAGTCGGTTTCCACATAGCTTGCACCGTCCGCTCTTGCTACAACGCATGTAAGAATGTCTCCGTTTTGACCTTGATTCCACATATCTCCTGTGTCATAAGGTGGTGTAGGCTGTGTCAGAAATACACGGCATTTACTGTTTGCCGTAGACTGTGCAAAAGATGCTGTCTGCAATGCTTTTGTAACGTCTGTATCTTGTACTAACTGCCACTTCCATGTGTCGCCATCTTTGAAGAATCTGTAGGCATATCCTTTTGATTTCCAGTAAAACAAGTCTCCCTCATGCTTCTTTTTATCATCTTCTGTTGTCCAGTCAGAAGCAGGGATATTTTTAAGATTTGGCTCGTAATCGTAGTAGAATGTCTCAATCTGCCCGTCTATTTGATTCTGCAAATCTGACACACTTTTTGTAACTGTTTCTGCAAAGTCTGATACTTTACCATCTGCATAATTTTTAGATTCTTTTACTGCATCACTAATTGCTTCTGGTGCTGTTTTGCCACCAATCGTGACGTTATCTCCAGAAATCTTTACAGTACCAGTCTCCATATCTGCATAGAAGATAATATTTTCAGATTTATCTTTGACTGTTAATGCACCAGTGTTGATATAATCTGCATTGATTCCCTCTGTATAAAGCAATCTTGCTACCATTTCCCCAGTGATCGTGAATCCATAAGGATATGTCTTACCTCCATCAATAGAAAATCCAATAACCTCTGCTGTCAATTTGATAACATTCTTTGATTCTTTCATTGTCGGTTTATCATGGAGATAATATATAGTTGAACCATCCAATAGCACTTCCTGTGTTGAATACATTCCGTTACTATTTTTTAATGCTTCTTGCATCTTATCTAAAGCATTTTGACGGTTATTTCTTTCCTGCTCAACTAACTGTTTCCCTTGTATGATCGCTTTTTGATTACTTGATGTGTAGTTGCTCTGGTTACGCAATGGAGATTCTGCACTATTCTTTAATGTTGTATATCCGAAGAATACAAAGTTTACATCTGTTAATACAGAATAGAAGCTATTTTCTCTCCAATCTGTAACTTTAATCTTATCCATAAACTCAGCTATCGGATAAGATATATAATCCATCGTAAATCCACGGAATGTCACTGATTTAAATTTGTCATAAACCCAAGAAACAAGTGTTTCCTCATGTCCTTTTACAAGTGGATTCTCTAAAGATAGGATATAGCTGTCTGCACCTACCTTTACAGTTTCTTCAACATCTTCTTCATTCTCGTTTCCCTCTTCGTCAGTTACAGTTTTTTTGACAGTACGTGTCATTTGTACGCCTGTTACCTGCACATCATTTGTATCATTCGTCAGAGTGTTGTAATCAGTCAAATCATGGATGTTACCACTATTGTAGTTAAAATCATAGGTCATTATCTGTAAATGCCCTGTACGGTCAATTCTTGCGTTTCCACAGGCAATCATAGAAATAAAACCTATAATCTGTCGGTGCGTGTACTCGCTAGATGGCATGGTTGGTATCTGGAAGTCGTTGTGTAAAAAGTTACTGTCGCCTATCAAGATACCGCAGGTATCACAACTATCAACTAACACACTCTTTGCTGTCGCAGGGAACGTCAATGTTGTGCTGTATGCCTTATCAGCTTTGTACATATCATCGTATCCGACAATAGTTACAACGTTTCCGTAACTCTCTGGCTGTGTAACTGTAAATGTACCGTATTCAATTTTTTCTGTTGTCTCTGATAATTCAAATGTTAGATACAGTCTGATTTTTGCTCCGAAGAAGTCATAATTGGATAAGTGATCATCGTCATTCATGATTTCTAACTGTACATTACGGCTGAGTGCAACACCTAAAGGAATGGTGTTAGCACCTGCCGCATCGACCAGACTATTATTATCTATTGAAAAATCATCTTCTCCTAATGGCAGTACAGTTCCATTCGCAAGCGTTACTTCTGCATTGCATTTAAAATCTTGTCGTTCTGTCATTAGCTGTTTAAATTCATCACTTACATTTATCATATCGGGTTAACCCCCTGCATATTGAAAGATATACTTGATACTTTTTCATGGTTATTTTTAAGTGTTTTTATCTTAATGTCCGATACCTGTCCGACATAAAACTTTGCTGTTCTCCACTCTCCGTAAAATACAGAAAAATAATGTAAATCAAAAGATTTACCACGTGCCACCATTTCTAATATTTCCGTAACCTTAGACATTGGCACATCCGATGCACTGTATGTAAATCGCTCTACTGTGAACATCGGGGTAAACTTTCCTTTACCAGACTGTGCCCTCGTGCTACCTTGCGTATAGGTAGTTTCAAAAGCTACGGCTGTGTCTGAATCTGGTTGCCAGACTTTTTTATTATTGATTTTTATATAATCCTGTGCCATTTTTTACTCCTTTCTACGCAAGGCTGAATGGATTTCTACCATTACTCATTTGTCTTAGTTTTGCTTCTTCGATAAATTCATCAAACAACGTCCTGCGGTTAATCTGTGCTGTGAAATGATAATCCCCACCATTGTTACCGCTGTTGTCTGATTCTAAAGACTTCATAACAGATAATAGCTGTTCAAGTAAATTGAGTACATCATTGTTGCTGCTATCTGTACTGTGTTGCTTTTGTGCGATCACTGCGGATGCTTTCGCAGGTATTACCGCTCCACTTGCTACATATGGTGCTGTAAATGGTACATTTGCCAACTGTTTAGATTGGTCTAATAATGTATCAATCGTATCTGGGAAAGCTTTTTCAAGACCTACTGTGATACCTGCAGGTATCATCTTACCTACCGTATCTCTCATAAGTCTTGATGGAGAATGGATTCCAAAGAAATCTTTTACTGCGTTCCATGCTTCTTTTGCAAGGTCCATCATTTTATTTACAAGTCTGTATGCATTGTTTCCAACACCTTGAACAATTCCCTTTACAACATTTAGTCCAACGCTTCCCCAGTTCATTTCTGAGAAAACTGTTTTCATCTTTCTGATAGCTTCTTTCACTGGACTGTCAGAGTTTCCTGCCATCAAACTTTTTAGCTTTTTCAGCCCGCCAACCATCTTGTCTCTTACATTTTCGACTTTATCAACAACGCCTTGCTTCTTCTCTTCAAATGTGTTCTTGACATTTTCCATGGCATCGCTTGCATGCGTGCCAAAGTTAGATATAACTCCTTTGAATCCGTCAGACACACTATTTTTCACTGCTTCCGCTTTCGCTTTAACAGTTGATAAATTCTGACCACTTAGATTATCTCTAATTTTTGACATTGCGTCATTTCCAAACTGTCTAAACTTTTCAACGACACCGCTTACATTATCTTCAATCCCATGCCTTAATGTACTTGCTGTTGATTTAACAGTTTCAATACCGCCAGAAATCTTTTCTTGCAGTCCGTTGACAATTCCTTGTCCCCATGTTTGAGCATTTTCTGGTAATTTTTCTATTCTTTCTTTGATGCCATCTCTTAAATCTCCTGCTTTTTCTTTCACAGATTCCCAACCTTTTTTGATTGTTTCTCCTGCTTTTCCTATGCCGGATGCAACGGTATCAAATCCACTCTTTAATTTTTCCCATGCACCTTTGGCAAATTCTGCAACCTTTCCTGCGACTGCTTTGACCTTATCCCAGTTTAATACGATAAGTGCAACTCCTGCGACTATCGCAGCAACAATAACTCCTGCCGGAAAAGTGAAAAGTGCAGCTAAGCCACTTAATGCTGTTCCTATCATAGATACAAATGAACCAATCGCAGGTATTAACGTTGTTGCAAGTATTCCCTCTGCACCAAATATAGCTACTAATCCTGTCGAAAGGCCACTTGCGATTGTTCCAATAATTCCACCGCCACCAGATTTTCCAAGTGCTAATATGATATTCGCTAATAAGCTTTTTCCAGTAAGCATTTTAGAAAAGCTTCCTGCCAAATTGATTGCTCCAATCGCTGTACCAAGTGCTAACGCTAATTTTCCTGCTGTTGTACTTGCTAAACCAGAAATCAAACCGCCAAGAACATTTGTTATAATTGTGAATACTTGACTAAAGATTGTACCCCAGTCAATATTGTTTAGGAATGTTCCAATTCCTCTTCCAAGTCCATTCCAATCGGTGTTTTGTGCAACACTAGCAAACACACCTAACAGACTTGTCACTGCATCACTTAACGTCTGCCCTGCCGTTGCCCAATCAATTCCTTGAATCATAGCATTAAGACCATTAGTGATGTTCTTTGCAATTCCAGACCAATCCACTGTCTTTACAAACGCTCCTAACGTTGCAAATGCTCCGTTGATTCCTTTTACTAACGTATCGGCAATTGTTGTGAAATTAACTTTATCAAAGATTCCATTAACAAGATTTCCTAGAGATGTTCCAAGTTCTTCCCAACCAGTCAACCCAAGATTGCTTTTTCTTGACATGTCAGAAACAAATCCGTTAAAGATATTCCATGCAATCATAAATTTGTTTCCAAGCAGATTTCCTAAGTTGGTCCAATTTACCTCATTGACTAACCCACGGAATCCTACTGAAAATTTCGTTCCAAGATTTTTCCAGTCGATACCATCAATTAAGAGATTCATTGTATTGACAAGTGTATTAATACCTGCACCAACAGTTCGTCCGAGTAAATCCCAGTCAATGTGATCTACAAGACTATTGAACGTTCGTGTAAATGCATTTACAAAATACGTTATCTTCGGCCCTATATTATTCCAATTGATAGCATCATAGATTTTTTGCAATCCTTTATTGATACCGCTT
>ERZ773229.2695-NODE-2695-length-10287-cov-2.372752_pt1 | contig 10287 bp, 11 predicted proteins | sample MGYA00580992_ERZ773229 | MGnify/ENA primary metagenome ERZ773229 (study PRJEB29015, sample SAMEA2737795) | human gut metagenome | biome: human gut; feature: human-associated habitat; material: faeces | place: China | collected 2012 ... | reverse complement strand
AGTCGATAAACGACCGGATGATCGAGTTGTCACTGGTATTTTTCCAGTAGCTGGCGGGCTTGGCTTTGGGATTGCGTTGGAGGTCCCGCAGGTAATTCATCACATCCCAGGGACAGTAAACGTCCAAATCCCCAAAGTGATACCCGTCGTACCAGTTTTTCATATCAGCAGCATGTTCCTGGCAGTCTGCATCTTCGAGAATCTGGTTTACATCTTCCTGAGTAAAGCCGAAGTACTCATTCAAGTGAGAGGACGAAATCGTATCAGAGACAAAGTTGTTGGTGCCAGTGAAGATACTTTCTTTGGCGATGCGCAGGCAACCGGTGACAACAGCGAAGCGAAGTGCATCGTTGTCTTTTAATGCCTGCATAAGGCCCTTCACCACATCCAACATCTCTGCATAGTACCCCTTGGCGCTGGCCTTGGCGATAGGAACATCGTACTCATCGATCAAAAGAATCACAGGTTTCCCATAGTATTCCTGCATTGTAGTGGTCAATAAAGCTAAGCTATCCTTTATCTCTTTAACGGACGCATCTCCAGACATGATGTGCGTAATAATTTCTTTGTCAAATGGATTGATTTTGTCACTTTCTAGCAAATACATATGGTTTTTATATAGATTTGCTAGAACGACCGTCAGCATGTCATAGGCATCTTGAAAGTTCAGCCCATCCACTTTCTTGAAGGACAAAAACAACGTAGGCCACTGATTCATCCACTCGCTGCACAGCGCTGTGTTTTTGGCTATCTCCAATCCCTCAAACATCGCCTTACTGTCCTTGCGGATGTCGAAGAAGTTGGCCAGCATACTCATGCCCATTGTCTTTCCGAAACGGCGAGGACGGGTGATGAGGGTGACTTCTGCCGTTTCCTTTTCCAGCAGGTCTGCAATAAGGCCAGTCTTGTCCACATAATAGTAATCGTAGTTCCGAATTTTAGCAAAGTCGGAAATGCCAACCGGGATCTTGAGATCATTCATCTCTATGGCCCCCTTCCAAGTCTCCGAGTTTGGTTTTATAATACCATGAAAAATCTGAGGTTACAAGCAAGAAGATACCCATGTGGTCCTGTATCCAGGAGCACGCCCAGGGATACACGGAGTTTGACGATGAGCTGGTCCGGCAGGTGCTCGAGAAGATCACGGTGGTGGACGAGGAGACGATACAGGTAAAGTTCCGGGGAGAGAGCGAGGTGCGTGAAGGAAAGATATACTTCTAATACTATAGTGTATGAGACAGCTTGAACTAGTACTGGTGTTCACCGACTAAGTACTTATGCGGAGCTATCTGCGTGTATTTCCGATGGACTTGATTTGTGCCTTGGATTTTGATAAAATAAACCAACCAGTATGTGAAAGGATACCATCTTAAAGTCGTTTTTTCTGCTTGATGGAGGGATTCGGTATGATCAATAGTATTTCGTTTGAAAATTTTAGGGGCTTCTCTCAGTTGAAAATGGATGGAGTTCAGCCAATCACACTGATTTCGGGGATGAATAATGTTGGAAAAAGTTCTGTTTTAGATGGACTTTTTCTGTTTTTTGATCACACTGCATCAGAGTCGTTTATGAAACTGAATAGCTTCCGGGGTTTTCCTCCTCTCTCTGAACCAAAGTATTTGTGGGAACCGATTTTTTATAACTTGGATACTCAAAAGACAGTTATGATTGAGATCGGTTTACCAGAGGGTGTAGCGCAGCTTCAATACGAACGAGATAACGATTACGTGATTCCGCAAGGGGGAGATGTGCCTCAAAGCGTGTTGAATCAGTTTATGACATCCACGCAGTCTTCCTATACACTGAAGTTTCAATATATATATAATAATTATAAAGAATGTGGCCATTTTATGGCAAATACATCGGGCTTACTCAGAAAGATAGATACGTCTCTTGATGGAAATCGAATTCACAGCTTACAGTTTATCCAATATATAAACTCTATTATCATCCAGAACAATGGAGATGTGGCTGCGATGTTAGGAACATTGGAGCTGGCAGGGAAGAAGGAAGAGCTGGTTAAAATTTTGAAGCTGATAGAACCTTCTATCACTGATCTTACGATGATCATGACCTCTGGTGGAGCACAACTGTATGCCAAAGTAAATGGGAGACTCCTACCTATTAAACTTTCTGGTGACGGATTGAACAAACTGATGTTTATTATCCTAGTCATTATGGCTCATCCGGGAGCAGTTATCTTGATTGACGAGATTGAGACGGGGATTCACTATTCTGCATATGCAGATTTTTGGAAAGCGATTGCGATCACTGCGCTGCAAAACAACTGCCAGGTAATTGCGACGACGCATAGCTACGAGTGTATTGTTGGTGCTGTTGATGGAATAAAGCAAGCAGATGCGTCAGATCGGTTTTGTTATTTTCGCATTGACCGTCAAGATGATATGACAGTTGCATATCGTTATTCTGATGAATTGCTCCGTACTGCAATTGATGCAAGTTTGGAGGTGCGGTAATGGCAAACAAACTTGAGCGGATCGTAAAGAAACATCTCATTTTTTGCGAGGGAGTAGATGAAAAATTTTTCTTGATTCATTATTTGAATAGCAAAGAAATGCAGGATGATCCATTTTTTGCGGAAGAGATTCAAGTTATAGATTTTGGCGGAAATGAGGAGCTGGAGACAAAATTGAAGACTCTAGCTCTATCTTCCGGATTTACGTCCGTAAAATCACTTCTTGTTATTCGCGATGCGGAAACAGATGGAAATCGAGCAATTACTCAGATACAGACAAGCTTGAAAAATACAGGTTTTCCTGTACCAAACGGGCCGGGAGAGTGGCAGGGGGAAGAGAATGTAAAACAAAAAATTGCGTTTCTATTATTTCCGACCTGCGATGAGTCCGTAAAAAATGGAACATTGGAAGACCTATGCTTATCTATTTTGAAACAGCCAGACGGATCGGACATGCTAAAAGAGATTCAAATGTTTTTTCTATCTCTTACGGAGAAGTATCAAAGAGAGTTCCCACATGAGCATAAGGCAAAACTTCATACATATTTTTCGATTACAGACAAGTTTGTTGGTATGAAAATAGGGGAGGCGGCAAAGGCGAATGCCTTTGATTGGAACAGTGAAAAGTTGCGTTTTTTGAAGAACTTTTTACTGAGTATGAAAGATAAAATTTAAAAATATCAGCCGCCACATGGCATGCTTCTCTTAAGATGATATGTACAGATTAACTTGGCTCCGGTGTGAGAAACCTGTTTAAATACAGCAGAGTTTATTCGGGAGATAAATGTAAGATGAAGGTGCAATCCAAAGACGATAAAAATTCATAGAATTTAAAAATTTTCAGCTTTCCCAAAGCATCTTTTTCTGCAAGCCTCTGCAATTTTTTAGCACTCAAACGTAACAGTTTGGGTGCTTTTTTTGCATGATGAAGGGGCCAGGTTTATCACCTGACCCCAATTTTTATGATAGAACCTATATTATAAATATTATAAAGCCTTTTCTTCCAAGATCAGTTTCCGTGCCTTTTTTCGGGCGCGGCTGAGCGCGGCACGGACGCTATCCGGCTGGATGTTGATGTCGGCCGCAATTTCTTCAAAGGATTTGTTCAGAATATACCGGGCCTCCAAAAGGTATTGGCTGCGTGGGTCTAACCGTTTCCAAGCGCGGTGAAGGGCTTCGACATCTTCATCGTTTTCTTCCAGAAGGAGCCGGGGGTCTTCTTCTGCGGGGACCGTAGCAGACAGATCCTCAAAAGAAAACTCCTTGAGGCCGCCCTTTTTCCGGAGGTAATTGATGGCCGTATTTTTACAAGTAGAGGAGAAAAGGAGAATTTCGCAAAAAAGTTGAGGAAATGGGATTCATTTCAGCCATGCAGCTGTCTACTGGTATAGAGACACAGAAAGAAAGGACGCTTGCTATGCTGGAAGACAAAGAATTTATGTGCTGGTTGTTCGAGCGCTATGGTCGGTTCATTTGGTATACCGTAAAAAAGTTTTGCCGAAGGACAGACTTGTGGGAGGATATTGTGCAGGAAAGTCTGCTCCGTCTATTGTCGTGTATCCCGCGGTTACGGAACCTGAGTGAGCAAAAGCTGACAGGGTATATTGCGGTCACCACCCGCAACACCACCTACGCTTTGCTGTGGAAGGAGGAGAAGAACCGAGAAAACTGCATCTCTTTGGAGTCCATCGACATAGCAGAGGATGGATTAGGGCTGGAGGAGATCATCCTTCAAAAAGAGCGGATCGAGCAACTCGCGAAAGCATGCTTGGACTTGCCTGATGAAGCGTATTATTTGCTGACCAGCTACTATATCCTGGGCTATCGGACGGAAGAGATAGCAGAAGAACTGGGCTGCCCACCGAAGCATGTGCGAATGAAGATGACGCGGGCACGCCGCCAGGTAAGAAAACGCATACAAGAACAAAACAAGGAGGGGATCTTGTGAGGCCAGATCAGAATGAACTGTGGGAGCGTTATGAAGACGCAATGTTTACGCTCCTGATGGACGAAGTAGCACATCAGGAAGGGCAGGAGCAGTTGGAATGGAAAAAGCAACTGAATAATGACCCCTCAGCCGCCCTGCCGGAAGAGGTGAGAAAAAAAGGAGAACAAACTATCCGGAAAGCCTTTGCAGCCCAAAGCAGACGTTCTGCACGACACGTCGGTTTCCGCATGTTCCAACGCATTGCAGTTGCAGTCATGCTTGTACTATTAACGGCAGTATGCGCTTTTGCAGCGTTTCCGGAAATGAGAGTGAATGTTCTAAATATGATAGAACAAACCTTTTCGGATCATACAGATTTTAATGTTACATCTGGTGATTCGGATGAGTATTCGTCTGCAAACTTTACAATTAAACCTGCTTGGCTTCCAGAGAATTTTTCCCTAACTGATGAGGGAGAAAATAATGCATCTGTTTTTAGTATGTACGAAAATGGCGCAGGAGGCGTCCTGTTTATATCGGAAAATGAAGCGACAGATTTATCTATGGCAGTAGACACGGAAAATGCAGAAAAACAAGACATTAAAATTCAAAACTATCAAGCAAAATTGATAAAGAAGGATAATTGGAGATGTATTCTCTTCTTAGTACCAGAGAAAAATATGCTGGTTTATATTGATGCAGAAAATGTTCCTACGGAGCAAGTCATAAAGGTTGCAGAAAATATTCAAATAGAATAGCGAAACGAGATCGGTGTTTTGTTTGGACCAAGCACCGCAAACCGGGCGAAACAAAAAAGTCCTTCCGTTGGCGGGGATTTTCTGGTACGATAATACCAACGACCAAAACCACGACCAAACTGGGGGCGAGACCTGCCATGCTACAATTGGCTTTCTGCGACGACGACCTTTCCGAACTGCAAACCATCCAGACCCTGCTGGACCGCTACCGCGTGGCCCGGAACCAGGAGATCCGATACACGGCCTTTCAAAACGCCTGGGACCTGCTGGCCGAGGTGGAGCGGGGGACCCGGTACGATGTTCTGCTTCTGGATGTCCTCATGCCGGGACAAAACGGCATCGAGGTGGCCGGGGAGCTGCGGCAGTACGACAACAACGTGAAGATCATTTTTCTCACCTCCTCTCCGGAGTTTGCGGTGCAGTCCTACGCCGTGGGGGCCTATTTCTACCAGCTCAAGCCCATCTGGGAGGAGAGCTTTTACCGCATCATAGACGCGGCCTTAGAAGCCTGCCACAAGGAACAGAGCGACAGCCTGATCCTCCGCTGCAAGACGGGCATCACCCGCGTGGCCCTGAACCAGCTGGAGTACTGCGAGGTCATCCACAGGACCCTCCTGCTCCACCTGGACAGCGGCAAGGTGCTGGAGAGCAGCGGGAGCTTAGATGAACTGAGCCGCCAGCTGGCCCCCTACGGCTGCTTCTACCGCCCCCACCGGTCCTATCTGGTCAACTTGGAGTATGTCCAAACCCTGTCCTACCGGGCCATCACCTTAGCCTGTCTGGCGGAGATCCCCATTCCGCGGGGGAAATACAACGAGGTCAAGTCCGCCTTCCTGGACTATGCCTTTCAGAAGGGCCAGGTGACGGTATGAGCGAACTCATCCCATTTTGCAACGACTGGGCCGTGGGCCTGTTCGGCAGCGTGCTGGCGGCCTATTTTTGCAGCGCCCTGACCACCCGGCGGAACAAGTGGATCTTCTGGGTGTCTATGACCCTGATCCCCGTGCTCCAGAGCTGGGTCTACTATCTGTGGGACGGGAGCTTCCTGCGGAAGATCTACCCTCTGCTGGTCCACCTCCCCCTGTTCCTTGTGCTGCTGTTTTTGACCCGCCGGGCCTTGTGGCCCCTCATTGCCATTTTCACGGCCTACCTCTGCTGCCAGCTGCGGCGGTGGATCGCGCTGTTCGTGATCCAGCTGCTGGGGGGTGGGGAGCTGATGCGGTGCAGCGTGGAGCTGCTGGTGACCCTGCCGCTGCTCCTGGCCCTGCTGAAATGGGCGGCCCCCACCATCGCCAATTTGGGAAACTACCCCACGAAGACCCAGTGCCTCTTCGGGTCGGTCCCTGTCATGTACTATGCCTTCGACTATCTCACGCGGGTCTATTCTGACATCTTGATCCGCGGGGAGCCGGTGGCAGTGGAGTTTATGCCCTTTCTGTGCTGCGTGGCCTACCTCGTCTTCCTGCTGCACTACTCCAAGGTCGAGCGGGATAAGATCCAGGCCGAGCAGGTCCAGAACAACATGAGCATGCAGCTGGCCCAGGCCGTGCGGCAGATCGACGCCATGCGAGAGTCCCAGGACCTGGCCAGCCGCTACCGCCACGACCTGCGCCACCACCTGCAATACGTCCTCAACTGCATCGAGAACGGCCAGGAGGACGAGGCGAAAAAATACATCTCCACCATCTGCGAGGAGATCGAGGCCCAAAAGGTCCAGCGCTACTGCGAAAACGACGCCGTGAACCTCATCCTCTCTGCCTTTGTGGGCCAGGCGAAAAAGGCCGGGGTCACCATGCAGGTGTTGGGCTATCTCTCTGACTTCATCCTGGCCTCGGACAGCGACCTGTGCGTGCTGCTGTCCAACGCGCTGGAAAACGCCCTGCACGCCTGCGCCCCCCTGGTGGAGGCGGGGCAGGACTGCGTGATCGACGTGAACTTTCACGAGCGGGGCAAGAAATTTTTTCTCCAGATCACGAACCCCTGCCAGCAGGAGAAGGTCCGCCTGGTCAAAGGCATCCCCGTGACCGACCAGCCGGGCCACGGGCTGGGGGTGCAGAGCATCTGCTCTGTGGTGGCCAAGTACGGCGGGCTGTACGATTTCTCCGCCCAGGACGGGATGTTCATCCTGCGGCTGTCTCTGTGAGCACTGTCGATTCGGGACGCTTTTGGTGCGATTCGTGCCAAAGCGTCCCGTTTTTTGTGGAGAGGGGGTATCCTATGCCCATAGCACACCCCAACACAAAACTGACAGAGAGATGAAAGGATGTTTTCCCCATGAAAAAGTTTGCGTTACTCTTGCTTTCCCTGACCCTGTGCTTCGCCCTGGCCGCTTGCGGCGGCAGCGACACCTCCGCCGACGAGCAGGCTGCGGCCGACGACACCGCCGCCAGCACGACCGCGGATGAGTCCGCTGACACCAGCGCAACCAGCGACAAGCAGACTGCCATTGACGAGTTCAACGCCACCAGCGCTGCTTTTAACGAAGTGGCCAACGCCATCAACGCCGATCCCTCCGCCTTTGACAGCGAGGTGATCGACACCATGCAGCAGATGTCCGACCTGCTCAACCAGTATCAGCAGATGCTCTCCGGCGACGACGAGTACACCCAGGAGGACCTGGATAAGATGACCGAGTGGTTCGGCCAGGTCCAGGATTGGGTCGATCAGGTCAAGACGGATCTGAACATCGAGTAATTCATTCCAAGCGCCCGATCGATACTATATTCAGCCATAGTATTAGGGATACAACAGAACGGCGGATGCGGGGTTCCGCATTCGTCGTTCTCTATTCTGCGAGAAATCATCAGAAAGGAAGACAGCCTTATGACACTCATTATTGTTGCGATCATCGTCGTGGTCTTGATCTCCTGGATCATTTCCGTCCAGCGCAGACTGGTGGCCATGGACGAAAACATCAACAACGCCATGAGCCAGATCGGCGTGCAGCTCTCCTCCCGCTTCGATGCGCTCACGGCCCTGCTGGACCTGACCAAGGGCTACGCTGCCCATGAGGCCACCACCCTCATCGAGACCATCAAGTCCGCAGCGTCATCACCGCCACCTCCACGCCCCAGGACGTGCTGAAGCAGGAGGGTGTCATTTCCGAGGCTCTGGGCCGCATCTCCATGGTGGCCGAGCGCTACCCCGAACTCAAGGCCAACGAGAACTATGCCAAGTGCATGAACGCCGTGGACAGCTACGAGAAAATGGTCCGCACCAGCCGCCTCATCTACAACGACAGCGTGACCAAGCTCAACCGGGAGATCCGCATGTTCCCCGTCTCCCTGCTGGCCGCGCCCTTCGGCTTCCACGCCAGAGACTATCTGGAGGCTGTGGAGGAGAAGGCGGACATGCCCAGCATGCAGTAACGCTTCAAACCGTTTGGGAGAATTGTTATGAAACCTGCGATCATCAAGCGCTCTGCCCTGCTGCTGGCGTTGGCCTGCGTGCTGGCCCTGCTGGTGGCCCCCAGGGCGTCCGCCGCCAACCAAGTGGCAGACATCCGGATCAAAGCCGTCTTACAGGACGACGGCTCGGCCGACATCACCCAGACCTGGACGGCCACCACCGACGAGGGCACCGAGTTTTATCTCGCCTGCCGGGACAACGGCTACCTGTCCATCACGGACTTCACCGTCTCCGACGAGCGGGGGACCTATGAACCTCTGGCCAGCTGGGACGTGGGCGCCGACTTTACCCAAAAGGCCCGCAAGTGCGGCGTGGTGGAGACCGGCGAGGGCGTGGAGCTGTGCTGGGGCATCAGCGAGTACGGCACCCACACCTACACCCTGCGCTACACCCTCCACGGCTTGGTGGGGGCCTATGACGACGCCGACGGCTTCAACTACCGCTTCATCGACGAGATGGGGACGTTCCCCACTGACGTGGAGCTGACCCTGACCAAGGCCGACGGCACGCCCCTCACCGACGCGGACTGTGACATCTGGGCCTTTGGCTACCAGGGCCAGATCCAGTTCGTGGACGACACCATCCAGGCCTGGACCGAATCCCCCCTGGAAGACAGCCAGAACATGACCGTCATGGTCGCCCTGCACAAGGGGGTCCTCCACCCGGAACGGACGGAGGAGGGCAGCTTCGAGACCGTGAAGGAGCGGGCCTTCGACGGCAGCGACTATGAAGACGAGCCCCTGACCGCGAAAGACATCTTCTATGCGATCTTAGGCGTCGTGTTCCTGTGTGCGGTCGTGGCGGCGGTCATTCTCATCGCCCGCCGGATCCACAAGGCCAAGCTGGCCCGCCTGGTGAAGCAGGCCCCGTATTTCCGGGACGCACCCAACGGGGGCAACCTGAACGTGACCCACCGCCTGGGCGTGTGCAGCAAGCAGTGCGAAGAGAGTTCTATTCTGGGGGCCTATCTCCTGCGGCTCATCAGCGACGGCTGTCTGGAGCCGGTGCAGCAGGGCTTCGCCGCAAAGGCGAAAGACACAAGCCTGCGCCTGGTCCGCCCGCCTGCGGGCAGCGCGGGCTATGAAGACGCGCTCTACACCATCCTGGAGGCGGCCGCCGGGGCTGACGGCATCCTCCAGCCCAGAGAGCTGGCCCTCTTCTGCCAGCACAACTATGTCCCCCTGTCCCGGTTTCTGACCTCCTGCAAGAAGGACGCCATGCAAGTCCTGGTGCAGGAGGGCTGTCTCAAGGGTGTGGGCTGCGACAGCATCCGCAGCCTGACGGCCCAGGGCAAGCAGGCGCTGAACGAGGTCCTGGGCCTGAAGCACTTCCTGCTGGACTTTTCCCTCATCCGGGAGCGGGCGCTTCAGGAGACGCTGATCTGGCAGGACTATATGGTCTACGCCCTGCTCCTGGGCATTGCCGACAAGGTCGCCCCCCAGCTCCGTCGGCTCTACCCCGACCTCCAGCCGGAGATCGACCAGTACGCCCGGCAGGCGACCTGGGCCGGGTACTACAACCACGTGATGTACAACGCCTATGAGCGCGAACGCCAGCGCCGCGAGGAAGCCCGCTCCGGCGGCAGCGGCGGCAGCGCGTCCTTTGGCGGCGGCGGCGGTTTCTCCGGCGGCGGCGGGGGAGGCACGCGGTAAAGGTGCGCCACCGGAGGCGGCGGGATTGGATAAGTGGTTCCGCGTGGTGCGTGGGGACGTTGGTAC
>ERZ773229.2689-NODE-2689-length-10293-cov-4.445693_pt1 | contig 10293 bp, 10 predicted proteins | sample MGYA00580992_ERZ773229 | MGnify/ENA primary metagenome ERZ773229 (study PRJEB29015, sample SAMEA2737795) | human gut metagenome | biome: human gut; feature: human-associated habitat; material: faeces | place: China | collected 2012 ... | reverse complement strand
AGGCGGGCCTGCCGCTGACGGTGGAAAACGCCCGCATCCAGCCCAAGCACCATCCTCGCTGCGGCACCAGCTTCCTGTTCGTGGTCATCGTGGTGTCCATTCTGTGCAGCAGCATCGTGTTCAGCTATGTGAACTGGCAGAATCTGTGGGTCCGGGTGGCCATGCATCTGCTGCTGCTGATCCCGGTGGTGGGCGTCACCTATGAATTCAACCGCTTTGTGGGCCGTCACGACAACGCCGTGACCCGGGTCCTGTCCGCCCCGGGCATGTGGCTTCAGAATTTCACCACCAACGAGCCGGACGACTCCATGCTGGAGGTGGCCATCGAGGCCTTGAAGCTGGTGCTGCCGGAGGAGCAGGGAAAGGACGCCTGGTAATGGCTGTTACATACAACGATCTGACCCTGGATATCCGGCGGTCCCTGCGGCAGGCGGGGATCGAGGCCGCCACCCTGGAGGCCCGGGAGCTGGTGTGCTTTGCCGCCGGAAAGGACCGGGCCGCCCTGCTGCGGGACGGCGCACTGTACGCGTCCCCGGAGGTGGAGGAGGCGGCCTGGGCGCTGGCCCGCCGGCGTCTGGCCGGGGAGCCGGTGGCTTATCTCATCGGCGAGTGGGAGTTTTACGGCCTGCCCCTGGACATCAGCGAAAGCGTGCTGATCCCCCGGCCCGACACGGAAACCCTGGCCGAGGCCGCCATCGGCTGGCTGCGGCAGCAGGAGGCCCCCCGGGTCCTGGACCTGTGCGCCGGTTCCGGGTGCCTGGGGCTGGCCATCGCCAGCCAGGTGAAGGACGCCCGGGTGGTGCTGGGGGAGCTCAGCGACGGGGCTTTGCGGGTCTGCCGCCAGAATATCCGCCGCTGCGGCCTTACCGGCCGGGTGACGGCCATGCAGCTGGACGCCCTGCGCCCGCCGGTGCAGCGGCTGGGGGACTTCGACTGCATCGTCAGCAATCCCCCCTATATTCCCACCGGCGACCTGCCGGGGCTGGACCCCTCCGTCCGGGATTACGAGCCCCATATGGCCCTGGACGGCGGGGCCGACGGCCTGGACTTTTACCGGGCCATCTGCGCCCACTGGCGCTCGGTGCTGCATCCCGGGTCCCGGCTATGCTTCGAGGTGGGCATCGGCCAGGCCGACGACGTGCTGCGGCTGATGCGCAGCGTGGGCTTCGGCGACCTGGAAATTCTCCCGGACCCGGCGGGCATCCCCCGGGTGGTGCTGGGGGACCTGTATCAGGAGATCTGACTGTCCGCTTTTCCGGACAGGCTTTTTGATACCATCACGGCAATATAAATTAGAGGAGGAGACGAAAATGGCAGCGAAAAAGGATACCTCTGCCGCAGTCCCTGCGGGCTCCGACAAGAAAAAGGCGCTGGAGACCGCCATGCAGCAGATCGAAAAAATGTATGGCAAGGGCTCCATCATGCGCTATGGCGAAAACGCCGAAACCAACGTGGAGGCCATCCCCACGGGCTCCCTGGCCCTGGACCTGGCTCTGGGCATCGGCGGCGTGCCCCGGGGGCGCATCATCGAGATCTACGGGCCGGAGTCCTCCGGTAAGACCACCCTGGCCCTGCACATTCTGGCCCAGGCCCAGAAGCTGGGCGGCGAGGTGGCCTTTGTGGACGCCGAGCACGCCCTGGATCCCACCTATGCCCGGGCCCTGGGCGTGCGGATCGAGGATATGCTGATCTCCCAGCCGGACACCGGCGAGCAGGCCCTGGAAATCACCGAGGCCCTGGTCCGCTCCGGCGCCATCGACGTGGTGGTGGTGGACTCCGTGGCCGCCCTGGTGCCCCGGGCGGAGATCGAGGGCGAGATGGGCGACAGCTTCGTGGGCCTGCACGCCCGGCTTATGAGCCAGGCCCTGCGCAAGCTCACCGGCGTCATCGCCAAAACCAACAGCATCGTCATCTTCATCAACCAGCTGCGGGAAAAGGTGGGCGTCATGTACGGAAATCCCGAGGTCACCACCGGCGGCCGGGCTCTGAAGTTCTATGCCTCCGTCCGCATCGACGTGCGCCGCATCGAGGCTTTGAAGTCCGGCGGCGAGATCATCGGCAACCGCACCCGGGCCAAGGTGGTGAAAAACAAGGTGGCGCCCCCCTTCCGGGAGGCGGAGTTTGACATCATGTATGGCGAGGGCATCAGCCGCCTGGGCGAGATGCTGGATCTGGGCGTGAAGCTGGACCTGGTCCAGAAAAGCGGCTCCTGGTTCAACATGGGGGATATCCGCCTGGGCCAGGGCCGGGACGCCGCCAAGCAGTATTTCCGGGATCACCCCGACGAGGCCGACAAGCTGGAGGCCGCCATCCGCCGGGACTTCCACAAGCTGATGAGCAGCCAGTCCAAGATCGCCGCCAAGGCGGCGGGCCGGGCGGTGGACGTGTCCGCCGACGACTTCGATGACGAGGATTGAGCGCATCCAGCCGTCCCTGCACAAAAAGGACCGGGTGCTGGTGTATCTCACCGGCGGCCGGCTGCTGCGGATCACGCCGGAGGAGCTGCTGCGGTTTGACCTGCGCCCGGGCATGGACCTGGCGGAGGACGTGCTGGAGGAGCTGAACCGGGCCGCCGCCCGGTCCCTGACCCGGCAGCAGGCGGCGGAGATGGCCGGACGGCGGATGCTGTCCCGGAAGGAGCTGTCCGACCGGCTGGTGAAAAAGGGCACGGACCCCCAGGAGGCCCAGGAGACCGCCCGGTGGCTGGCGGACCTGGGGGCGGTGGACGACGCCGCCTATGCCGGGGTCATCGTGCGGCACTATGCCGCCATGGGCTACGGCCCCGGCCGGGTGCGCCAGGAGCTGCAGCACCGGGGGGTGCCCCGGGAGCTGTGGGACGACGCCCTGGCCCGGATGCCGGACCCGGAGGAGGCCATTGACCGGTTTCTGACCGCCAAGCTCCGGGGCAAGACCCCGGACCGGGCCACGCTCCAGCGGCTGTCCGCCGCCCTGCAGCGCCGGGGCTTCTCCTGGCAGGATATCCGCCCCGCCCTGGCCCGGCTGGACCGGGAGCCGGAGGATTGACCGGCACATTTACAACTTCACGCAAAGGAAACACAACCATGAACGTATCATTCGTATCCCTGGGCTGCGACAAGAACCGGGTCAACACCGAGCAGATGATGGCCCTGTGCCTGCAGGCGGGCATCACCGTCCAGGAGGACTGCCCTGGCAGCGACGTGGTGGTCATCAACACCTGCGGCTTCATCGACAGCGCCAAAAGCGAGGCCATCGACACCATTCTCTCCGCCGCCCAGCTGAAGGACGCCGGGGAAATTCAGAAGATTCTCGTCACCGGCTGCCTGAGCCAGCGCTATCAGGCGGACATTCTGGAGGAGCTGCCGGAAATCGACGGCATCATGGGCACCGGCTGCTTCGGCGACATCGTGCCCGCCCTGGAGCAGGTGATGGAGGGTCGGGAGTGCCGCCATTTCGCGGACATCAACGGCCCGGTGGAGGAGCTGCCCCGGGTGCTGTCCACCCCCCGGCACTATGCCTATCTGCGGATTGCGGAGGGGTGCAGCAACCGCTGCGCCTACTGCGTGATCCCCTCCCTGCGGGGCAACTACCGCTCCCGCCGGATGGAGGACATCCTGGCAGAGGCCCGGGCCCTGGCGGACGACGGCGTCCGGGAGTGCATCGTCATCGCCCAGGATATTACCCGCTACGGCATGGACCTGTACGGGGAGCGGAAGCTGCCGGAGCTGCTGCGGGCTCTGTGCAGGCTGCCCTTCCACTGGATCCGGCTGCACTATCTCTACCCCGACAACCTGTCCGACGAGCTTATCGACACCATCGCCGGGGAGGAGAAGATCTGCAACTACCTGGACATCCCCATCCAGCACTGCAACGACGCGGTGCTCAAGGCCATGCGCCGCCGGGAGACCAAGGCGGGGCTGGAGGCCCTGTTTGCCCGGCTGCGGGACCGCATCCCAGGCGTGGTGCTGCGCACCAGCCTCATCACCGGCCTGCCCTATGAGGACGAGGCCGCCTTCGAGGAGCTGTGCGGCTTTTTGGGGGAGCAGAAGCTCCAGCGGGTGGGGGCCTTTGCCTACTCCCCGGAGGAGGGCACCCCTGCGGCGAAGATGCTCAACCGGGTGGACACCGAGGAGGCCAAGCGCCGGGCGGAGCTGGTGATGGAGGTGCAGTCCCAGGTCATGGACCAGTTCAACGACAGCCGCATGGGCGACACCGTGGAGGTGCTGTGCGACGGGTGGGACGGCCAGTCCATGAGCTATGTGGGCCGCAGCTACGCCGAAAGCCCCGGCATCGACGGCAATATTTATTTCACATCCGATCAGCCCGTGGAAGCGGGAGATTTTGTCCGTGTGCGCATCACCGGGGCCATGGACGGCGAGCTTACCGGTGAACGAACGGAGGAATGAACCATGCCCATGAATACCGCCAACAAACTGACCCTGGCCCGGGTGTTTCTGATCCCGGTGTTCCTGGTCATTGCCTACTGGGGCTTCCCCGGCAGCCGCTATGTGGCCCTGGCCGTTTACATCGTGGCCTGCCTGACGGACCTGCTGGACGGGTACATTGCCCGGCATTATAACCAGGTGTCGGACTTCGGCAAGTTTGCCGATCCCCTGGCGGACAAGTGCCTGGTGATGGCGGCCCTGTGCTGGTTCGTGGAAACCGGTGACATGATGGGCTGGGTCCTGGCCGCCGTGCTGCTGCGGGAGTTCGCCGTGTCCGGTATGCGGCTCATCGCCGTGGAAAAGGGCCGGGTCATCGCCGCGGGCTGGTCCGGCAAGGTAAAGACCGCCAGCACCATGGTGTGCATCTGCCTGATGCTGTTCGGCATTCCCCACTGGCTGAACCTGGCGTGCCAAGGGGTGATCCTGGTGACCACCGTCTACTCCGGCGTGGAGTATTTCGTGAAAAACTGGGACGTGTTCTCCGAAAAGTGAAAAACAGATTCCCGGGCCCAATGGACCCGGGAATTTTCTGCGCCAAAATTTTACATAGATTTTACTTACTCATTACAACGGATTTGACAAAGGCCCTGTATACTGAGAAGTGTAAAAGAGCGTGTGTCAAAATGTAAAAACGACGAATAGAGGGAGTAACATCTATGACTATTTTCAATGCGCTGACGCTGGTGGGCGGGCTGTGTCTGTTCCTGTTCGGCATGAACCTGATGGGCCAGGCCTTGGAGCGCCGGGCCGGCGGCAAGCTGCGGACCCTGCTGGACAAGATGACCAGCCGGGTATTTGTGGGCTTCCTGACGGGCCTGGGCATCACCGCCATTATCCAGAGCTCCTCCGCCACCACGGTGATGGTGGTGGGCTTCGTGAACTCGGGGCTGATGACCCTGCGCCAGGCCATCAACGTCATCATGGGCGCCAACGTGGGCACCACCGTCACCGCGTGGCTGCTGAGCCTGGCGGGCATCGACAGCGGCAGCGCCTGGGTGCAGCTGCTGAAGCCCTCGTCCTTTACCCCGGTGCTGGCCCTGATCGGCATCATCTTCTATATGTTCTGCAAGTCCGACAAGAAAAAGGACACCGGCACCATCCTGCTGGGCTTCGCCACCCTGATGTTCGGCATGGAGACCATGAGCGGGGCCGTGTCCGGCCTGAAGGACGTGCCGGAGTTCACCCAGCTGTTCCTGATGTTCCGCAACCCCATTCTGGGCGTGCTGGTGGGCGCGGTGCTGACGGGCATCATCCAGTCCTCCTCCGCCTCCGTGGGCATTCTGCAGGCCCTGTCCGTCACCGGCGGCGTCAGCTATGCCGCCGCCATCCCCATCATCATGGGCCAGAACATCGGCACCTGCGTCACGGCCATGCTGTCCTCCGTGGGCACCAACAAAAACGCCCGCCGGGCCGCCGTGGTGCACCTGATGTTCAACGTCATCGGCGTGGTGGTGCTGCTGACCCTGTTCTGCATCGTCAAGGCCATCTTCGCCCCGGCGATTCTGGACCGGCCCGCCACCATGTACGGCATCGCCATCGCCCACTCGGTGTTCAACATCCTGTGCACCGCCATGCTGCTGCCTGCCGGAAATCTGCTGGAAAAGCTGGCCATCCGGCTGGTGCCCGACGCCCAGCGCCGGGAGGAGACGTCCGAGTTGGACGCCCGCCTGCTGGCCACCCCTGCCCTGGCCCTGGGCCAGGCCCGGAACGTGGCCGGGGAGATGGCCGCCTGTGCTGTCCGCGCCCTGGAAAACGCTCTGACCTCCCTGACCGGCTACACCCCGGAGCTGGCCCGGTCCATCCGGGAGGACGAGGAGCGCTGCGACCACTATGAGGACATCATTGGCACTTATCTGGTGCAGCTGAGCAGCCACTCCCTGTCGGACAGCGAGAGCCAGGAGTCCACGGAGCTGCTGAAAACCATCGGCGACTTCGAGCGCATCTCCGACCACGCCGTCAACGTGCTGGAGTCGGCGGAGGAGCTGCAGAGCAAGGGACTGTCCTTCTCCCCGGCGGCCATGGCGGAGTATGAGACCCTGGCCCGGGCCATCCGGGAGATCCTGCACCTGTCCCTGGACGGCTTCCGCCAGAACGACGCCGCCCGGGCCGCCCGGGTGGAGCCCCTGGAGCAGGTCATCGACAAGCTGAAGGAGGAAATGCGCACCCGCCACATCCTCCGCATGCGGCAGGGACAGTGCAGCATCGAGGCGGGCTTCGTGTGGGCGGACCTGCTGACGGACCTGGAGCGCACCTCGGACCACTGCTCCAACATCGCCGGCTGCGTCATTGACGCCGCCCGCCACAACCTGAACCTTCACGAGACCCTCCGGGCCGCCCAGACCCAGGCCCCCGACTTCGCGGGCCGCTTCCGGGACTATGCCCAGACCTACCGCCTGCCGGAGGGGGAGTAAGAAAAAACACCCAAGCGTAAAGCAAGGCCCCCGGCGCTGCCGGGGGCCTTGTCTGCGCAAAAAAAGCTTTCTATTTGGGGGCTTTTCCTGTATAATATATAGTTGCGGGCCTTTTGACAGGCCGTTAAGAAGGGAGAGACCCATGAAACGATATCGCGTGCAGGCCCTGTGCCTGCTGCTGGCGGCGGCACTGGCCCTGACCGGGTGCGCCGCCCGCCGGGGGGGGGAGGACACCGGCAAATTGCAGGTGGTGTGCACCCTGTTCCCCTATTACGACTTCGTCCGGGCCATCGGCGGCGACCGGGTGGAGCCATACCTGCTGGTAACGGCGGGCCGTGAGGCCCACAGCTTTGAGCCCACGCCCCTGGACGTGATCCGCATTTCCCAGGCGGACGTGTTCATCTGCAACGGCGGCGAAAGCGAGACCTGGGTGGACGACATCCTGGACGCCGCCGGGGAGAGCATCGGCTCCGTGGTGCACATGATGGACCACGCCCACGTCCTGGGGGAGGAGTTCTCCGAGGGCATGCAGGGCGGTCACGATCACGACGAACACGCCCATGACGAGCATGACGGCCACGACCACGACGGCCATGAGGAGGAGATTGAGTACGACGAGCACATCTGGACCTCCCCCCGCATCGCCATGGACCTGTGCCGGGTCATTGCCGACACCCTGGCCCAGGCGGACCCCGCCCATGCCCAGGAGTATCAGGACCGGCTCGCGGCCTATCTCCGGGAGCTGACGGACCTGGACCGGGCCTTCCGGGACACGGTGGAGGCCGGGCAGCGCCATCTGCTGGTGTTCGGCGACCGGTTCCCGCTGCTGTATTTCTGCCGGGAGTACGGCCTGGACTACCGGGCGGCCTTCCATGGCTGCTCCGGGGACACGGAGCCGTCCCTGGCTACGCTGAAATATCTCATCGACAAGGTGAATCAGGAGGACATCCCGGTGGTGTACACCATCGAGCTCAGCAGCCGGAAGGTGGCAAACGCCATCGCCGAGACCACCGGGGCCCGGGTGCTGACCTTTCACTCCTGCCAGACCCTGACCCGGCAGGAGTTCGACGGGGGCGAGACGTATCTGTCCCTGATGTGGAAAAATGTGGACGTACTGAAGGAGGGGTTGGCATGAGCGAACAGAAGGTGCTCATAGACTGCCGTGACGCGGCCCTGGGCTACGAGGGCCGCCCCATCTGGGAGCATCTGACCTTTCAGGTGCGCCGGGGGGATTATCTGTGCATCGTGGGGGACAACGGCTCCGGCAAGTCCACCCTGCTTAAGAGCATGCTGGGCCTGCTGCGGCCCCTGTCCGGGGAGATCCGCCTGGACGAAAGCCTGCGCCGGGGGGCCATCGGCTATCTGCCCCAGCAGACCCGGGCACAGAAGGACTTTCCCGCCACCGTCAGCGAGGTGGTGCTGTCCGGCTTTCTCAGCGCCCGGGGGTGGAAATTCTTCTATACCCCGGCCCAGAAGTCCCAGGCCCTGCAGCACATGGGCAAGCTGGGCATTCTGGAGCTGAAGGACAAGTGCTATCGGGAGCTGTCCGGCGGCCAGCAGCAGCGGGTGCTGCTGGCCCGGGCCCTGTGCGCGGCAGGGGACCTGCTGGTGCTGGACGAACCGGTGACGGGCCTGGACCCCGCCGCCGCCGACGACCTGTACCGCACCCTGCGGTATCTCAACCGCACCGAGGGCATGGCCGTGGTGATGGTGACCCACGACATCCGCAGCGCCCTGCGGGACGCTGCCGCCATCCTCCACGCCGGGCGGGACCAGTGGTTCCTGGGCACGCCCCGGGAATACCTGGCCTCCCCCTACGGAAAACGCTTCGGAGGTGACCTGTCATGAGCCTGCTGCTGGAAATGTTTACCTATCCCTTCATCGTCCGTGCCTTCGTGGTGGGCATCCTGGTGTCCCTGTGCGCGGCGCTGCTGGGAGTACCCCTGGTGCTCAAGCGGTATTCCATGATCGGCGACGGATTGAGCCATGTGTCCTTCGGAGCGCTGTCCATTGCCGTGGCCTGCGGCTGGGCCCCGCTGCCGGTGTCCATCCCGGTGGTGATCCTGGCGGCTCTGGGCCTGCTGCGGCTGACGGAGCGAAGCCGCATGGGGGCCGATGCCGCCATTGCGGTGGTGTCCGCCTCGTCCCTGGCCGCAGGCGTCATCGTCACCAGTCTCACCACCGGCATGACCACGGACGTGGACAGCTATATGTTCGGCTCCATCCTGGCCATGGACCGGGCGGACGTGGCCCTCAGCGCCGGGCTGTCGGCGGCGGTACTGCTGCTGTTCGTGCTGTTTTACCACAAGCTGTTTGCCATCACCTTTGACGAGAGCTTTTCCCGGGCCACCGGCGTCCGGGTGGGGCTGTACAACACGTTCCTCTCCGTGCTGACGGCCCTGACCATTGTGCTGGGTATGCGGATGATGGGCGCCATGCTCATCTCCAGCCTGGTGATCTTCCCGGCTCTTTCCGCCATGCGGGTGAGAAAGAGCTTTCGGGGTGTGGTGATCCTGGCGGGCATTCTGGCGGTGGCCTGCTTCTGCCTGGGGCTTACGGCGTCGTACCTGCTGAGCACCCCCGTAGGGGCCACCGTGGTCATCGCCGACCTGCTGGCATTTCTGATCTGCTGCGTCATCGGGAAAAAATAAAAAACAACATCCGGACCCTCGCATGGGTGCTCATAAGACAGTAATTCTAAAAATTACGATTATGGCATCTGTCAGGCGGGATTGGCAACGGAATAACGGGTATCTGGTGAAATCCGGATACCCGTTATTTTTTTGCCGTCACGAAAAGCAATGGATTTATTCACAGCTTTCAGGTATAATTGCCTTAAATCAATCCTATCCCATTCATTCCGAGATTTTTTCAAAAAAATCTCAAAAAAGTTTGAAGGTATTGGAACAATTCAGCCCTTCTCGTGCCATATATAGTAGAGGGCTGAATACAGAAGCGATTGGAGGTGACGCTGATGGACAAGCAGACAGGCCCGAAAGGTTTTCTTGTGGTGCTGCCCGGTGAGATCATCGAGATACCGCAGGACAGCGACAAATCATGGCTGACGCTGTTTTACAGCTTGCCGCGAGAGCTTGCGGAGAAGTGGAATCCAGCCTATGAACTGCCCCGCTGTCCGTATGAGGTTTTGTGGACGGACAAATATGACCACATCGTATGTGACGATATGTTCAAGCTGCTTGTGTGGGACTGCTACGCATGGTGCGCATGGCAGTTCTTTCAAGTCAAAGACCGCAAAGGCAACTACCGCGACATTCCCGGCAACTGGAATCAGTACGCAGGATACTTCCCCCTGTGGCGGCTGTCGTACAGCATTATCCCCTGCATCCGCATGAAGTTCGAGCAGAACAGGCTTGGCTTATCAGTGAAAAGTCGTTGGCAAACTGTGAGTTGTGGAGGTGAAAACAAATGAAGTATTTAGTTCTATTAGCAGGCTGTGG
>ERZ773229.2682-NODE-2682-length-10312-cov-2.498781_pt1 | contig 10312 bp, 9 predicted proteins | sample MGYA00580992_ERZ773229 | MGnify/ENA primary metagenome ERZ773229 (study PRJEB29015, sample SAMEA2737795) | human gut metagenome | biome: human gut; feature: human-associated habitat; material: faeces | place: China | collected 2012 ... | reverse complement strand
CAAAGGACATGGCAGAATGTAAGAATATCATGGTATATGTAGAAACTGCAGAAGGAAATCCAGTCAAAGTTGGATTGGAAATGTTATCTCCAGCCAAGAAACTTGCCGATAAAGTTACGGCAGTTGTTATTGGAGGTGGAGTAGCAGATGCAGCAAAAGAAGTAGCAAAGGCCGGAGCCGATCAGGTCATCTGTGTCGACAGCGAAGATTACAAAGAGTTTAATCTCGATGCATATGCTCAGGTTTTAGTAGAATTAGTAAAAGAAGAAAATCCAGAAGCTGTATTTGTAGGTGGAACACAGGATGGAAAAGATATCGCACCAGTTGTTGCAGCAAAATGTAACACAGGATGTGCATCCGATGTATTAGATATCAAAGCAGAAGATGGAGAAGTTATCTATACATGCCCACTTTATGGTGGAACTGTATTGGAAGATGTAAAGATCAAGACAACACCACAGATAGCAACATTACGTTCCGGAGCATTCCAGAAAGTGGAAGACCCAACTGAGGGTGAAGTTGTAGCCAAAGAAGTAAAAGTAGCTGATGATGTGATCAAAGCAAAGATCGCAGAAAGTGTAAAAGAAATCGCAGAGACGATCAACCTGGAAGAAGCAGAAGTTATCGTATCTGGTGGACGTGGAATGGGAAGCAAAGAAAACTTCGCATTAGTTGACGATCTTGCAAAACTCTTAGGAGGAGTTGTAGGAGCAACAAGACCAGCCATTGAAGACGGATGGGTATCAAAGATTCATCAGGTTGGACAGTCTGGAAAGATCGTTGCACCAAAATTATATATTGCATGCGGAATCTCTGGAGCTACACAGCACGTATCAGGAATCATGAATTCTGGATACATTGTAGCAATCAACAAAGATGAAGATGCACCAATCTTTGACGTAGCCAATGTAGGAATCGTTGGAGACGTTATGAAAGTGCTTCCTGTTATGATTGAAGAGATCAAGAAGATCAAGGATGCACAGTAAATAAATATCTATTTTTAAAATAGCTTGTTTCTATACTTAATGTATATTCACCATTTATAAAAGGTCAGATTATGGCGTATGCCATAGCCTGGCCTTTCTTTCCGTGTATAATTAATAAGAAGAAACTTTTATATATCACGTCCACAATGCCGGTAAAATGCCAGCATATACAATCCACATAATCCAACAAGTGCATACACAACTCGTGACAGCCAGCTCATATCTCCAAACAAAAATGCAACAAGATCAAATCGGAAGAATCCGATCAATCCCCAATTTATAGCACCAATGATCGTAAGCGTTAAAGCTGTACAATCCAAACATTTATTTCCCATAATAAAATCAAACCTCCTTGATGTGAAATGTAAAGAATTCCAGTATAGTATTTACAAAAAAAAGGATTTTATGTACAAGGTATTAAAAACCTTAAAATACATTTACGTTTAAAAAAAAAGAGAGTATAATACTCATCAAAGACCATGTCTGACTACCGTGAAGGTAAAGGAGGAACAAAGGCATGAAAGTTATTTTTTTAGACGTAGACGGAGTATTGAATTCACAGCAATTATTCGAGAAATGCGAAGATGATCAGCTGATTTCTGTAGATGAGGATAACATTAAGAATTTAAAAACAATCGTAGATGCAACAGGAGCAAAGATCGTATTATCATCATCTTGGAGATACGGATGGGCAGAACACAGTGATGCTGTGCAGGACTGGTGTCAGATTCTAGTTGACATCTTAGCGAAATACGACCTAAAGATCATAGATAAGACAGAATACCTAAGCAGTGGAAGAAGAGAAGATGAGATCAAAGATTGGCTGGATAAGTGTGAAGAGAAGATTGAAGGTTTTGTCATATTAGATGATGGTGCATATGAATGGCATAGACACGGATTTGACAAACATCTGGTTAAGACAGATTTTTGTACAGGTGGATTAAGAGAAGAAGATGCAGACAAAGCAATTAAGATCTTAAATAAGAAAAGATTATTCAGCTTTTTCAAAAAATACTAAAGGAGAGTTAACAGATGGATATAAATAAAGTGACAACAGCAATGATCGATTACTATCAAGGTCAGCCAAAGAGAATCCAGCATTTCTTGAAAGTACACGCGTATGCAAAGCTGATCGGAGAACAGGAAGGATTAGATAAGGAAATTTTAGACATCCTGGAAGTGGCTGCATTAACACATGATATCGGTATCAAAATAAGCGAAGAAAAATACAACAGTAGTGCAGGAAAATACCAAGAGGTTGAAGGACCGGCAGTTGCACAGCAGATGCTGGAAGACTTACAATATGACAAAGCAAAAACAGACAGAGTCTGCTATTTGATCGGACATCACCATACATATGATCAGATTGACGGTATTGATTATCAGATTCTTGTAGAAGCAGATTTTTTAGTAAATCTTGCAGAAGAACAAAGTTCCAGAGAGACAATTGAGTCCGTAAAAGGCAAGATTTTTAAGACAAAAACAGGAATCTGGCTGATAAATAAAATTTTTTGAAAAAAAAGCTTGCCAAGACACGAGGAATATGATAAAGTATAGAAGTCGCAGAAATGAGACAACAACTTAACTGCCCAGATAGCTCAGTCGGTAGAGCAGAGGACTGAAAATCCTCGTGTCGCTGGTTCGATTCCGGCTCTGGGCATTGTATGCGGGTGTAGTTCAATGGTAGAACTCCAGCCTTCCAAGCTGATCACGTGGGTTCGATTCCCATCACCCGCTCTTTTATTAAGAAGAATGTTATGCATTCTTCTTTTTTTATTGTAATTTTCTATTATACCATATTTTTAAAAACATGGTCAATCAAATTATGTTATGATACAATAATAAAAGAACAAAAATCTGAAACATCATACCATAAAGGAGATACAAAAATGGATTACAACAAACTGGCATTAGAAATGCACGAAAAAAATAAAGGAAAGATCGCAGTACGTTCTAAAGTAACAGTAAAGACAAGAGATGACTTAAGTACAGCTTATACACCAGGAGTCGCAGAACCTTGTCGTAAGATCCGTGATAATAAAGAAGAAGTATATCGTTATACAGCAAAAGGTAATTTAGTAGCTGTCGTATCTGACGGAACAGCTGTATTAGGACTTGGAGATATCGGGCCAGAAGCAGCGATGCCTGTTATGGAAGGAAAAGCCCTTTTATTTAAAGAATTTGCAGATATCGATGCATTTCCAATCTGTCTTGATACAAAAGACACAGAAGAGATCATCAAGACAGTCAAAAATATCGCACCATGTTTCGGTGGTATTAATTTAGAAGATATTTCCGCACCAAGATGTTTTGAGATTGAAAAACGTTTAAAAGAAGAATTAGATATTCCAGTATTCCATGATGATCAGCATGGAACAGCCATCGTTGTAGCAGCAGGATTATTAAATGCCTTAAAATTTGTCGGAAAGAAAATGGAAGATGCAAACATTGTGATCAATGGAGCAGGATCTGCTGGAATCTCTATCTGTAAATTATTATTACAGTTCGGAGCTGGAAATGTAGTATTAGTTGATCAGAAAGGTGCATTATGCCCAGGAGAAGACTGGATGAACCCAGCCCAGAAAGAGATGGCAGAGATCACAAACAAAGAGAAACAGACTGGAACATTAACAGAGATCATCAAAGATAAAGACGTATTTATCGGAGTTTCTGCACCAAATATCGTGACAGCCGAAATGGTATCTACTATGGCAGACGATGCAATCATTTTTGCCATGGCAAATCCAACACCAGAGATCATGCCAGATGAAGCGAAAAAAGGTGGAGCAAGGGTGATCGCAACAGGAAGATCTGACTTCCCGAACCAGATCAACAACGTATTAGTATTCCCAGGAATCTTCAGAGGAGCCTTAGATGCAAGAGCCGGACAGATCACAGAAGAGATGAAGATGGCAGCAGCAAGAGCAATCGCAAGTATTATCAGTGATGATGAATTAAATGAAGAATATATCATTCCAGGAGCTTTCGATGAGAGAGTATGCAAAGCTGTAGCAAAAGCTGTTGCAGAAGAAAGCCAGAAATAAGCCATAGAACTAAATTAAGTACAAGGGCACTTCTGTTCAAGGAGTATGTTTTGTGATATACTATATTGCATCATGAGAAAAAATTAGGAGAATTTATTCAATGAAAACAAGTGGAATATTATTACCAATATTTAGTTTACCATCAGATTACGGAATCGGATGCTTTTCAAAAGAAGCATATAAATTTGTAGACTTTTTAGAAGAAGCAGGCCAGAACTACTGGCAGATCCTTCCATTAGGAACGATCGGAGCAGGAAATTCTCCTTATCTTTCGTTTTCAAGTTTTGCAGGAAGTGCATACTATATTGACTTAGAACAACTACTTGAAGAAGGACTGCTTAAGAAAAAGGAACTCGAATCGATCAAGGAAGAAAATCAGGGGAAAGTTGACTATGATACAGTAAGACAGAATCATAGAAAACTATTAAGAAAGGCTTATTTCAGATTCCATCCAGACGAAGAGTATAAGAAATTTGTCAAAGACAATGAGTACTGGCTTGGAGAATATACAGAGTATATGAGCAAGAAAAAGAGTAAATTGCCAGAGAGGTATTTCGCTTTTTGTCAATATTATTTCCATAAACAATGGCTCAAGTTAAAGAAATACGCCAATGATAAAGGAATTCAGATCGTAGGAGATCTTCCATTCTATGTAGCCTTGGACGGAACAGCCTTTACATATCACAAAGAATTATTTAAAGTTGATGAAGAAGGAAAGCCAACTATGAGCATCGCGACATTGTCTAACCTGGAGGCAAAAGATGGTCCCAGAATGAATGATGTCATTATCAGTGTCTCAGAACAGCTTGGAATTGATTCTATGCATTTTTCTATGCCATCAGAAGAATTTGCCGAGAAGATACATATTCTATTACCGGATGATGTAAGCCCGGAAGCGCTTGGAAAGCTTCAGTCTAAAAAAGGCAGCATTAATCAACTTTTGAATCGCCTGACTATGTATTTTGCAGAGCAGATGTTTGATAAGAGTCTGAAAAAAGGGGATAAGATAGAGTCGGATCGTGTACTTGCGACAAAACTTGGAGTTGGACGTTCAGCCGTACGTGAGGCATTGAAAGTTCTGGATGTGCTTGGCATGATTGATATCCGGCCGGGGCAGGGAACTTATATTAGTGGAAATGAAGCAAATTTTTTCGTCATTCCACTTTCCTGGTCTTTATTTATGAATGGCAATCAGACAGAGTCTATTTTGGAAGTGAGAGATCTTCTGGAAGTGAAAGCCGCTTATCTGGCAGCTGACTGCGTAGATGATCGCGCTCTGAATCGTCTGTATGATGTATCACATAAAATCCATCAGGCATATGTAGAGCAGAATTATAAGAAGTTTCTGGATGCAGATTTGGAGTTCCACAGCAGTATTGCAGAGTGTTCCGGGAATACTGTAATTTACAGTATGCTTCAGACAATCAGTAATCTGATGCGTCATGTCAGTGAGACGGGAATGATTGACGGACGGCAGCTTCAGGAAATTTATGAAGAGCATCAGAAAATTTATGGTCTTATTCTTGCAAAAGACGGAGAGGGTGCTGCAGAAGCTATGGAAGAGCACATGAAGAGATCAAAAGTCCGTTATAATTATAGATAAGATTACATAAAACTGTTTACATAGTCATTAACACATTGAAAAAGAAATAAAAAAGTTTCGAATATAATATCGAAAAGGGACTCCCCTGCAAATTTACAGAATGATGAAGTGATATTTGATTTGTACCGTACCTCACAGTATTGCCTCGAATTTCCTGTAAATTTGCAGAGGAGTTCTTGTAATTTGGAAAAGAATAAGATATAATATTGCGGATTGTGTTACTAAGAATAGAACATAATAAGTAACTAGATAATAAGGCGTAGAATTAGAGGTGATAATATGGAAATGATAATAGATGTACTTGCAGATGCGTTGGCAGATTGTTTAAAGATGCTTCCATTTCTTTTTGTAGCATTTTTATTAATTGAAGGATTGGAGCATTATTCGACAAAATTGACAAGAAAGGCACTGGAAGATGTAGATAAAGCAGGTCCGGTTGTGGGGGCACTCGTGGGCTGTGTACCACAATGCGGATTTTCAGTCATGGCTTCTAACCTCTACGCAGGAGGGATTATATCGGTAGGAACATTGCTTTCTGTATTTCTTGCAACATCAGATGAAGCAGTATTGATCTTGCTTGGCAATCCGGATCAGGGAAAGACAGTTCTGACACTCCTTGCGGTAAAAGTTGTGATTGCGGTCGTAGCAGGATACATCATTGATCTTTTCCTGCAGAAACAAATTGCAACTCCAAAAGAGTGTGGAAATCTCTGTGATCACTGTGGATGTCATGATCACCACGCCGGACTTTTAAAACCAGCACTTCGCCATACAATTAAGATATTTCTCTATCTTTTTGTATTTACAGCAATTTTGAATTTTATTATAGAAGTAATTGGGATTCAGACATTATCCGAATATCTTCTGGCAGATAGTATTTTCCAGCCAGTGATTGCAGCACTTATTGGATTGATACCTAACTGTGCGGCTTCTGTTGTAATCACGCAGCTTTATATCAGCGGTGCAATTTCATTCGCATCTGCCATTTCCGGTCTTTGTACCGGAGCAGGAATTGGATTGGTTGTACTTTTTAAGGTCAATCGGGATAAACGTGAGAACATAAAGATTGTACTCACTTTATATGCACTTTCAGTGATTGCAGGAATGGTTTTACAGATCTTCGGATTTTAAGTTGTCAAATTGTGAAAAATGCTGTCGATAAGCGACACGAATTGACAAAAGGTTAACATATTCGAAATTGATTTTCTATTTTGATGTGCTATAATAAATATGTTCACACTTGAGATATACCTTTTTGTGAGGAGGATTTATTATGGTAACAAAAAAAGGGACACCTGTAAAAAAGACAAAAGATGTAAAAATAGCTGCAAATGTTATGGCTGATTCGATAAAGACAGAAGAGAAAGCAAAGGCAGAAGTTAAGACCGAGATAAAGCCACAGACAAAAGAGAAAGTAGAAGCTAAAGTTGAGAAGGCTGCTGCAGATACAGTAGAAAAGATTACGAAAAAAGCAGTGAAAGGTGCAGGTGCGGCAAAGACTGTAGCAAAAGCTGTAACAAAGACTGCGACAAAGACTGTAAAGAAAGCTGCTAAGAAAGACATTAAAATAAAAGCATTTGTTGAGTATTATGGTAAGCAGGTAGAAGAGAAAGATATCATTGCCCGTGTGAAAAAAGCATGGACGAGATCTGGTAAAAAAGTCGGAGACATTAAAGAGATGGATCTTTACATAAAACCGGAAGAGAATGCGGTCTACTATGTGATCAACGGAACAGAAACAGGAGCTGTAGAATTCGAGTAGGAAGATAAAAAGAAACAGATAGTAAAAGCTGGCTTCTACTATCTGTTTTCTTTTGTTATGTATAGCGGTCATGCCGCTGTTACGTGCTGAGTGGTGGGAAGCACACCAGCCACTTGTGGTGTTTATGTGGATTATATTACTTGTAGTGCCATTAGCAATCGTTTATGGTGCAGGCGATACATTTGAAACAGTATTGGAATGTATCGTGAATGATTATCTGACATTTATTGTTCTGTTATTTGGATTATTCTGTGTATCTGGTAACATTACAGTTGGAGGAGATTTTGCAGGATCACCGAGAGTAAATGCATGTCTGCTGGCATTGGGTACACTGCTTTCCAGCTGTATTGGAACAACGGGAGCCAGTATGCTCATGGTTCGTCCGGTCATTAAGATGAATTCATGGAGAAAAAGAAAAAGACATATTATGGTATTTTTCATTTTTCTGATTTCCAATATGGGTGGCTGTCTTACGCCAATCGGAGATCCGCCGCTTCTAATGGGATTTATGCGTGGAGTACTTCCGGGAATGTCAGCATTCCAGGACGCGGCAGGTAATGTAAGAGGAATTCATCTGTACGGAGAAGTTACACTGACGCTTCCTGCGCTGATTGAGATTGTGATTATTTTACTTGCAGCATTTCTGTCATTTAAGACAACAGACAGTTCCATCCGTACAAAGAACCATTTTACGTGGGGAGCGATCAAAGAGGTTGCAGTTTTGTTTATCGGAATTTTTATTACTATGCAGCCGGCACTGATGCTGTTAAAATCTGTTGGACCAAACCTTGGAATTAGCGAGCCGTACCAGATGTTCTGGGCAACAGGAACGCTGTCCAGCTTCCTTGACAATACACCGACCTATCTTGTATTCCTGACAACTGCGGGAACACTTGGATTAACAGGAGGTATTACAACGGCTCTTGGACAGATTCCGGTGAATCTTCTAGAGGCTATTTCCTGTGGAGCTGTATTTATGGGAGCAAATACATATATAGGAAATGCACCGAACTTTATGGTAAAAGCGATTTCTGATGAAAATGGTGTCAATATGCCATCGTTCTTTGGATATATCTTATGGTCGCTTGCATTCTTAGTTCCGGTATTTATACTGGATATGCTTGTGTTCTTTTTGTAGGAGGTTACGGATATGGCAAATAATAAAGATATGTATATGGAACTTGCGAATCGGATCTATGATCTGGATGGTGAAGTATATAAATGTGTAGGATCTTCCCTTGGAAGAACATTTACAGGAAGCAGAGAGAATACGATCCGTGCACTTAGTATGTTGATGTATACGAAGCCTGACGGACATCTCTTGCGAAGTGAGCTGGCGCTGATCAGTAACATGGCTCGTACGATTAAGAATAAAGAAGATAAGAGCCGTATGATGACAGAATATAATGAGATTCTTAAAGCAATGGAGCAGCTTCCGGATATGTCTGCAACGGATATTGTCAATGCAGAAAGAATGGCTCTGAATCCGGCTGCACACTGGGATGAAGTGGACGAAAATGCGCATCTCGTTATCTGTATCAGCCGTACACAGGGAAGTGCGGGAAATGATATTGGATTTGAGCTGGCAGATAAGCTGCATATCAATTATTATGATTCAGAGATTTTCGAGCAGGTACTAAAACGTCAGGAAGAAGAAAAATTTCATATTAAAGAGAAAGAGTGCTTTACAGAGTTTGATAAATATGGAAAAAAACGAGAAACATTGAAATCAAAGCTGCGGAATATGTATCGTTATCATGGACTTAACAGAGAAGATGCCGTCTTCTTTAATATGAGCGATCTGATCTGCAATCTGGCACGAACAGAAGATTGTATTATAGTTGGAAGATGTGCGGATATTATTCTGCGCAATAATTATATTCCACATATCAGTCTGTTCATCAGCGCACCATTTGAAGTGAGATTGCATTATATGATGAACGTGCGTGAGATGGATCAAAAGACAGCGGTGAAGTTTTTGAAAAAAATGGATCGCCAGCATAAAAAATATTACGAATTTTATACAAGTGAAAAATGGGGAACTCCTGAGAACTATGACCTGTGCATTAACAGTGCTAACTACGGAATCAAAGAGACGATAGAAATCATTGAACGTCTGATCATCAACAGGAAGAAAGCATAAGGGGTACAAGAAAGAGACTTTACGTGTGTTTCAGATACTGATATAATAAAGACGAATGAGACGGGAGAAAATAATTAATACGTAAAGGAGATAATAGAATGAATGAGACAACATTGGTGAAAGGCATAAGTGCGATAGGCTCCATGGATGGACCGACTTCAGTGTTCCTTGCCGGAAAGCTAAGCGTGGGAGTGTTTGCGGCTGTGATAGCAATCGGTATTTTAATTGGATTTTTCGGCTTGAAGCTGGTGAAAGTGGTTGCGGCATTCCTGGGATTTCTGATTGGAGCAGGAGTGGGAGCTGGAATCTGTGCATTAGCGGGAATTGAAGGTATTGCATCCGTAGCGGTTATATTAGTCTGCGCGATATTGCTGGCAGTAGTGTCTTTTCTTGTATACAGGCTGGGTGTATTTGTGATGATATTCATCTGCTCTATGGGAGTGCTGGCAGCAGTGATACCGGCACAAAGTTCAGTCATTACTATTGTGGAACTGGCAGTGGCACTTGTGCTTGCGATTCTTGCTGCAATATTTGCAGAGCCGATGATCATTGTAATTACCGGTATAGCAGGTGGATTCCTTGCAGGTCCGGCGATTCTCGACCTTGCTGGAATTACAGATCCGTCATGGTTAAAATATGCAGCAGGTGCAGTTCTTGCATTTGTAGGACTTATGATTCAGTTCATGATGCAGTCAAGTAAGATTGGAAAGAAAGAGAGAATCAAATCGGAACATATCAAGGAACAGGTCTCTATGGAGAATGAAGTAGAGAAAG
>ERZ773229.2681-NODE-2681-length-10312-cov-20.199766_pt1 | contig 10312 bp, 6 predicted proteins | sample MGYA00580992_ERZ773229 | MGnify/ENA primary metagenome ERZ773229 (study PRJEB29015, sample SAMEA2737795) | human gut metagenome | biome: human gut; feature: human-associated habitat; material: faeces | place: China | collected 2012 ... | reverse complement strand
TTCGCTCAGCACGCAATCGCTTGCGTCCTGTGTGAATTACTTTGTTTGGAATTGTTTACCGTGTTTTTCCAACACGAAAATAGGTTCCGTTACAAGTTTTTCGATATTGTTCAATTTTCAAGGTCCTGTGCGCCTCAGCCGACCGGCTGACGACTTGATTATTTTATCACAGAAGTGATTTTTTGTCAAGCACTTTTTTCGAAGCGTTTCGAACATTCTGAACTTGGATCACTTCAAGTTTCTCGGAACAAACCGGAACTTCTCGGCGTCTATTGGTTCTTTTCTTTCGCTTCTCAGCTGGGACTTCGGAAGTCATTCTTTTGTCTCAGCGCTTGGCGCTCAAGTATAATACCATACATCGGGATAGATGTCAACACTTTTTTACAAGTTTTTTCAAAAGACTTCAAATTGCTGCGTTCGGGCAGAAAATTGAACCCCTCCGGGACGGCCACGGCCGTCCCGGCTCCCCTTTTCCAAGGGGAGCTTGCAGTTTTGCGGGCGCTGTTATATTATATAATTACATTATAGAGGCAGAGGAGGCCCCCGACCATGATCCTGACGGTCAACATCGGCAATACACACATCACCATCGCCGGATACGAACACGACGCCCTGCAATTCAGCGGGCGTCTGCACTCCGACGCAGCAGCGACCATTGACGAATATGCCATGGATCTGCTGAATCTGCTCTCTCTGTACCGCGTCCAGACCGAGCGCATCGAGGGAGGCATTCTGGGCAGTGTCGTGCCCGCGCTGACGGGCCGCGTCCTGGCGGCGCTGCGGATGCTCTGCTCTGCTCGCTTCCTGACGGTTGGTCCGGGCCTGAAGAGCGGCATCAAGCTGCGGCTGGACAATCCGGCCCAGCTGGGTGCAGAGCTTTTATGCGGTGCCGTTGCCGCGCTGGCCGAGACGCCCGGCCCGCTGGCCGTTATCTCCGCCGACACAGCCATCTCCATCATGGCCGTGAACGAGAAGCAGGAGCTTGTGGGCGGCGTCATCCTGCCCGGCCCGCAGCTGTCGCAGGCAGCGCTGGTCCAGAAGACCGCCCAGCTGCCCCAGATCGACCTTTCGGCACCGGCTTCGGCCTCCATTCTGGGCAAGAACACCGCCGCCTGCCTGCAGAACGGTTTCGTGCTGGGCACCGCCAGCCTGCTGGACGGACTGGCTGAGCGCTTCCGCGCCGAACTCGGCCCGGAGCTCAAATTCTACGCCACCGGCAATCTGCCCCGCACCATCCGCGAAGCCTGCCACACGAACATTCTCTACCGCGAGACCCTCATCACCGATGGCTTGTACCGCATCTGGCAGAAAAATCGGAAAGGGTAATATCAAAATCAAAAGGAGTGCCACACCATGAATTCCAAACTCGTATCTCTGTTCTGCTGTCTGATCATGCTCGTGAGCTTTTCCGGCTGTACCAAGGTCACACAGCTTGTAAAAGACAATCAACCAACCAAAGCGGAACTGCTCGCAGAAATCAACGAAGAGCATCAGCGTTGGGAAGCGGCTCCTGCCGCCGACCCGACACCCTATCTGCGGCATTACGATGACCCCGCCGATGCACAGAAATATTTTGATTACGTCACCGATACCTACAGCGAATACGATGCCGCCAAAGAATTAAGTCTGGAAGAAGCCGAAGAAGATGTGAACTATCTCTTCGATGCCTTCTATTATGATTTTGCCTTCTATGACTATTTTGGCGGGCACACTGTATTCGATCAGACAAAAGCAGAGATTTTACAAGAGCTTCAAGCAAAAGACAACCTGACCTGCAAAGACTTACAGGAGGTTTTGGTGAAACACCTCACCTTTATCAAGGACGGCCATTTCAATATCAATCACAACTTCCCGGCGGAAAAGGAGATTCCCTTCTTTTTCCGGCAGGTGATGTTCGTTAAAACCGACAGCGGATATCAGAATTCCAAAGGTAAGACGGTCGTATCGGTAGACGGCCATCCAGACTTGGATACGCTGTTCAAACGCTCCATTTCCCAAGAAGGATATCTTGTGTACTATCCTGTGCTGCTGAAAGAAGCAAAATTTGATGGAACCGAGTGGGACAAGCATGTGTGCGACGAGCAATTGACCGTGCACTATGCCGATGGCAGTACGGATGTATTGACGGCAGACACTTGGAGCCAGTATTACAAAGATTTCCCCAAAGGGCAGAATACCGACTTGCGCCAGACAGATGGAATCCCGGTGTTCCAGTTCAACAGCTTTGATGGCTCTTTCCTGCAGGAGGTCAATGCTGCGGCGGCACAAATGAGTGATGCTGCGATTTCCATGCTGGATCTGCGCTCCAATGTCGGCGGATATGAAGAAGTAGCTCATCAGTGGATCACCCGATACAGCCGCCAGCGTGTACAGGGCAATGGAGTCCGCTATGACGTTGTTAATCCGGTATCCGTAGCGATAGCTCATCGGTGGCAAACGCACGACAACATTCTGATTCTTTTAAGCGGAAAATGCTCTGCCTCTTCTGCAGAAATCACAATGGACCTTGCCTATAATCTGGAAAACAGCCTGATCATCGGAGAAAACACAAATGGATGTATGATCGGAAATGGTGGGCATGTGGAACTGCCGAACAGCAAATGCTCGGTTATAATGACATCCGTATGTGTCTATCTGCTGCCGGAGGGTGCAGATTATTTTGAAGAAATGCGTGGCCTTTCTCCGGATATCTGGGTCCCGGCCAAAGAAGCCGAGACGCTGGCGGCAAAACTGATGGAGAATTTGAAATGAGATTCGAATCCTCCCGGCCGCAATTTAACGCCAGTCCTCTTGTTAGACGTTCCTACGGGTCCAGGAACCGCGCACTAAGCAACAGCCCGCTGGGCTGATTGCTTACCCCGCCTGCGGCGGGGCCGTGCTGTTCGAATCCTCCCGGCCGCAAATTTAACGCCAGTCCTCTTGTTCGACATTCCTACGGGTCCAGGAACCGCGCACTAAGCAACAGCCCGCTGGGCTGATTGCTTACCCCGCCTCCGGCGGGGCCGTGCTGTTCGAATCCTCCCGGCCGCAAATAAAAATCCCCAGCACACGAAAGTGTACTGGGGATTTTATGCGACCGGGAGGATTCGAACCTCTGGCCTTCCGGGTCGGAGCCGAACGCTCTATCCAGCTGAGCTACGATCGCACATCTTCTGAATGGATTCAGTATAAGGTAGTATAGCACAGCCGGACAAAAATTGCAAATAGAAATCTTCGCCCTTGTCGGCCCAATTTCTGCATCCGGAGCATCCTTCTGAAAAATCATCGGGCGGCGCGTAAAAAATTCACCTCTGCTTTTTGGGTTTTCCATCTTGCAAAAGCGCCGCTGGGCCTTATAATAGAGCTTGTGCCCCGGTGTGCGCGGGCACAGTTTCGGATCAGGAAAAGGAATCATCAAGTTATGAAGTCAAACACCAAATCGCTGACGGAGGGCCCTCTGGCCAAGCAGATCCTTCTGGTCAGCCTGCCGCTGGCACTGTCCAACCTGCTGCAGGTGCTGTTCAACATGTCGGACGTCGCGGTCGTGGGCCGGTTCGCCGGCTCCACGGCGCTGGGTGCGGTGGGCTCCACGAGCATCTTCGTCACCCTGTTCACCGGTTTTCTCATCGGCCTGAGCAACGGCATCAACGTGCTGGTGGCCCGCTTCTATGGGGCCAGGCACACCGATGACGTCCGCCGCACCGTTCACTCGGCGCTGGTGGTCAGCTTCATCGCCGGTGTGGTGCTGCTGTTCGTAGGCCTGCTGGGCTCCCCCGCCCTGCTGCGGCTGCTGAACACCAAGGAAGATCTGCTGCCCGGTGCCATCCTCTACCTGCGGGTCTACTTCCTCGGTATGCCCGCGCTGGCGCTCTACAACTTTGGCAACGCCATCTTCAGCGCCATCGGCGACACCAAAAAGCCGCTGTACTTCCTGAGCATCGCGGGTGTGCTGAACATCCTGCTCAACCTCTTCTTCGTCATCGTCTGCAAGCTGGATGTCATGGGCGTGGCGCTGGCCAGTGCCATTTCGCAATGCGTTTCCGCCGGGCTCATCCTCCACGCGCTGACTCAGGTGCAGGACTGCTACGCCCTGCATTTCCGGGAAGCCCGGCTCGACCCGGCCATGACCCGAAGCATTCTGGCGCTGGGCCTGCCCGCCGGGTTCCAGAACGCTGTCTTCGCCATCGCCAACCTCTTCATCCAGGCAGGCGTCAACTCCTTCGACTCCCTCATGGTCAAGGGCAACTCCGCCGCCGCCAACGCCGACAACCTCATCTACGACTGCATGGCCGCCTTCTACATGGCCTGTGCCAGCTTCATGAGCCAGAACTACGGCGCAGGCAAGCCCGACCGCGTGAAGAAGAGCTACTTCATCGCGCTGGGCTATTCCTTTGGTGTGGGCCTGCTGTTGGGCAGCAGCCTGTTCGTGTTCGGCCGCGAGTTCCTGGCCCTCTTCACCACCGAGCCGGCCGTCATCGACGCCGGCATGAAGCGTGTGGGCGTCATGGGTCTGGCCTACTGCATCTCGGCCTTTATGGACTGCACCATCGCCGCCTCCCGCGGCCTGGGCAAGACCGTCGTGCCCACCGTCATCGTCATCCTGGGCTCCTGCGTCTTCCGCGTCATCTGGGTGTACACCATCTTTGCCCACTTTCACACCATCCCCTCGCTTTATCTGCTCTACCCCTGCTCCTGGACGCTGACCGCTCTGGCGGAGATCGTCTACTTCGTCCACTGCTACAAGCAGGCCATGAAAATTTTCCGAGAGCCGGTCCCTGCGTCGCTGTAAATCGTTCAGACATAAGAAAAGGCAGATGCCGTTCGATGCGGCATCTGCCTTTTTGTGGTTCGTTATACCTTTACTTCTCCCGCCAGCACCCGCTTATAGTCCTCGTAATTGCGGGCCAGCAGCGCGGGCGTATCCAGACCATAGGGGCACTTTTTCCGGCACTGGTTGCAGTGCAGGCAGTCCTCGATCTTCTTCATCTTGGCCTGGCCTTCCGGGCTCAGATGAGCCGCCGCAGGTGACCGACGCAGGAGCAGGCTCATGCGGGCGCAGTCGTTGATCTCGATGCCCACCGGGCAGGGCATACAGTAGCCGCAGCCCCGGCAGAAATCACCGCACAGTTCGGCGCGGTCCTTCTCGATGACGGCCCGCAGTTCATCGTTCATCCGGGGCGGGTCGTTGATGTAGGAGAGGAACTCGTCCAGCTCGGTCTCCCGTTGGACGCCCCAGATGGGCAGGACGCCGTCGTACTGGGCCTCGAAGGCATAGGCAGCGGCGCTGTTGGTGATGAGGCCGCCGGACAGGCCCTTCATCGCGATGAAGCCCATCTTTTTCTCCTTGCAGAGTTCCACAAGCTCCAGTTCCTGCGGGCCGGAGATGTAGCTGAACGGAAACTGCAGCGTCTCGTACAGACCGCTCTCGATGGCTTCCTTCGCCACGGTCAGGCGGTGGTTGGTGATGCCGATGTGCCGGATCAGCCCCTTGGCCTTCGCTTCCAGCGCGGCATCGTACAGGCCGGAGGCGTCTCCGGGCCGGGGGCAGAAGGCCGGGTTGTGGAACTGGTAGATGTCAATGTAGTCGGTGCGCAGGTTCTTCAGGGAGGTATGCAGGTCCTTCCAGAAATCCTCTGCTGTTTCCGCCGCCGTCTTGGTGGCAATGTAGACATCGCTGCGGATGCCGTCGAACGCCTCGCCCAGCTTGACCTCGCTGTCGGTGTAGGCGCGGGCGGTATCAAAGAAGCGGATGCCCGCCTTGTAAGCCTTGCGGGCCAGATGGACGGCGTCCTCCTGGGAGATGCGCTGGATGGGCAGGGCACCAAAGCCGTTCTTGTTCACCGTGATGCCGGTGCTGCCCAGCGTGACCATATCCTTCATATCAAGACCTCCTCGTGTTTTCAAACCTGCTCTCTCCTCATTATAAACCGACCTTCTGCGCCGTGCAAGAAGTTTGGCACAACAAAAGCTCCCCGGAAACGAGGAGCTTTCGTTGAATTCCTTATGCGTATTGGTGGTTCAGGAACATCGCCTTGATGAGGACGACCTCGTCGTATTCCTCCTGCTCGACCTGAACGTCGGCGTTCAGCGCTTTCAGGCGGGCCTTGACGGCCTCCAGCGCCTCCGGCACGGTGACAGCGCGGCCCTCTTCGATGGCGTCCATCATCTGCTTGAGGACGGTCGGGTGTGCGTAATAGCTCGGCACCGGGAACGCACCGTTCGGGTAGCGCTTCACATAGTCTGCTGCGGCCTGCTCGGCCCGGTCGGCCCGCTTCATGATGGCGCTGTGGTTGTTGCGGGCGGTGGGCAGCATGTTGTAGCTGGAAAAGAGGAAGATGGCCGCAAAGCCGAACAGCGCAAAGTAGATGCCGTAATTGCCCACATGGTTCGTGATGGCATAGAGGCCGTAGGCTGCGGCCACAAGGCCGAACAGGAAGATGACCAATGCGACATAGCGGTACACCGGCTTGCTCTGCAGCTGGGCGCGCTTGCGGCGCTCGGCGGCGCTCAGCTCGTCCGAGATCTCCGGCTTAGCTTCCAGATACTCTTTTGCCCGGCGCAGCACCGTCAGGCTGTGCTCGGCGTCTTTCGTCAGCTCCGGCAGCTTGCGGGCGGCCTTTTCGGCCTCCTTCTTCTGCACGGTCTGCTCGCCTGCCGCGCTCAGCCGCTTGATCTGCGGCTGCTCTTTGGCCAGAACGTCCAGCAGGGCGTCCACGTCCCGCTCATCCTTGAAGTTGCACTGCTTCTGCTTGCCGCCGTCGTACTCCACCACCAGATAGGCCATGGAGGCGAACATCCCTTTGCCGGTAAAGCCGCCTTGGCTCATGGCGACCCGCTTGAACGCGCGGGTGATGCTGCCGTAAGGCAGATAATAGCAGCGGTCGATGTAAAAGCTGTTGAGGTACAGCGCCTTTTTGCCGACGCCGCAGGGGCCGATCTTTTTGCAGGCTTTTTTGTCTGCTTCCAGCTCGGCAGCGCCGAGTTTTGCCAGACCCAGTTGTGCAGGTTTGAACAGCATAGTGTATCCCTCTTTTGCGTTTTGTTTGTACCCATTGTCCCACTGTCTTTCGCAAAATGCAAGAGTCTTTTCCACTCTTAGCCAAAAGCAAGACCGGCCGCTGGTGTGGGCAGCGGCCGGTCTTGAGATCACAGGGGGGTTATGCCGCCTTGAATGGGTTATGCGGCTTTCTTCTCCGTGTGCTTCTTGGTAGCATGGATAAACAGGGCCAGCATTGCAACGGCGAAGACGATACCCACAGGGTATGCGACCGCCGTATTGTAGATGGTGACACCCTCAGCAGTCTTGCTGTTCAGCAGGCCGCCCAGGCACTCCGGAGCCAGCACGAAGTAGGTGCAGGACACGGCGCTCATGAAGGTAGCGGGCACAGCGGTGATCCAGTAGTTCTTCTTCTCCTTGAACAGGTACATGGAAGCAGCCCACAGGACGATCATAGCCAGCGTCTGGTTGGTCCAGCTGAAGTAACGCCAGATCACGGTGTAGTTGATGAAGCCCAGCGCGTTGCCGATGCCCAGGAAGGCGCCGACACCCAGAACGGGGACGCAGAGCTTCAGGCGGTTCCCGTAGCTGTCCTGGTCCAGCTTCAGCCAGTCGGCCAGAGTCAGACGAGCGGAACGGAACGCGGTATCACCAGAGGTGATGGGGCAGATGACGACGCCGATCATTGCCAAGGCAATGCCGATACCGCCCATGGTCTTGGAGCAGACGTCGTAGATGGCGGCGGACTGACCTTCGGCCAGAGCAGCGGCCAGACCGGTGTTCAGACCACCGGTGACTTCGTACAGAGAGCAGCCGGCAGCAGCCCAGATCAGAGCGATGATGCCTTCGCAGACCATTGCGCCGTAGAAGACGAAGTGGCCCTGCTTCTCACTCTTCATGCAGCGCGCCATCAGAGGCGACTGGGTGGAGTGGAAGCCGGAAATAGCGCCGCAGGCAACCGTGATGAACATGAAGCTCCAGATCGGGGTGCCCGACGGGTGCATGCTGCCGAAGTGATCCCACAGTTCGGGGATGGTGTAGGCGGGGTTGGTGAAGATGCCAAAGATAACGCCCACTGCCATGATGATCAGGCAGATGCCGAAGACCGGGTAGATCTTGCCGATGATGGCATCAATGGAAATAAAGGTCGCGATGAAGTAATAGACCAGGATGATGATCAGCCAGAACAGGGTGGTGGTGAGCACACCGCTCATCCCGCTGTTCTTGCACAGGGTCACGATCAGGCCAGCAGGGCCGACTGCGAACACCGTGCCGACCATGATCAGCAGCACGACAGAGAACACACGCATGATGTTCTGCATCACAGGTCCCAGATACTTGCCGGTAACTTCTGCGATGGAAGCGCCTTCGTTGCGCTCGCTCATCATACCGGAGAAGTAGTCGTGGACGCCGCCTGCAAAGATGGTGCCGAAGGTGATCCACAGGAACACCACAGGGCCCCACAGAGCACCCTGCAGTGCACCAAAGATGGGGCCGAGGCCCGCGATGTTCAGCAGCTGGACGAGGAACAGCTTCCACTGCGGCATCACGACGTAGTCAACGCCATCGTTGATGCGCACAGCGGGAGTTTCACGGTCGTCCGGTCCAAACGTGTTGTCCACGATCTTGCCATAGACAAAATAGCCTACGATCAGGAGCGCCAGACAGAGTAAGAAACTAATCATACCAGAAACCTCCTTTTTCAGATCCACGCCCACGGCCCCATTCTGCCGTGCGTGGTCCATGTCTGGCTTCATGTTAACACATTTTTCATAACTCGAATAATATCTTTCCCGCATAGCCCTCATATCAAAAAGTATATGGTGGGGTTTCAGGCGTTTCTTTTGGCAAAGATTTTTAGCGTCTCCTCGGCAAATTTTCTTTTCCGAAAACGTTCTCTGTGCGATTTTGACCGACGAAAGTTGCGGCTCCCAAACTTTCCGCCTGTTTTTTGTGCAGTTTGACCACACCTGCAATTTTTGCGCGATTTTCAGTGCTTTTTTCGTGTTATTCAGCCGGGTTTCTCCTGTTGCAAACGAAGACCGGCCGTCCGGGGACTTCCCGGCGGCCGGTCTTCTGTGAATGGGCAAATATTAGAAGAGGAACTCAGGATCGCATCGGATCATGCGGCTTTCCTGACGCCAGCCTTTTTGGTGGCGTGGATAAACAGGGCCAGCATCGCAGCGGCGAAGAGGATACCCACAGGGTATGCGACCGCCGTATTGTAGATGGTCGCACCCTCAGCAGTCTTGCTGTTCAGCAGGCCGCCCAGGCACTCCGGAGCCAGCACGAAGTAGGTGCAGGACACGGCGCTCATGAAGGTAGCGGGCACAGCGGTGATCCAGTAGTTCTTCTTCTCCTTGAACAGGTACATGGAAGCAGCCCACAGGACGATCATAGCCAGCGTCTGGTTGGTCCAGCTGAAGTAACGCCAGATCACGGTGTAGTTGATGAAGCCCAGTGCGTTGCCGATGCCCAGGAAGGCGCCGACACCCAGAACGGGGATGCAGAGCTTCAGGCGGTTCGCGTAGCCGTCCTGGTCGATCTTGAACCAGTCGGCCAGCGTCAGACGCGCGGAACGGAAGGCGGTATCACCAGAAGTGATGGGGCAGACGACGACGCCGATCATTGCCAGGGCAATGCCGACACCGCCCATGGTCTTGGAGCAGACATCGTAGATGGCCTTGGACTGGCCCATGGCCAGCGCCTGTGCCAGACCGGTGTTCAGGCCACCGGTGACTTCGTACAGAGAGCAGCCGGCAGCAGCCCAGATCAGAGCGATGACGCCCTCACAGACCATGGCGCCGTAGAAGACGAAGTGGCCCTGCTTCTCGCTCTTCATGCAGCGTGCCATCAGAGGCGACTGGGTGGAGTGGAAGCCGGAAATAGCGCCGCAGGCGACCGTGATGAACATGAAGCTCCAGATCGGGGTGCCCGACGGGTGCATGCTGCCGAAGTGATCCCAGATCTCCGGGATGGTATAGGCAGGGTTGGTGAAGATACCGAAGATGACGCCGATGGCCATGATGATGAGGCAGATGCCGAAGATGGGGTAGATCTTGCCGATGACCGCGTCAATGGAGATAAAGGTCGCGATGAAGTAATACGCCAGGATGAGGATGAGCCAGAACAGCAGCGAAGTGAACACGCCGGATGCACCGCTCTGGCTGCACAGCTCCACGATCAGGCCCGCAGGGCCGACCGCAAACACCGTGCCCACCATGATGAGCAGGACCACGGAGAAGACACGCATCACGTTCTGCATCACCGGGCCAAGGTATTTGCCGGTGATCTCGGCGATGGAAGCGCCGTCGTTGCGCTCGCTCATCATGCCGG
>ERZ773229.2680-NODE-2680-length-10313-cov-2.442191_pt1 | contig 10313 bp, 8 predicted proteins | sample MGYA00580992_ERZ773229 | MGnify/ENA primary metagenome ERZ773229 (study PRJEB29015, sample SAMEA2737795) | human gut metagenome | biome: human gut; feature: human-associated habitat; material: faeces | place: China | collected 2012 ... | reverse complement strand
AGTGCGAAGGCCACTGCGTTCTCGGACGTAAGGGTGCTCCGGTCCATTTTTCTACCATTGAAAGCTATATTTCCACAACTTATGCCAATAAAATGACCCAGGGACCTGCTCCTTCCAATGGTATGCGGGCTGCTATCATCGGTTCCGGTCCTGCCGGCCTTACCATTGCTGTTATCCTTGCAAGATATGGCTATCAGGTTACTATTTTTGAAGGAAAGTACAAGATTGGCGGTGTATTACGCTACGGCATCCCGGAATTCCGTCTGCCAAAATCTGTCCTGGATGATTTTAAATACCGCCACTTAGACTTAAAAGGCATTAAATTCCGTCCGAATACACATATCGGCGGCGCCATCGGTATTGATGACCTGTTCCGTGACGGCTATAAGGCCATTTTCGTAGGAACCGGCGTGTGGAAGCCAAACGCCCTTCATATTAAAGGGGAAACTCTGGGAAATGTTCACTTCGGCATTAATTATCTAAACAATCCGGACAGCTACCAGTTAGGAAAACGTGTCATTGTCATCGGTGCCGGAAACGCAGCTATGGACGTTGCAAGAACTGCCATACGCAAGGGTGTTCAGGAGCTGACCTGCTTCTCTATCACAAAACAGGTGGCTGCAAGCAAGCATGAGTTCAGTTATGCTCAGTTAGAGGGCGTTCAGTTTGAGTACAATATGGCTCCTGTGGAGATCAAAGATGACGGTGTTATCTTTAAAGATGTGATTGAAAATGAAGACGGCACCTTTACTGACGTTCCGGACTCCACTCATTTCTTCCCGGCTGACAGCGTGATTATTTCTATCAGCCAGGGACCGCAGAACCGGATCGTCAACACAACACAGGGTCTGGCTGCAGATAAAAGAGGCCTGTTGGTAGCCGATGAGACCGGACATACCACCCGCCCGGGTATTTTTGCTTCCGGTGATGTTGTGAACGGCGCACGTACTGTGGTTGAGGCAGTTGCTCACAGTAAAATAGTTGCCGAGTCTATGCACCAGTATATGCAGAGTCTGAAAGATGGGGAATAAGACTGTAACACAATTTTCTTGAAAATCTTATAAACCAAGAGTATAATCGGGGATGTTGCAAAATAAAATGTTTCGCTGCATCCCCCTTTTATGTGTTTTCAAAGTTTGTTCTGTTATAAAAATGGCAAACAAACTTTGTGAATGTACATATTTTTTAACTTTCATCAATTTACAAAAAGAAAAGAGAGTAATCATTATGAATCAGAAAAAAGTCACCCTCCGCGGAGAACTTGCCCTGCTGATCGTTATCCTGATTAACAGCATGGGCGTTGTTTTAATGCTGCGCTCCGGCTCCGGCATTTCCGCTATTTCCAGCGTCCCCTACGCATTTTCCCTTGTATTTCCGGCTTTGACCCTTGGCACCTGGACCTATATTTTCCAGGGACTTCTTGTTTTAAGCCTGATGATCTTAAAAAAACGTTTTGTTCCCAGCTACCTATTTAGTTTCGTAGCCGGTTTTGCCTTTGGAAAAATGGTAGATATTCATGAGATCTGGATCAACACACTGCCACTTACCATTCCCCTTCGGGTGTTCTACTTTGTGGCAAGCTATCTGATCCTCTGCTTCGGTATCGCCCTTTCCAACCGCTGCAAACTCCCGGTCATCCCAACCGACCTGTTCCCAAGAGATCTCTCCGAGATCATTAAAAAGCCTTATTCCAAAGTCAAGATCACCTTTGACGTAACCTGTCTTTTTGTTACCGCCTGCATGACCTTCCTCTGCCTTGGACATATCTCCGGCCTTGGAATTGGTACAGTAGCAGCAGCCTTTACCATGGGAAAGACCATTGGTGTAATCGGGGATGCGATTGATAAAAAAGTGGAATTTGTATCCGTATTAAGTAAGTAAATACAACCATAAACATACTAAAAGCCGCCAAAACAGGCGGCTTTTTGCTATTCTATCATAGAAAAAGACTCCAACCCATCAGGTCAGAGCCTTCATTTCCTTAAATTTCGTCCGTTCCATCTTCTCTTTTAACGCCATCCGGACATCCATCAGATCTTCTTTTACCAGCCGTTTTTCTTCTACCAGGCATTCACCGGCTACATACACATCCCGTACATTGGAGGCGAAGGCGCTGTAGACCAGGGTGGAGTAGGGGTCGTATATGGGGAACATGTTGGGGGAGTCGGTTTCTATGATTACCAGATCAGCCTCTTTTCCAGGTTCCAGGGAACCGGTCACATCTCCCAATCCCAAAGCTTTGGCTCCCTCAATTGTCGCCATTTTCACGATCTCTTTTGCAGGAAAAGCTTTTAAGGTGTTTTTGTGGAAATTTTCACACATACGCATCTGGGTAAACAGATCCAGAGTGTTTCCGCTGGCTGGTCCGTCTGTGCCCAGACCTACATTTACCCCCAGGCTGCGAAGCAGAGCCACCGGCGCTACTCCTTTGGCTGCCTTGGTGTTGGAACCGATACAGTGGGCAACATTGGTTTTCGTTTCTGCTAACAGCCTGCAGTCGGCTTCTGTCAGGCGGATACTGTGGGCAGTCAGCGTATGCGCTCCCAAAAGTTCAAAAGAATTCAGATACTCCACCGGTGTCATCTGGTATTTTTCTGCCAGATACGTCATTTCGTAATCCATTTCCGCAGTATGGAGTGTAAATACCGTATTTCCCTTAAGATCTTCTTCCAGAGCCATTTTCATATGTTCCCCGCTGCAGGTAGTGGTTCCATGAGGAGTCAGCGCCCCTTTCACTCTTGGGTGGTTTCTGTAAGCCCGGATCAGGTCCCGGCCCCGTTCCAGCGCTTCCTCTGCACAGGAGGCGTCACAGGTAGCATCTTCCATTACGGTCTCCCCCGCAATTCCACGTATTCCCATCTGATCCATGATATGTGCTACTTTTTCTTCAAAATAATACATATCAAGAACTGTGGTCACACCGGAAAGAAGCAATTCACAGATACCGTATCTGGCAGATGCTGCTGCCAGTTCGGCATCCATTGCCTGCGACTCCATAGGAAGCAGAAATACCCGCAGGCGGTCCTTGCAGTCATCTCCCAGTCCCCTGAACGGGATCATCCCTAAGTGGCTGTGGGTATTGACCATTCCCGGCATAATGATGCCTCTGCGTGCATCCTTTTCCTGCCAGTTTTCTCCCACCCGGGCCAGAGCCGCTTTTTTTAATTCCAGTTCACTCTCCGGCCCTGTTTCCACGATTTTTGTTCCATCTATTATCACATAACCATGATCCCACACTTGCATCTGCTGGTCCATGGTCACTACAATTCCATTTTGAATGATCGTTTTCACTTTCAGATCCTCATTCCGTTTTTATCAAAATAAGTTTGGATCAGAGGCACTTTCTCCTGGCTCTTCACCTCTAACAGCCCGAAATCCGTCAGCTTCAGTCTTGGGGATACAGGAAGACATAAAGTAGACATGGACATGATCACATTGTTGTTGTCATAGCCCAGATCTTCCATGGCCTTTCGCACCTGTCCCAGCTGTTTGCCTAACACAGAAACAGGCTGATCCGATAAAATACCGCCTACAGGAAGAGGGGCCTGGGCCGCCAGCTTTCCGCCGGCATACACCACATAGCCCCCCTGAAGCTCTCTCACCCGTTTCTGGGCAAGTTCCATATCTTCCTCATTATTTCCCATTACAAGAAGATTGTGGCTGTCATGGGACCAGGTAGTAGCTGCTGCTCCCGGCTCCTTAAAAGTACCTTCCACCAGTGCTTTGGCAACATTTCCATTTTTCCCATATCTCTCATAAACCACTGCCAGGGAAAGTCCTGCTTCCTTCCAGCAGATATTTCCATTTTTAATGGATAATCTCTTTTTAACCGGTGTGGTAGCCGTACCAAAATCTGATATTTTTATCACATTTACTTCTGCAAATGCAGCTGACGGATCTTCCGCTTTGATCTGAAAATCCTCTTTTTCAGCCTCCCGGCACTGGACCGAATGATAAAAATGCTCTGGAAAATCTCCCACAGAAAGGGACCTTTGTTCCTGAATTTCCGCCTGCATATCTGCCTGCCCTTTCTCCAACGCACCCTTTTCATACACACAGCATCCCTTTTTAAATACCATAACCGGCTGCATGTCCTTAAGAGACTCCAAAAGAGCAAAATCAGCGATCTTTCCCGGTGCGATCATACCACGGTCATCTAAATGCATCCGCCTTGCAGGTGTCCAGGTAGCACAGTAAATTGCCTTTTCTACAGGCATCCCAGCCTCAATGGCTGCCTTTACGATCCCGTTTAACTGGCTCTTTACCAGTTTATCTGCCATGGTATCGTCTGTCACCAGAGCTACATTTTCATACAGCTGATTTTCGCAGACCACCTTTACCACCTCAGGCCGCAAAGACTTAAGCTGCAGCTCCAGAAACATGCCAAAATCCGTTTTTTCCAATACCGACTGCGGGGTCTGCTGGGTATGGTCCGCATCTACGCCCTCATAGATAAAGCGGTTCAGATCCTCTCCCGAAAGTCCCGGGCAATGACCCTCAATGCGCATCAACGGCGCCTCTTCTTTGCAAAGCCGGATCATTTCCCTGGTCTTACTGTACCCGTCAGCACTGAGATCCTTAAAATTCATAATCTCTCCCAAACAGAGAACCCCCGGATCCGAAGCCATTTTCTTCGCATCCTCAGGATAAAGAGCAGCTCCCGGTGTCTCCAGTTCTTCATTGGTAGCCGGTACACTGGAAGGGATCGCCCAGAAAATATCCTGCTCCGTTTTCTGGCTCATAAAGCTTTTTATGCCTTCCATGCCAAATACATTGGCGATCTCATGGGCGTCTGCCACAACGGTAGTCACTCCATAGGGAAGTGTGGTCCTGGAAAATTCCACAGGAGTTGTCATAGAACTTTCAATGTGCATGTGGATGTCTATAAACCCCGGGATCATATATTTTCCCCGGGCGTCAATGGTCTTTACCCCAGGATAAACAATTGCAGGGGAAACGCAATAAAACTTTTCCCCTGCAACTGCCACATCCCGCTTTTCAAAACACTGTCTGTAGGTCATAAAGACATTTGCGTTTTTAATAATAAGATCAGCGGTCATATATTTTCTCCTACTGATTGATGGTTCTGTTCCACTGGTCGATCCAGTTGTTTAAGATCGGGTTTACGAAAGAATAATCTACGATCTTTGCGTTGTCAGCAGTCTCGCCGTAGGTCATATCCTTTGCTTCTTCCTCAGTAAAGGTAACTTCCTTGTTGGTAGGAGCCTCATTTAATGCCTTACCAGTCTTTGTCTGCAGTTCAGGGCTGATGCGATAGTTTAAGTACTCATAAGCCAGATCTTTGTTCTTGCAGTTCTTGGTAATGTTAATGGTATTGAAGTTTGCGTAAGTTTCCTCTGGAGTTACATATACCAGATCCGGGTTTGCTGCTACAATAGTAGGAACACCGAAATCACCTACAACAGCTGCTGCTACTTCACCAGAAGTAAACATATTGATCAGGTCAGAAGACTTTGTATAAGTCTTAACAAGGTTTGGTTTTAACTCAGCCAGTGCTTCAAAAGCTGCTTTTCCTTCATCCTCTGCTACAGGAGTACCTGCATGGTCACCTGCTACATAAACCATAGCCGGTCCAAAAGTAGTTGTGATCTCAGGAATAGAAACCATACCTTCCAGGCGGGAGTCCCACAGATCATCAAAACTCTTGATCTCAAAGCCGGTCAGTTCCGGATTGTAGATGATACCGATGCTGTTGATGGTGTAAGGAATGCCCTGTCCATTTTCAGCCAGCTCTTTTGCAGCCGGGATCAGGTTTTCTGCATTCGGGATCTTGCTTAAGTCAATGGTATCGAAAAGTCCCTCATCTGCGCCCTTTGCAGTCATAGCCTGAGAAAGTTCGATCACATCAATAGAAGACTCGCTGTCTGCTGCCAGCTTGGTATAACGGTCATTGGTACCGCCTGTTTCTGTTACGATCTCGCAGCCAAATTCCTGCTCAAAAGGAGTATATACTTCATCCTCGGAAATATCTTCGCTCAGTCCGTAAGTAGAAAGGACCAGTTTGCCATCTCCCTTGGAGCCTTCTGTATCATCTGCCTTAGAGTCTGCTTCTGCCTGTCCCTTGGTATCTGCCGCCTGATCAGAGCCGGATGCACCGCCGCATGCAGATAACATCATTGCTGCACAAAGTACTACTGCTAATCTCTTTTTCATAATAATTCTCCTTTTATATAAAGATTTATAAAGATTTTTACGTAAATGCTTTTTAATGCCGGATCTTACTTAATCATGTATTTATCTTCTCACCAGGATCAGCTTATCCTCCGGAAGATACAGACGGAGCATATCGCCCTCTTTAAATACATGGTCTGTACCCATATTTACCTTTAAAACACCGGCTGCTGTCTCTACTTCATACTGATAGCTCTTTCCAAGGAAGGTGCGAACACCTACTTTGCCGCTCAGTACATTTTCGGAAAACTTATCATCTGCCAGACGGATATCATCCGGGCGGATGGTTGCCGCATATTCCCCGCCGTCTAAATCCATGGCTGTCTTAAATGCAGTTCCATCTGAGAGAACATATAAATGATCTGCCTTTTTCTCTACATCCAGGAAATTCTCAAATCCAATAAAACGTGCTACAAACTCCGTTGCAGGTCTGCGATAGATATTTTCCGGTGTGTCATACTGTTCGATGACACCACCATTCATAACTGCCACTTTATCGGAAATAGAGAAACATTCTTCCTGATCATGGGTTACAAATAAAGTTGTGATACCTAACTTTTTCTGCAGGCGCTTGATTTCCACACGCATGGAAAGACGCAGCTTTGCATCCAGATTGGATAACGGCTCATCTAATAAAAGAAGCTTCGGCTCAATAACTAAGGAACGGGCTAAGGCCACTCTCTGTCTCTGGCCACCTGACATCTGTCTTGGGAAGCGGTTTGCCAGGTCGCTAAGGCCGCATACTTCCAAAATATCCTTTACCTTTTTATCGATCAGTTCCTTATCCATTTTTCTGGTGCGAAGGCCAAAAGCCACGTTATCATACACGGAAAGATGCGGGAATAATGCATAACTCTGAAATACCAGTCCGAAATTTCTCTTGTGGACCGGAACCTTTGTCATATCTTCCCCATCCAGTAAAAAGCTTCCGCCCTGTGGATCAATAAAACCTGCTACTACACGAAGAGTGGTAGATTTTCCGCAGCCGCTGGGACCAAGTAAAGACACCAGCTCTCCTTTTTCCACATCCAGGCTTAAGCCCTTTAAGATCTGCTTTTTCTTATCGTAACTAACATCAATATCCTTTAAACTCATAAATGCCATTTTCATTTTCTCCTTTATCCGCCTGACCGGCGCTGTTATAACCTGTAACTTATTTTGCCAGAGCTGCAATACCCAGTGTACGGTCTACAATAACCATGATGATAACTGTTGCTGCCATTAAAAGTACGGATACAGCAGAAACTGTAGGATCATAGTTGTACTCAATGTAATTCATCAGGGTTGACGGGAAGGTGGACACGCCAGGACCTGATAAAAACATGGATACCGGGATATTATTAAAGGAATTGATAAATGCCAGCATAAACGCGGAAGAAATACCGCTTGTTACATTTGGAAGCACTACCTTAAAGAAAGCGGCGGTCTTCGGACATCCAAGACTCCAGGCTGCTTCTTCAATAGAAAAATCAAACTGCTCCATGGAAGAACCTACCACACGGATCACATATGGCAGTGTTACCATGAAATGACCTGCCAAAAGTCCTGTAAATACAGGGATCCTTAAAGTTAATATCAGGCACTGGTACATGATAAAGCCGATAACGATACCTGGCACAATGGTAGGTGACAGGAAAATGGATTTTAAAAGTCCTCTCCCTTTCATGCCGGATCTTGCCAGGGCATAGGCTGCGGGAATACCAACCAAAAGGGAGATAAAAGTTGCCAGAAATGCCACTTCCAGGCTGGTGATAAAGGACCGGCGGAAGGATTTTAAGGCGAATACATTGGCAAACCATTTTAATGAAAAAGACTCAATGGGAAATGTAATGGCGCTGCCGCCTCCAAAGGCTGTTACTGTAATGATCAACAGAGGAATAGCAAGAAACGCAAATACCAGCACTGCCCATATGGTCAAAAGTTTATTTTTACGCATAATTCTCACCTCTCCGGTCCAGTTTAGCTGCCAGAGCATTAAAGCCCCGGATCACAGCCAGTGTTACAACGATCATGATCAGCGCGATCACAGAAGCACCGGTCCAGTCACTGACGGACATGGCACGCTGATAGATCAGGGTCGCCATTACCATGTTGGAGTTGCCTCCCAATAACTGAGGCGTTGTATAAGCAGTCAGTGTTCCGGTAAATACCAGGATGCCTCCTACGATGATACCCGGAAGACTCATAGGAAAGATCACCTTCATAAAAGCTTCCATACGGGCTGCCCCAAGACTTAAGGCTGCTTCCATCATGTCATCGTCAATATTTTCCATAACACCTGCTACTGTTACGATCATCAGAGGAAGAAACAGATACACAGAACCAATGATAATGGAAAAGTCTGTATACAGCAGTTTTAATGGCTTTGGCACCACTCCCAGTCCAACCAGCACTTTGTTGATAATGCCGTTACTTCCCAGGATATTGATCCATGCAAAGCTTCGTATTACAGAGTTGGTCATCATTGGGAAAATGGAAGCTGCAAGGAGGATCCCTCTCCATTTCTTGCTGCACCGGCTGATAAAATAAGCGGTGGGGATACCGCCCACCATGCAGACAAAGGTAGTGATCACTGCGATCTTTACAGTACGGATAAAGATTTTCCTGTAATACTCATCCTGGAAAAATCCCACATAGGCGTCAAAGGGATATGCTCCGGAAAAGATACTTGGAAACAATACCCGAAGCAGCGGGATCGCCAGAAATAAAAACAGGATCACCAGTCCCGGTGTGAGCATAAACCATGCACTGCTCTTTTTCATTGTTTTTGTTTCTCCTCTCTGATAAATATTAATTAGCATACATAATAAATATTTATTTCTTAATGAAATGTACTTATATATTTCACATACATTATAGAAAGTGGTATACTATAAGTCAAATATATATTTTCTATAATTTTTATGCAGTAAAGCTATAATATAAATTTGGAAAGGACACCTATGGAATTAAAAGAAGCCCGCTATATTCTTGCCATTGCAAAACACCAGAGCATTGGAAAAGCCGCAGAATCCCTGTATATTTCCCAGCCCTCTTTAAGCAAATATTTAAAAAACCTGGAAGAACGCCTGGGCGCTCCCTTATTTGACCGCAGGGAAAACCACTACTATCCCACTTACATGGGGGAGCGCTATCTCTACTACGCAGAGCGCATTGCCGCCTTTGGGGACCAGTGGAGCCAGGAATTTGATGACATTGCCCACCAGGAAAAGGGACGCTTAAATATTGCCGCACCCATTATGATGGGTACTACTCTCATCGAGCCATCCCTTATGGGCTTTCACAAGCGCTATCCTTATGTTACCTTAAACATTATGGAAGCCATTAATTTCGTTGCGGAAAACAGCCTGGAGGACAACTCCATTGACCTGACGATCTATAATGTACATAAATTTCCGGAAAATATGGATTATCAGATATTAAGAGAAGAAGAGATCGTACTGGTCTTAAATAAAAACCACCCCTTATGTGAAAAAGCCCAGCCAAAGGAAGGCTTTCGCCACCCATGGCTGGACTTGAAAATGCTTGAAAAAGAAAATTTTATCCTGTTATACCCGGACCAGAATACCGGTGGTATCGCACAGTCTTTATTTAAAGAATATTCTATGGAGCCAACGGTACTCCTTCACACCAGAAACAGTGCCATGTCCATCCGCCTTGCGATTCAGGGACTGGGAGCTGCTTTTGCACCGGAAAGTTATTTTCGGGAAGAATCCCGTTTTTTCCCGGAAGGATGCTGCTTCTCCATTGGCCAGAAACCGGTTCTTACCACAACCATTGTAGCATACCAGAAAAAGAAATACCTTTCCCAGCATGCAAGAGACTATGTGGAGATCTTAAAAGAATATGCTACTGCCCTATCGGTTTCAAAGGGCAACGATATATAAAAAATAATTTAAACAAAATGATCTATCTTATTTTCTTCCTGTATAGATCCATGCGGCGAATGCCACTGTAGCCGGAACACTTAATACGATACCGAAACTTCCTGAAAGTCCCTGCATCAAAGCGATACCGATGTTATTGGAATTAATGATCTGAAGATAAGGAAGATGATAGGCATAATCCATGATCAGCATGGAAATACTGCTGCCTGCAAAAGCAAGGATCAGCGTATTGGA
>ERZ773229.2678-NODE-2678-length-10334-cov-14.603074_pt1 | contig 10334 bp, 7 predicted proteins | sample MGYA00580992_ERZ773229 | MGnify/ENA primary metagenome ERZ773229 (study PRJEB29015, sample SAMEA2737795) | human gut metagenome | biome: human gut; feature: human-associated habitat; material: faeces | place: China | collected 2012 ... | reverse complement strand
GGGAGCTGATCCCCTGGCTGCTGGACCACCGCTTCACCCATGTGGAGCTGCTGCCTCTGGCCGAGCATCCCTTCGACGGCAGCTGGGGCTACCAGACCACCGGCTATTTCTCCGTGACCAGCCGCTACGGCTCCCCGGCCGATTTTGCAGCCTTCGTCAACGCCTGCCACCGGATGGGCATCGGCGTCATCATGGACTTTGTGCCGGTCCACTTTGCCGCCAACGGCGACGCACTGGCCAACTTTGACGGCACCCATCTGTACGAGTACGACAGCGATGTGGGCCACAGCGAGTGGGGCACCTGCAACTTCAACTACTACCGCCGGGAGGTGTGCAGCTTCCTGAACAGCGCCGCCGCCCTGTGGATGGACGTCTACCACTGCGACGGCATCCGGATGGACGCCATCTCCCGTGCGCTCTACTGGCAGGGTGACCCCAACCGCGGCGTGAACGAGGGTGCGGTCACCTTCCTGCGGAATCTGAACCACGGCCTGAACACGCGGTTCCCCACCGGCATCTACACGGCCGAGGACTCCACCAACTTCCTCAAGGTCACGGCCCCTACCCGCTACGACGGCATCGGCTTCGACTACAAGTGGGACATGGGCTGGATGCACGACACGCTGGACTATTTCGCCACCCCCTTCGGCGAGCGCCCGGATGCCTACCACAAGCTCACCTTCAGTATGCAGTATTTCTACAACGAGCTGTATCTGCTGGCGCTGAGCCACGACGAGGTCGTCCACGGCAAAAAGACCATCATCGACAAGCTCTGGGGCACCTACGAGGAAAAGTGCGCCCAGCTGCGCACCCTGTACTTTTACATGTACACCCACCCCGGCAAAAAGCTGAACTTCATGGGCAACGAGCTGGGCCATTTCCGCGAGTGGGACGAGAAGAAAGAGCTGGACTGGGGCCTGATGAAATACCCCTTCCACGACAGCTTCCAGAAATACTTCGCCGAACTCGGCCGCCTTTACGCCACCGAGCCCGCCCTCTACGACGGCGAATACAACCCCGGCTGCTTTGAGTGGGTGGCCAGCGAGAGCCGGGACGAGGGCGTGTACGCCTGGCTGCGCAAGGGCGCGGGCCAGACCCTGCTCTGTGTGATGAACACCCAGAACACCGCCCACAAAAAGTTCCCGCTCTACCTCAAGTTCCCCTGCGGGGCCGAAGAGCTGCTGAACAGCGAGGCCTCCCGCTGGAATGGTGCCGACAAGAGCCGGACCCGGAGCTTCCACACCACGGACGGCGGCGTCTATGGGCGGGACTACACCCTGACCCTTGACCTGCCCGCCATGGGCAGCCGACTGCTCCGTCTGACGCCGGAGGCTCCCCATGTCGAGGCCGCACAAGCTTCGGCCCGGAAGGCTGCTGCTGCCCGGCGCAAGGCCGCTGCAAAGCCTGCTATCCATTCCAAAAAGTAATTTTTTATTCAAAGTATCCCGTCTGCTGAAAATGCAGCGGGATATTTTGCGTTTTGCCGCCGCTGCGGCCTTGCCAGCGCCGGGCAGAACCGTTATACTGTAACATGAACTATCAGGTTTTGTGAGAGGTTTTGTGTTATGGAACAAACACGTTCGACCCTGCTGAAACGCAGCCTCACCCCCTGGGGCAAAGCGGGGGCCGCGCTCGGCATCGGGGTACTGGTCCTGGCAGCCATAGGGCTGCTCTTCCCCACCGGGGCGGCATTCTTCCCGCTGGTGAGCCTGTGGTGCAGCTGTGCGCTGTTCTACGGGGCGCTGTGGGTGCTGCGGGTGTCCGGCGTTACGCTGGACTTCTTCCACCGGGCCGTCCTTGTGGGCTGCTGGGCGGCGGCGGTGCTCTATTTCTACTGGGCGTTAGGGCGGCGCGATTTCGTCTACGCCTGGGACTACGCCAACTACCTCGTCAAGCAATACAGCGCCGAGGCGGCCTTTGCTGCCGGCCCGGCGGCGGGCTTCGCGTACATCTTCGGCTCCTTCGCAGAGGACTACACCAATTTCATCACCCTGTTCACCGAGTTTCCCTTCTGCCTGACGGCCCGCACCGGCGACAGCTATGCGTTCAGTCAGGTGTTCTGCGTCCTGCCCAGCCTGATGGTGCTGCTGGCGGGCGTGGTCATCAAGGTGGGGCAGATGCTCCGGGTGAAGAACCGGTTCTATTACTTCCTCATCGGCTTTTCGTGGCTGCTCACCTTCCCGTTTCTGCGGATGAGCGCGATGCTGGCCCAGCCAGACTGGTTCGGCCTCATCTTTGCCTTCGCCATTCTGGTGCTGACGCTGGACTACCGCTTTGAACAGCTGGAGCCGGGCCGGTTCGCCCTCCTCTTTCTGGCCACGGCAGCGGTCATTCTGACCCGCCGGTGGTATCTCTACTTCGTGGTCGGCTACTACTTTTCCTACACACTGCTGCTTCTGGTCAGCAGCGCAAAGCTCACCAGGACCGACAAGGCGCTGGCCGTCCGCCGGGTGCGCAACCTCATCGCCTTTGGCCTCTGCGCCCTGGTCGCGATGGTCGCCCTGCTCTGGCCCATGGTCCGCAAGATCCTGGCCTTTGACTACTCCGACCGCTATTCTTACTACAACGTCGGCGGCATGGCCACTGAGCTTTACTACCACATCCTCCGCATCGGCCTGCTGAACTTCATCCTCATCGGGCTGGGCATCGCAGATGCCTTCCGCCGCAAGCGGTTCGCTCTGCCTGCGCTGGGTGCCTGTGAGCTGGCGGTCAGCCTCGTGCTCTTCACGCGGGTGCAGAACACCGGCTCCCACCAGATGCTCCTCTTCCTCCCCGCCTACTTCCTGCTCTTTCTGGCAGGTGCTGCGGCGCTGGCGGAGGGCATCGAGCGCCGCAAGGCCCTCAAGCTGGGCTACTGGGCGTTCACGCTGGTGTTTGCCGTGTCGGTGCGCTGCTCGCCGCTGACGGTGGTGGCCCTGCCCGATTTTTTCATCGACCACTTCCCGCTCAAGAGCACCGCAGAATTTGTCCGGCTCGACGGCCTGACCTGCGACCGCAGGGACCTGAGCCAGCTGCAGGCTGTGACCGAGTGGCTCAGCGTCCACCTCGGCGACGGCGAGACCGCGTACATGATCACCGACGATATGCTCTACAACCCCGGCCATCTGCGCAACTGCCTGCTGCCGGAGCAGCCGCTGGACGGCAAACTGCCGGACAGCTTCTCGGTGCCGGGCACCCACAACTTCCCCATGAGCTTCTTTGAGGCAAAGTATGTCGTCACCGTTGACCCCTACCCCCTGTCCTACGCATCGGACACGGAGCTGGGCCACAAGCTGAACGCCAAATTCGCCGAGCTGCGGGACGGCACCCACACCCTTGCCGCCACATTCGATATGGGCAACGGCTACACCTTCACCATCTGGGAGCGGGTCGCCGCCCCCACCCGTGCCGAAGTGGAGACCTACCTCCACGTCTTCGACGCCGAAAATGCCCAATACCCCGAAATGTTCTCGCAGGTCGCCGAGAGCTGGCTTGCCGCCCACGGGTTATAACACCGCACCCTCCCATTTTTTGAATAAACGTTCTATCGTCAGAAGGAGTATTGCAAAATGGAAAATCAGCAGAACAATTTCCCTGAAGTAAAACTTGGACCGTATAAAGGGCTGGCCGTCACCCGCCATGTGCGCGGCATTTCCGAGAAGACGCTGGACATCGAGATGGTCCACCAGACCCGGATGCGCGCCACCTACCACAACTCCACCGAGGCCGCGAAGCGCGGCAGCCGGGTGCTGCTGGATTTCGCCGGTTTCATGGACGGCAAGGAGATCCCCGACAGCCGGATGGAGAAGGTCATGGTCGTGCTGGGCGACGGCAAGCTGATGCCTGCCGCCGAGCAGGCCATCTATGGCCACAAGGCCGGTGAGACCTTCCGGTTCGACTTCACCTATCCGGCCGCGTTCCGTGTGCCGGAGCTTTCCGGCAAGACGGCGCAGTTCGAGATCACGCTCCACTCTGTGGCCGAGAAGACCACCCCGGAGCTGACCGAGGCGTTCGCACAGTCTGCCGGTTATGCGTCCCTCGCCGCCATGCGGGAGGCCGTCCGCGCCAAAAAGCAGAAGATCCACGAAGACGGTGCCGACCGCGCCGCCGGGCAGAAGCTGCTGGAGATGGCCGGTGCCAACCTGACTGTCACCGTGCCGGAGGCCGTGCTCGACCGCACCGCCGACAACGAGATGAAGCTGCTGAGCCAGCGCCTGAGCCGCAGCGGCATCAGCATGGAGCAGCACTGCAAGAACAGCCGCACCACCGCCGAGGCTCTGCGGGCAGGCTACCGCGCCGACGCTGAGCGGAAGATCCGCACCATGTATGCGGCCCGCGCCATCGCAGAGGCCGAGAACATCACCGTCCGGCCCGAAGAGGTCAACGCCGAATACCGCCGCCTCTCCGTGCAGCAGGACACCCCCGAAGCCGACATCCGCCGTGTGCTGGCCCCGGAGACCGTGGCCGCTGCTCTGGCTGCCCAGAAGGTCCAACGCTTTTTGCTGGACAACGCCGTCGTGACTTCGGTCATGGACCCGGATAAGGAGTGATTCGATGAGTTTCTTTACGCGCTACGCCATGGATGCGCTGATGAAGACCACCCACCCGGAGATCAACCGCAGACAGTGCTGGAACCTGCACCCGCACCGCACCCCCTGCACGGCCTGCAAGGACATCTGCCCCTTTGGGGATGCGATCTTCACCCGCCCGAATCTCGTCAAGGACTGGGACCCCTGCACCGACTGCGGCCTCTGCGTTTCTGCCTGCCGCAGCGGCTGCATCGCCCCCTCGCCGGAGCAGGTCCAGCGGGACACGGCCCCCGCTGACAGCGACAACGACACCGTCTGGATCGGCTGCGAGAAAAGCACCCGCAAGAACACCCTCGTCCGGGCCTGCGTGTCGGCCCTCTCGTGGGAGGCGCTGGCCTACCTGGCCCTGAACAAAAAGGTCGTGCTGGACCTGACCCCCTGCGGCGAGTGCGAGAACGACGTCTGCGCCGAACATCTGCGCAACGAGCTCACCCGTCTGGTGGAATTTTTCGGCCAGCCCCTCTTCGAGGCCCGGTTCACCCTGGCCTACGAGCAGGATGCGGCCCCCTTCCACAGCAAGGAATACTCCCGCCGCGAGATGATGGAGCAGGTAACGGCCGGCTCCAAGGCGGGCACGAAGCAGCTTCTCCGGATGCTGCCCGGCCTGCGGGACGATGACCAGAGCGCGGTGGACTTCCGCCTGTTGCTGCACCAGCGCACCAAGCAGCTGAAAGCTGCCAGCGAAACGCCCCTCAAATACGGCTACCACCTGCCCAATTTCACCCAGAAGTGCTTTGCCTGCGGCCGGTGCGAAAAGGCCTGCCGCGCCGGGGCCATCCGCTTCGAAGATCTGCCCGACGGCCAGACCCGCGCGGTCATCACGCCGTGGAAGTGCAGTGAGTGCGGCGTCTGCGTTGCCACCTGCTCCAACGGCGGTCTGGACGGGCTGAAGCTCCGCCAGCTGACCACGCTGGGCCCGGTGAGCGTTTACAAATGCACCAAGAGCCTCTGCAAGGAGTGCGGCAAGCCCATCGCCCCCACCTGCAAGGACGGCATCTGCTCGGTCTGCCGCATCAAGATCCGCACCAAAAAGCGGCAGGAAGAAGCCGTGGCCAAGGCCAAGGAGCGCCAGGCCGAGCGCGAGGCCAAGCGCGCCGCCGAGGAAGCCGCCAAGGCCCTGGCGGCAGAAGTCCAGGCCGAGTCGGCTGCCACAGCCGCAGAAACGGCCCCCGCCACCGCTGTGCCGGAAGCGCCCGCTGCCGAAACCAAAATGAATTAAAGAATTGACGTCCGCCCGAAAGGATGCTATACTTTTTGTAACCACACGGCTGTGGTCGGGAGGGACTGTTACAAAGGCGTAACGGAAGGATTCCGTTGCGCCTTTTTTGCAATTCCCCGCTGATGGGAAACAGCGCACCCCAGCCGCTGGCGCACACAAAAACACGAAATACGAAGAAAGAGGGATTTTATCATGGATCATTCGATTTCTCGCCGCCAGTTCCTCAAAGCCAGCGGTCTGGCAGCCGCAGGCGCATGTGCAGCCGGTCTGCTGACCAGCTGCGGCGGCAGTTCCTCTGCCGGCAGCACCGGCAGTGCGGCTTCCGGTACGGTGGACACCTCCAAGTACACCATCCTGTACTCCAGCCAGCCCGCCACCCTGAACTACCTGACCACCGCCACCGATCTGGAAATGGTCGTGGGTGCCAACTGCGTGGATACGCTGGTCGAGTACGACAACAAGGGCGTCATGCGCGAAGGTCTGGCCACCAGCTGGGACTGGGATGCGGACACCCTGACCTGGACCTTCCATCTGCGGGAGGAGAACTGGGTGGACAACAACGGCGAAGTCGTGGCCCCCGTCACCGCGCAGGACTTTGTGGACGCCCTGAAGTACGTTCTGACCCCGGACTACGCCTCCTCCAACGTCGGTCTGGTCACCGCCTACATCGCCGGTGCCGATGACTACTACAACTACTACGTCTACCTGAACAACGCCAACACCGGCGTTGTGGACGACGACGGCACCACCTACACCGCCGACGCCAGCGGCGTGGTCACCGTGACCGCCCCGGACGGCACTGCCAGCACCTATGAGCCGCTGGACTTCGACACCGTGGGCGTCACGGCCGTGGATGACCACACCCTGACCTACACCCTGACCTACGACTTCCCCGGCTTCCTGAGCCTGCTGTGCTACCTGCCCTATGAGCCTGCCTACGGCCCCCTGCTGGATGAGATGGGCGACCAGTACGCCACCTCTGCCGAGACCATGTACAGCTGCGGTGCGTTCTATCTGGCGGATTACGAGTCTCTGGAGACCTGGGTCATGAAGAAGAACCCGGAGAACTACGACGCCGACAACGTCTTCATCGAGACCATCAGCCGCATCTACAACGCCGAAGCCGCCGTCAACGGCCCGGAGATGATCAAGCGCGGCGAGATCGACGAAGCCACCATCGGCTCCGACATTCTGGACAGCTGGCTGAGCGACGACACCACCAAGAGCATGGTCTCCATGGACCGCCCCAACACCAACTACACCTACTTCTACATGTTCAACTTCATGCCCTACGCTCACGAGTTCTCCAACTGGAGCGTCGAGGGCGTGGATGCCGAGTATGAGCCGGACAACTGGGCCAAGGCCATCAACAACACCAACTTCCGCAAGGCCTTCCTGTACGGCATCAACAACGCCGTCACGCTGGCTGTTTCTGCCCCGGAAGGCTACGACGGCTACAAGCTGAACACCATCACGCCCCCGAACTTCTGCGCCACCACTGCCGGTGTGGACTATACCCAGTGCGGCGACCTGGCCAACATCACCGAGTTCTTCGATGAGGCCAAGGCCAAGGAGTTCCGCGATGCTGCCATCGAGGAACTGACCGCTGCCGGTGCCACCTTCCCCATCAAGGTGCAGCTGCCCTACAACCCCTCTTCCACCGACTGGGACAAGCAGTGCCAGGTCTTCAAGCAGCAGCTGGAGGGTGTGCTGAACGACGGCTTCGACTTCATTGATGTCATCATCACCGAAGGCCCTGCGGACAGCTTCCTGTCCGCCGTCCGCCGCAACGGCAAATTCGAGTTCCTGCTCTGCAACTGGGGCGCCGACTACTCTGATCCGGAGACCGAGACCGACCCGTTCTATCAGGCCGAGGATTCCCGCGGAATGCGCTATGCGTATCTGCGCACCGGCGTGGAAGACGGCTTCATCACCGGCGACACTGCGGACACCATCATGCAGTACATGACCGCCATCGAGGCTGCCAAGCAGATCACCGATGACATCGACGCCCGCTACAAGGCCTTCGCCGATGCCGAGGCCCTGCTCATCAACAACGCGCTGGTCATCCCGCGCGGCATGAGCGTGCCCGCCTATCTGGCCACCCGCCTGAACTACTGGGAGGGCCAGTACGCTTCCATCGGCTTCTCCAACAAGCGCCTGAAGGGCATCCATGTGCTGGACCACTACATCTCCATGGAGGAGTACGAGGCCAACCGCGACGCCCGCTGATCTTTAACACCTGACAAAAAATGGCTTCCGGCAACTGCCGGAAGCCATTTTTGTTGTCCATCATTCGAGATTCAGTTTATGCTTCATCAGCCAGCGGGTCAGGCAGAAGTAGGCCGCCGCGAAGGCCGAGGTCACAACAAAGCAGAACAGGTAGCCGGAGACGGCCCCGAACGCTGTGGTCATGGTCTGCACCGGGGTCATTCCATAGGTCACACCGGTCACGTTCACATCGGCCACCCGATAGGTAATGTCCACGAACAGGTTCACGTGGTTCGTGCCCAGCAGCTTGTCGATCTGGTTCTCCACAACGTTCAGGCCGATAAAGGCGAGGATGCCGGAGACCATCCCATACTTCCGGAATAGATGGGCGATCATGCAGGCAGCGTAAACGCAGAGGATGAGGTCGGCCAGCCGGGCCAGATTGATGAGGATGGTCCAGAACGTCACCAGCCAGAACTTCGCGCCCAGTTCCCCATACAGCATCCCCCACAGCTGCTTCCAGCTGTCCCAGTTCACCGTGCCGAGGACTTCCGCGTCCAACACACCAATGCTGACCATCCCTGTCCCTGTGATGCAGACAATGCCCACCAGGCCGCTGCACAGCACCCAGACCATGCTGGTGATGAGCTTGGAGAGGATGAGCTGGGTCTCGGTCACGGGCAGGGTGTGCATCAGGTAGCCTTCACGCCCCAGCAGATTTTTATAAAAGCGCTGGACCGTGCTGACAAAACAGAGCACCGCAATGGCGAAGATGACGGAGAGATAGAGGACCATCAGAATGACTTCGAGCCGCCCGAAATTCGTATTGTCAGCCCATGTATTTTCCTGCCGGAACGAAACGCCCAGCACCACGCTCAGCAGCGCCAGCGCCAGATACAGCCCGAAGTACAGGCTTTTGGTGGCCTTGAACTCATATTTCAACAATTGCTTCAGCATTTGAATACCTCCCGGAAATACGCATCGACACTCTTGCCCTCGGTCTCGCGGATGTCGTCCACAGCGCGGTGGGCGAAGATTTTGCCGTCCTTCAGGAACACGGCCTCGTCCAGCACCGGCTCGATGTCCTCGATGAGATGGGTGGAGATGACGACCGTTGCGTCCTTGCTGTAGTTGGAAATGATCGTGTTCAGGATATAGTCCCGCGCGGCAGGGTCTACACCGCCGATGGGCTCATCCAGCAGGTAGAGCTTGGCGGCGCGGCTCATAGCCAGCACCAGCTGAACCTTTTCCTTGGTGCCCTTGGAAAGCGTCTTGAGCCGGGCCTTGGGGTCGATGTTCAGCCGGGCCAGCATCTCGTTGGCTTTGGCGGCATCGAACCCGATGTACGCTTTGGTTTCGCAGGGCGTCCCGTAGAAATCCCGGAACATGTTCACCAGCTCTTCCACCCGCATCCAGTCGGGGAGCCAATCGGCATCCGGCAGGTAGGAGACGATCTCCTTCGTCTCCGGGCCGGGGAGCATGCCCGCGATCTTCACCACGCCCTCGGTAGGCTGCAGCAGACCGTTTGCCAGTTTGAGCAGCGTGGTCTTGCCGCTGCCGTTTGGGCCCAGCAGGCCGACGATGCGGCCAAAATCAAGGTTCAGATCAATGCCGTTCAGGGCGGTCTTCTCTTTCCCATAGGCCTTGGTCAGATGTTCACAGGTCAGGATCTTACTCATGCTGTTTTCCCTCCGTTTCGTTCCAGCTGCGCAGCAGCTCTGCCGCCTGCTGGGGCGTATAACCGATGCTGCGCATTTTTTCCAAAAAATCTGCTGCAATGTTCCGGGCCGCAGACGCCCGCAGTTGTTCGATCAAATCGGTATCCTCCGTTACAAACCGGCCGCTCGTCCGCTCGGTGCGGACCAGGCCCTCGGCTTCCAGCTGGGCCAGCGCCCGCTGCATCGTGTTGGGGTTGACCCCTGCCGCTGCGGCAAGGTCCCGCACCGAGTCGAGGTGCCCGCCGGGCTGGTAGGTGCCCGCCAGAATCCTGGCTTTGAGCCGTTCCACCAGCTGGGCATAGATTGGCCGGCTGGAATCAAACTGTTCGCTCATGGTCTTCTCTCCTTGTGTCACTGTGTTAAGCGCTTAATACAATAATATACAATTTTGGTTTTTTGTCAAGGGGTTTTCTGCATTTTCTTCATTCAAAACGCAAAAAAGCCCCCGAAGCGGCCGAACGCTTTTGCGTTCGATTCCCTTCGGGGGCTTTGGTTCATTCCGATTCAGCGCGAATCAGCCCTGCTCCTGTGCGGCGCGCTTGGCTTCCAGAGCCAGGATGGCGTCGCGGCGGCTCAGGTTGATGCGGCCCTGCTGGTCGATGTCCGTGACCTTGACCA
>ERZ773229.2672-NODE-2672-length-10355-cov-3.099903_pt1 | contig 10355 bp, 6 predicted proteins | sample MGYA00580992_ERZ773229 | MGnify/ENA primary metagenome ERZ773229 (study PRJEB29015, sample SAMEA2737795) | human gut metagenome | biome: human gut; feature: human-associated habitat; material: faeces | place: China | collected 2012 ... | reverse complement strand
CAGGTCTTTCTTCGCCTGCTTCAGCTGCATCTCTTCGATTTCCAGCGCACGTTTGTCTTTTTCTACGCCATCACGGGTAAAGACCTGAACGTCGATAACGGTACCAGAGACACCGTTCGGTACGCGCAGAGAAGAGTCTTTAACGTCAGACGCTTTCTCACCGAAGATCGCACGCAGCAGTTTTTCTTCTGGGGTCAGCTGAGTTTCACCTTTCGGCGTTACCTTACCAACCAGAATGTCACCGCCGGTCACTTCCGCGCCGATATAAACGATACCGGACTCATCCAGTTTAGAGAGCGCAGCTTCACCCACGTTCGGGATGTCAGCGGTGATCTCTTCCGGCCCCAGCTTGGTGTCACGGGACACACACGCCAGTTCCTGAATGTGGATGGTGGTGAAACGGTCTTCCTGAACAACACGCTCGGAGACGAGGATGGAGTCTTCGAAGTTGTAGCCGTTCCACGGCATGAACGCTACGCGCATGTTCTGACCCAGCGCCAGTTCACCAAGGTCGGTGGACGGGCCGTCGGCCAGCACGTCGCCGCGCTCAATGGGTTCGCCCAGGGACACGCAAGGCATCTGGTTGATGCAGGTGTTCTGGTTAGAACGGGTGTACTTGGTCAGGTTATAGATGTCGATACCTGCTTCGCCCGGGTACATCTCGTCTTCGTTAACTTTGATAACGATACGGGAAGCATCCACGTACTGAACGGTACCGCCACGTTTAGCCACCGCAGTAACACCGGAGTCAACGGCAACAGCACGTTCCATACCGGTACCAACCAGCGGCTTATCAGCGCGCAGAGTCGGAACCGCCTGACGTTGCATGTTCGCACCCATCAATGCACGGTTGGCGTCATCGTGTTCCAGGAACGGGATCAGGGACGCACCGACGGATACCACCTGCTGGGTGGATACGTCCATGTAGTCAACCTGGTCGCGGCTGAACAAGCTGGATTCGCCTTTGCTACGGCAGGTAACCAGGTCTTCTACGAAGTGGCCTTCTTCATCCAGGTTGGAGTTCGCCTGGGCGATAACGTAGTTGCCTTCTTCGATAGCAGACAGGTAGTGAATTTCGTCAGTTACAACACCGTCGGTCACTTTACGATACGGAGTCTCAAGGAAGCCGTATTCGTTAGTCTGTGCGTACACGGACAGGGAGTTGATCAGACCGATGTTCGGACCTTCAGGCGTTTCGATTGGACATACGCGACCGTAGTGAGTCGGGTGTACGTCTCGAACTTCGAAGCCTGCGCGTTCACGGGTCAGACCGCCTGGGCCGAGTGCGGAGATACGACGTTTGTGCGTAATCTCAGACAGCGGGTTGTTCTGGTCCATAAACTGAGACAGCTGGCTGGAACCGAAGAACTCTTTCACTGCTGCGGAAATCGGCTTGGCGTTGATCATATCCTGAGGCATCAGGGTATCCAGATCACCCAGAGACAGACGCTCTTTCACCGCACGCTCTACACGTACCAGGCCAACGCGGAACTGGTTTTCCGCCATTTCGCCAACGGAACGGATACGACGGTTGCCGAGGTGGTCGATATCATCGACTTCGCCTTTACCGTTACGGATATCGATGAGCTTTTTCATAACATCAATGATGTCGTCTTTGCTCAGGATACCGGAACCTTCGATTTCTTCGCGCAGCAGAGAACGGTTGAACTTCATACGACCAACCGCGGACAGATCGTAGCGGTCTTCGGAGAAGAACAGGTTCTCAAACAGGCTTTCAGCCGCTTCGCGAGTCGGCGGCTCACCAGGGCGCATCATGCGGTAGATTTCTACCAGTGCGCTCAGACGGTCGTTAGTTGGGTCGACACGTAAGGTTTCAGAGATATATGGGCCGTGATCCAGATCGTTGGTGAACAGCGTTTCGATACGCTTGTGACCAGACTGGCTCAGCTTAGCCAGCAGATCCAGGCTCAGCTCCATGTTCGCTGCGCAGATCAGCTCGCCGGTAGACTCATCAATATAGTCTTTAGCAACCACTTTACCTGCGATGTACTCAACCGGGACTTCGATCAGTTTGACGTCGTCTTTTTCCAGCTGGCGAATGTGGCGCGCAGTAATACGACGGCCTTTCTCAACGTACACTTTACCGTTGGCTTCGATATCGAAGGAGGCGGTTTCACCGCGCAGACGCTCCGGTACCAGCTCCATCTGCAGCTTGTTGTCGCGAATTTCAAAGACCACTTTCTCGAAGAACAGGTCAAGGATCTGCTCAGTGGTGTAATTCAGCGCGCGCAGAATGATGGTTGCCGGCAGTTTACGACGACGGTCGATACGAACGAACAGGTTGTCTTTCGGGTCGAATTCGAAGTCCAGCCAGGAACCACGGTAAGGGATGATACGCGCGTTATACAGCACTTTACCCGAAGAGTGGGTTTTACCTTTGTCGGAGTCAAAGAAGACGCCCGGACTACGGTGCAGCTGGGAAACGATAACACGCTCAGTACCGTTGATAACAAAGGTACCGTTGTCTGTCATGAGCGGAATTTCGCCCATGTAGACTTCTTGTTCTTTAATGTCTTTTACGGTGCCTTCCGGCGCTTCGCGCTCATAGATCACCAGACGCAGTTTAACGCGCAGCGGTGCGGAATAGGTCACGCCACGGATTTGACATTCCTGGACGTCAAACACCGGTTCGCCAAGGCGGTAGCTGACGTATTGCAGCTCGGAATTACCGCTGTAGCTCTGAATCGGGAATACGGAACGGAAGGCTGCTTCCAGACCATACTGCCCTTCAGGATCTTGCTCGATAAATTTCTGAAACGAGTCAAGCTGGATAGAAAGGAGATAAGGTACATCCAGAACTTGTGGACGTTTACCAAAATCCTTACGAATACGTTTTTTCTCGGTATAGGAGTAAACCATAGGGTTCCTCAGCTCGCTGACAAGTCGACCCGTCTGCCTAAGTAAGGCAGTTTTTTATGCAACACTATTTTGTTGACCGGAAAATGGAACACTTTCCGCAATACCTGTTGCTATCACGCTTAAACCATTTCGTTGCGATTTACACAGCCCAGGAACCCTAACCTGTCGCAGTATATTAAGTCGTCGATAGAAACAAGCATTGTCAGGCAAACCAGCAGTCAAACAGTGTGAAATGCTACTGGCGCCTTACAGCGCAAAAAGGCTGGTGACTAAAAAGTCACCAGCCTCAGCCTGATTTCTCAGGCTGCAACCGGAAGGGTTGGCTTATTTAACTTCAACTTCAGCGCCAGCTTCTTCCAGAGATTTTTTCAGAGCTTCAGCGTCGTCTTTGCTGATGCCTTCTTTCAGTGCAGCCGGAGCAGATTCTACCAGGTCTTTAGCTTCTTTCAGACCCAGGCCAGTTGCGCCACGTACTGCTTTGATAACAGCAACTTTGTTAGCGCCAGCAGCTTTCAGAATTACGTCGAATTCAGTTTTTTCTTCAGCAGCTTCAACCGGGCCAGCAGCTACAGCTACAGCAGCAGCAGCGGAAACACCGAATTTTTCTTCCATTGCAGAGATCAGCTCAACAACGTCCATTACGGACATAGCGGATACTGCTTCAATGATTTGATCTTTAGTGATAGACATTTAAATTGTTCCTGAATATCAGAATAAGTTTATACGTAAGCGAATGCTTTATAAAGATAACTGCGATTAAGCAGCTTCTTTCGCATCGCGTACAGCAGCCAGAGTACGAACCAGTTTGCCAGCCGAAGCTTCTTTCATGGTTGCCATCAGGCGTGCAATTGCTTCTTCGTAGGTCGGCAGAGTTGCCAGGCGGTCGATCTGAGACGCCGGGATCAGCTCACCTTCAAAGGCAGCGGCTTTGACCTCAAATTTTGCATTCGCTTTCGCGAACTCTTTGAACAGACGAGCAGCAGCGCCCGGGTGTTCCATAGAGTATGCAATCAGGGTCGGACCAACAAACGTGTCTTTCAGGCACTCGAACTGAGTACCTTCAACGACGCGGCGCAGCAGGGTGTTACGAACAACACGCATGTATACGCCAGCTTCACGACCTGCTTTACGCAGTTCAGTCATTTTATCTACAGTTACGCCACGGGAATCCGCAACTACTGCAGACAGCGCGCCTTTGGCTACTTCGCTGACTTCAGCAACAATCGCTTGTTTGTCTTGAAGATTTAAAGCCATTAGCTTTGCTCCTGGATGTTTGCCAGAGCTTATGCTCTGGAACTCACTTCACTCAATTCAACGAAAAGAGCGTCTAAATACGGTGAGCAGAAACAAGCCAGAGTATCCAAAAATAATCTTAGCGTTCTGTCACCGTCTACGCAGGGGATTAAGTTTCTTGCGAAACACCTGCGGTCTTCGACGGAGGCCTGGATAGGCCAGGCTCCAACGAACAAATTCTTCCTATGACTTCGTCCTTCGAACCGCAGCGGCGTTAGCTGCTCTCGTTCACACCGGTCATGTAGTTAACTACACTCCCGGTGATTCACTCGATTGCTGCCTTGCTGCAATTCAAATGACTCGCATAGCGTCTGTCTTATTGACAGAATCGTGGGGGTAAGATTGTAGACAAAATCACCGCCCACGTAAAGGCATTAGTTTGCAGAAGCGTTCAGGCCAGCCTGATCTACTGCAACACCTGCACCCATGGTGGTGGAGATGCTAACTTTCTTGATGTACACGCCTTTCGCCTGAGTCGGTTTTGCTTTTTTCAGCGCAACCAGCAGAGCTTCCAGGTTTTCTTTCAGTTTGTCAGCGTCAAAGTCCACTTTACCGATGGTGGTGTGGATGATGCCGTTTTTGTCGTTACGATAACGAACCTGACCTGCTTTAGCGTTCTTAACCGCTTCAGCAACGTTAGGGGTTACGGTACCCACTTTCGGGTTTGGCATCAGGCCGCGCGGACCCAGAACCTGGCCCAGCTGGCCAACAACGCGCATTGCATCCGGAGAAGCAATAACAACGTCAAAGTTCATTTCGCCTTTCTTGATCTGGTCAGCCAGATCTTCCATACCTACCAGTTCTGCGCCTGCAGCTTTAGCAGCTTCAGCGTTTGCGCCCTGGGCAAATACGGCAACGCGAACAGAACGGCCAGTACCGTGCGGCAGTACAGTTGCACCACGTACGTTCTGGTCAGATTTACGAGCATCGATGCCCAGGTTTACAGCAACGTCAACGCTTTCAACGAACTTAGCAGTAGCCAGTTCTTTCAGCAGAGAGATGGCTTCGTTGATGTCATACTGTTTAGTTGCATCAACTTTGTCACGGATCACGGACATGCGCTTGGTCAGTTTAGCCATTTCTTAGTCCTCCACTACCAGGCCCATGGAACGTGCAGTACCTTCGATGGAGCGAGTCATCGCTTCAATGTCGGCACCAGTCATGTCGGCAGCTTTGGTCTGCGCGATTTCCTGCAGCTGAGCGCGGGAAATTTTACCCACTTTATCTTTGTTCGGCTTACCAGAGCCGGACTTGATACCAGCCGCTTTTTTCAGCAGAACTGCTGCCGGCGGGGTTTTGGTAACGAAAGTGAAAGAACGGTCAGCGTAAACGGTGATAACAACCGGGATTGGCAGACCTTTTTCCATGGATTCAGTTTTTGCGTTGAACGCTTTGCAGAATTCCATGATGTTAACGCCCTGCTGACCCAGTGCTGGACCAACCGGCGGACTCGGGTTTGCCATACCAGCTGCAACCTGCAGCTTGACGTAGGCTTGTACTTTCTTAGCCATTCTTAAATCCTCAAATTGGGTATTAACGCTTCAGAGAAGCTCCCCGTGATTAAACATCGTTTTACGGGCCAGGCCCATAAAAACAAAAGGCGCGAAATTGTATTCCAATCTCACGCCTTGTGCAACGATTAAATCGCCGCTTTTTTGATCGCTGGGTTAGGCTTTTTCAACCTGGCTGAAGTCCAGCTCTACCGGGGTCGCACGACCGAAGATAGAAACAGAAACTTTCAGGCGGGACTTCTCATAGTCCACTTCTTCAACGACGCCGTTAAAGTCAGCGAACGGACCATCGTTGACACGAACCATTTCGCCCGGCTCAAACAGCGTTTTCGGACGCGGCTTATCGCCAACCTGCTGCAGGCGGTTCATGATGGCATCGACTTCTTTGTCGCTGATCGGCGCCGGACGGTCGGAAGTACCGCCGATGAAGCCCATCACACGCGGTACGCTGCGCACCAGGTGCCAGCTCGCGTCGTTCATCACCATCTGAACGAGGACGTAGCCAGGGAAGAATTTACGTTCGCTTTTGCGACGCTGGCCGCCACGGATTTCAACCACTTCTTCGGTTGGAACCATGACTTCGCCAAACAACTCTTCCATGTTGTGTAATTTGATATGCTCACGCAGCGACGTTGCTACGCGGCCTTCAAAACCGGAAAACGCCTGAACGACGTACCAGCGCTTTTTAGGAGCTTCAGACATCTCAGAACCTCAGGCCAGTGATAAAGGATACCAGGCGAACCAGAATACCATCCAGTCCCCACAGGATCAGTGACATTACTGCGGTAACCGCAGCCACAATCAGCGTGGTGTGCAATGTTTCCTGGCGAGTCGGCCAAATGACCTTACGGACTTCGGTACGCGCTTCACGGGCAAAAGCAACGGTAGCTTTACCTTTTGTCGTTAACAGCGCGACACCACCCGCTGCAGCAATCAGAATTACTACGGCCAGCGCACGCAGCGGCAGCATAATGTCGCGATAAAGGAAGTTGCCCACGATCGCCACGATCAGCAGCACGGCAACGATAATCCACTTCATCGCTTCCAGGCCGCGCCCGCTCCCTTGAGCTTCGGTATTCGCACTCATAAACCAACCTGTCAGAAGTATTCTACAAACAATTTCACCCCGCGGGGGCGAGGCGATCCAAACCGAAATTAAGTTTCGGATTATACACTGAACGCGTTCAAACTGCTTCAACGCTGGCGGTTCTGGCGCCTCTTCCCTGCTATTGCAAAGGAGAACGCTGACTTGCCGTCGCGCTACCGCTCGAATGGTTTGGTGTATAAACGCCCTCTTCAGAGCCTGTCTCAGCAATGATTATGACAAAATTAATCACTGATGAGCCAGGTTCTGATGTGAAAGCGTGCAAAAAGGGCATCAAATGATGCCCTTTTAGTGCGCATTGCGTCAAATGTTATCGGCAATTAGCTCAGAACTTTTGCTACAACGCCCGCGCCAACGGTACGGCCGCCTTCACGGATTGCGAAACGCAGACCGTCGTCCATCGCGATCGGGTGGATCAGGGTAACAACCATTTTGATGTTGTCGCCCGGCATTACCATCTCTACGCCTTCCGGCAGTTCGATGGTGCCAGTCACGTCAGTAGTACGGAAGTAGAACTGCGGACGGTAGCCTTTGAAGAACGGAGTATGACGGCCGCCTTCGTCTTTGGACAGGATGTACACTTCAGATTCGAACTTGGTGTGCGGCTTGATGGTGCCCGGCTTAGCCAGTACCTGACCACGTTCGATTTCTTCACGTTTGATACCACGCAGCAGAACACCTACGTTCTCACCAGCACGGCCTTCGTCCAGCAGTTTGCGGAACATTTCAACGCCAGTACAGGTGGTTTTCGCGGTGTCTTTGATACCAACGATTTCAACTTCTTCACCGACTTTGATGATACCGCGCTCTACACGACCGGTAACAACGGTACCACGACCGGAGATGGAGAATACGTCTTCGATCGGCAGCAGGAACGGCTTGTCAATCGCACGCTCTGGTTCCGGAATATAAGAATCCAGGAAGCCAGCCAGTTCCAGGATTTTCGCTTCCCACTCTGCGTCGCCTTCCAGCGCTTTCAGAGCAGAACCACGAACGATCGGAGTGTCGTCGCCCGGGAAGTCGTACTGAGACAGAAGTTCACGAACTTCCATTTCAACCAGTTCCAGCAGCTCTTCGTCATCAACCATGTCGCATTTGTTCAGGAACACGATGATGTACGGAACGCCTACCTGACGACCCAGCAGGATGTGCTCACGAGTCTGCGGCATCGGGCCGTCAGTCGCAGCAACTACCAGGATCGCGCCGTCCATCTGAGCAGCACCGGTGATCATGTTTTTAACATAGTCGGCGTGCCCCGGGCAGTCTACGTGTGCGTAGTGACGGGTCGGGGTGTCATATTCAACGTGAGAAGTGTTGATGGTGATACCACGAGCTTTTTCTTCCGGTGCGTTATCGATCTGGTCGAATGCACGAGCAGAACCACCGTAGGTTTTAGCCAGAACGGTAGTGATTGCAGCGGTCAGCGTTGTTTTACCATGGTCAACGTGGCCGATAGTACCAACGTTAACGTGCGGTTTTGTACGTTCAAATTTTTCTTTAGACACGGCTATATTCCTTACTATAGTGCTCTCCCCTTCAGGAGAGAGCACGGGACTTTGGTATTAACCCTTAGGCTTATTTACCACGGGCTTCAATTACGGCCTGAGCAACGTTACTCGGCGCTTCATCATACTTCAGGAATTCCATAGTGTATGATGCACGACCTTTGGTCAGAGAACGCAGCTGAGTTGCGTATCCGAACATTTCAGACAGCGGTACTTCAGCGTGGATCTTAACGCCGGTTACTTCGGATTCCTGACCGCGCAGCATACCGCGACGACGGCTCAAGTCACCGATAACGTCACCGGTGTTCTCTTCCGGAGTTTCTACTTCAACCTTCATGATCGGCTCAAGCAGAACTGGTTTCGCTTTCTTAAAGCCTTCTTTAAAGGCGATAGAAGCAGCCAGTTTAAACGCCAGTTCAGAGGAGTCAACGTCATGGTAAGAACCGAAGTGCAGACGAATACCCATGTCTACTACCGGGTAGCCTGCCAGCGGACCTGCTTTCAGCTGTTCCTGGATACCTTTATCAACGGCCGGGATGTATTCGCCAGGGATTACACCACCTTTAATGTCGTTGATGAACTCGTAGCCTTTCGGGTTTGAACCCGGCTCCAGCGGGTACATGTCGATCACAACGTGACCGTACTGACCACGACCACCAGACTGCTTGGCGTGTTTACCTTCGATATCGGTAACTTTCGCGCGAATCGCTTCACGGTAAGCAACCTGAGGTTTACCGACGTTCGCTTCAACGTTGAATTCACGCTTCATACGGTCAACGATGATGTCGAGGTGCAGTTCGCCCATACCCGCGATGATGGTCTGGTTAGATTCTTCGTCAGTCCATACACGGAAAGACGGGTCTTCTTTAGCCAGACGGCCCAGAGCCAGACCCATTTTTTCCTGGTCAGCTTTGGTTTTCGGTTCAACTGCGATGGAGATTACCGGCTCAGGGAATTCCATACGCTCCAGAATGATCGGCGCATCCGGGTCACACAGGGTGTCACCAGTGGTTACGTCTTTCAGACCGATAGCAGCAGCGATGTCGCCCGCGCGAACTTCTTTGATCTCTTCACGTTTGTTAGCGTGCATCTGTACGATACGACCGAAACGCTCACGTGCAGCTTTCACGGAGTTCAGTACGGTATCACCAGAGTTAACCACACCGGAGTAAACACGGAAGAAGGTCAGGTTACCAACAAACGGGTCGGTAGCGATTTTGAACGCCAGTGCAGAGAACGGCTCTTCGTCGCTTGCGTGACGCTCAGCCGGGGTATCTTTACCGTCGTCCAGGATACCGTTGATCGCAGGTACGTCAACCGGGGATGGCAGGTAATCAATTACCGCATCCAGCATCGCCTGAACACCTTTGTTCTTGAACGCAGAACCGCAGGTTACCAGGATGATTTCGTTGTTCAGAACACGCTGACGCAGAGCTTTTTTGATCTCTTCTTCAGTCAGTTCTTCACCACCCAGGTATTTCTCCATCAGCTCTTCGGAAGCTTCCGCAGCGGACTCGATCAGGTTCTGGTGCCATTCGTCAGCCAGGTCCTGCATGTCAGCCGGGATATCTTCGTATTCGAAGGTAACGCCCTGGTCTGCATCGTTCCAGTTGATGGCTTTCATTTTCACCAGGTCAACAACACCGGTGAAATGTTCTTCAGCACCAATCGCCAGCTGCAGCGGAACCGGGTTCGCGCCCAGACGGGTTTTGATCTGACCAACAACTTTCAGGAAGTTCGCACCCATGCGGTCCATTTTGTTAACGAACGCAATGCGCGGAACTTTATATTTGTTTGCCTGACGCCATACGGTTTCAGACTGTGGCTGAACACCACCAACTGCGCAGTAAACCATTACCGCACCATCAAGAACACGCATGGAACGTTCTACTTCAACAGTAAAGTCTACGTGTCCCGGAGTATCGATGATATTGATACGATGCTCTAAAGCACCTGGCTTCTTCTTATGATGATCCTCTAATGTCCAGTGACATGTTGTAGCAGCTGAAGTGATTGTGATACCACGCTCTTTCTCCTGCTCCATCCAGTCCATGGTAGAAG
>ERZ773229.2669-NODE-2669-length-10362-cov-2.808092_pt1 | contig 10362 bp, 6 predicted proteins | sample MGYA00580992_ERZ773229 | MGnify/ENA primary metagenome ERZ773229 (study PRJEB29015, sample SAMEA2737795) | human gut metagenome | biome: human gut; feature: human-associated habitat; material: faeces | place: China | collected 2012 ... | reverse complement strand
TTGTAAAAGACGTACCGGAGAATATGTTGGGCAAATACTACATTAGCGACTGGTATCCCGAAGAGGGAACGCCTGTTCTTGTTGTTCTTGTATGGGTTAATCCGCACGAGGAATTCAATAAGTATGCGGAGAACTCAAACAGTGATTCTCATAGGTTTACAATACACGATTTAATGGCCAACGGTTGCTGTACAAATCCTTATATTGATTTTGCAATTGTGAACATCAAAACAGGAGAGGTGCTTGTAGACCGTGTAAGCGATAAAACATATACGGTGGATGATAACAAGGATTATGACCTGTTTTTGCCATACGAATGGAAAACCGTGAGAGCGTGGGAAGTTAGAGATGGCAAGATGATATTTTACATTCTGCCGCCAAAAAGAAGAAGGTAAATCAATGAAGCCGACAGTAAAATCGTTCCTTGCGCTTGCGGAAGACAAAGAGCAAACAGTTCATATTGCTCGTTTCAAATCCGATTCCAACGATGGTTACTACGATAAAGAAGTCTTTTGCGGCAAACTGAAGAATGTCCCAAAATGCTATGCAAGTGAAAAAGTAACAGAGTGGACGACAACTGACGATTCAGAGATTGTGTTGTATATCAACTGAATTAGTGAATTTCCTCCACAATCAGAAACTCAGAGTTCTTGAGAGAAACGACACGGCAGCCGTTCCGCACAGAATCTACGGCTTTTCCAAGAAAAGAGATGCGAAGCTCTGCGGCAGAATTACTAAGTAAATCCTTGGTTTCCTGAGTGAAATGATTCCAGACACCGTTTGAGACATTCATTGTCAGCAAAGGCTTGCCTGTAGCAACGCTATGGAAGTCACAGTGATAGAACGGCTCCTTATTGTAGTGGCTCTCAGCAATGTCCAGAACGCATTTGACACAGCCGTAATAAACCGCTACTTCAGGCAGGTGGGGCTCACTGCTTTTAGGAATCATCTCAATCAGACGCTGGGCAATTTTGCGATGCTGCAGCTTCTGCGCCAAAGGTCCTTCATCATCCGGCTGATGTGCAGCAGCATGTCCACCGGCGTGGTCAGCACGAGCAATTTGGCGTTCAATGGTTTTTGCCAGAGCACGGCGAAGCTGAGAACGGATAGTCTTTGCGTTCGCAGGGTTCTGAGCGTCGGTGGTGGTAGGCACATATTCGGGGCGGATAAAATCACAGCCGTCCCTGTGAGCAGACCTCGGAGCTGCGCGGAAAAACGGGAAGTCTGCTCCCTGCACAACAATGAGCCGAGCTTGCTTGCATTCTGGACAGAGAAGATGCCCTTCATAGCGCTGCACATAGATATGAGGGTCTTTTTTGGATTCCTCACGAATGTCGGCAATGGCAATCAGACGGCGTTCAGATTCGCAGTAGGCGTATTCGTATTTTGACATGGTGGTCACAACTCCTTAAATAAATGGTGGTGATGAAAATGAAATTGAAAACAATAATGGCTTGCGGAAGAGATGTATACTTTGACTATCAGCTTATCAACGCCCATACAGGAGAAACTCTTGTCGACCGTGTATGCGATAAAACTAATAGCAAAAGCGGTGAAGAGGAATGGAAAGAACATTGCAAATATGAACCATACAAAGACTGGAAGGTTCGCAAATGGGAACTCAAAGACAGAAAAATGCAGCTTTACATCTTACCGTAAGTGCGGGTAAAAGTGGGATACACTAATAGTATACTAACTTTGCACCACGCCAATATTATACCATGAATTTGTACTTTTACATTACGTCGTTCTTTACACAAAATAGCTTTTTGTTTTACATAAAACGAATATAGATTTTTCATCGATTGCCGTAGAATTACAACAGGCGTACAATAACGGCAAAGGAGATGATAACCATGACCACAATTGCACAAAACATTAGCAACTACCGCACACGAGCGTTTTGTGGTAGATACAACTTCGCAAGGAAAAACACTGCGATGCGCAACGAGTATGACTTCAGTGGTGCAAAAAATCCGTACACAACATAAAAATAGAGGAGGCTACCCACGCATGGGCGACCTCCTCTTCTTTGTGTATACCTCAACACCGTACCGTCACCTCCAGAACAACTTCAAGAACGAAAAGAAGACGATGGGGATATTCATGTCATTTAGTGTGAATTTTCGATATTTATTCATGTAATTTTACACGAATATAAAGAAAAAAAGGGAGCCGTGTTTCACGACTCCCTTTCATAGCCTATCACTGCAAAATCTTATTCAGTTGTATATTCAGAATTCGGCTCAACGCTTCCAGCCGGTCCATCGGAACATTGATGCCCTTCGATGCTTGGAATCTAAAGCCAACCATGCTTTTTAGCTCTGCTCTCAACTCATCGGTAAGGACTGCCTGCGCAGTTTTGATGAAGTCTCCGCTGATTCTTGGTTCGCACTTCGATATACACCACTCCGGACGCTTTTCGATGGTTTCCGTATCGAAGTAGAACAGCAGACTGCGGTTGTTATCGTATATGGGAGCCATGCCAGTAATGCGCATCGTATCATTATCGAAAAGAAAACCGACATTTCCTAAGTGACGGTCAATGTTGAGTATGAGCGCATCCAAGACAAACATCCTGCGCATGAGGTCTTCGCTACCATATTGTTCGGCAAATTTTAGGAGTGCCGCAGGATTTCTGCGGTTGAGAACCGGCAATGCCGACATTTTCACCAAACCAAATTGTTCGTTGGTAAACAGCTTGCACTTAGATGCCAATCGTCCGTGGTAGAAAGTAAGGTCATACTCAACGCTATTTTGACAAAGTATATCCGCTACCTGTGACGCGAGGAATTCAGATAGAGGCTCAATTTCATAGGTGTCGCTGCCGCTTTTGTACAAATAAACCGTATCATTTTCCCGCTGCCAGCACTTTGCATAAGCGCCATCTGTTCCAAATTCGGGGGAGGTTGAAGAAAGAGTGGTAGAGGAAATGACCCCGTCAAAAGCCGCGTTGGAAACCAGTTCATCAAACTCGTTGCGGTATAAGGAAACTTCATCCCACGGCAAAAGGCTTTCCGGCTCTTTTACCCAAAAGGTGTCATTGAGAGAAAGTGCATGTGTTACTCGCAAAAAATTCTCGGTGGATTCACAGCCGTACTTCTTCAAAAGCTCCGCAATGTGCTTTCTGTGTTTAGGTGCTTTGCGTGCATCAAGAAAATCACCGATGTTATTATAACCAATGGGTCTGAGTGAAGTATACCATTCAATTTCCTTGCCAGCCGTAAAGCCGAACTCGTCCTCATAACAGTCGAATAAAAGCCATGGGGTATCTCTATTCATTAGTTGGAACAGCACGCGGAATCACACCTCACTTTATGGAAAGTTTAATACAATTTTAGCTTTGTAGGCTCTCAAGAAAAGTAATGGCCTCTTGCACAGTCGAAAATGTCTTGCATTTCGTACACAACCAGCGATTTCGCTCGTCCGTGTCCTCTAAACCGGGCATTCCTTCTTGTAAGAGATTCTGCAGCACAATTGTAGCATTCTTCACCGCTGTTGGATAGTTCTGGGCAATACGCGCGGTAGCATCGTAGTTTCCCTTCCTGTAGGTCGGCTCCATGTTAACGACCTGAGCCAACATCCTCTCTTTATCCGGGACCGTCAGCAAAGAAGGCGCGAGATGTCTGTAGTGTAGCATCAACCAATACTCGATGCAGCCTGTTGTCATTAGCAAACGGACTCGAATCTTCGGGTCTTTCCTCAACTTCCGCAGACGCTTGATGATTTCCAATCGATTCGTCCAGTTGCCGATATCTTTCTCTTCGACATCAAAGAAGAACCAAATCTCGTCGATGGCATCAACATAATTACGGTATCCGGGGTCTTTTTTGAAACGATTGTCCGCATCATCAAACAAACCGGGGGAAGATGGCCGTTTGAACACGGCAACATCATGAAACTCGTTTTTGAGGAAGTCTATATACGCCTGCTCGCTTTCTCCTTCACAAAATACACAAATGCTGACCTTCGACTTTTTAAATTTGCGAGCCATTATTCTACCTCCTCAATTTCTACATTGGGAGTTGCTCCATATTTGCCGAGAAGGTATCCTTTGCGAATGTTCTCTGTCGTTCGTGTTGAAAAGTCACTGATGCTGTACAATTCCGAAGTCCCATTATAATTGTCCTTATCAACAAAGTAGAGTTGGTCTTTACGAAGCAGTTCCATGCTCAACAATTCAGTGCTGTGCGTCGTAAATATAATCTGCGCACCATTGGGGTTTGTTCTTTTGCTCTGGAACTTGGACACAATGAAATCAACAAGAGCAGGGTGGAGTTCTTTTTCAATTTCATCCACCAACAGCAGCCCGCCCTTGGACAAAACAGATTCAATCGCAGGAGCAAGTGCCATCAGCTTTCTGGTGCCGTCGGATTCATCGGAGAGTTCCATCGAATAAATGCAAGGTCTTCCGCCGCGTTCCTCACCTTGGTGCATAGAAGTAGCCGTAACCTGTCCCATCTTCAGATGTGTTTCCAAATTGTTGGAAGTCTCAGAGAGTAAGTGCATGAACTGCACGAGTGCTGCTTTGACTTCATCCGGGATATTCTCCGGCAAATCTGACTCTTCGTTGATTTCCTTACTGTTGATTTCGAACTTCATATCTTCGATACCAACGTCAGCAGCCTTTGCGTAATCGGAAATCGCTTTTAGCATATTGGAATCATTGGAGTATTCGAGTAACTGACGGGGAATATCCGAATAGTCTCTTGAAAAATAGACCATTTGACGGAACCACGACATAGCCATGGCACAAACATCATCGTTCATAGTGCAGGCGACAGAGAAGAACAACTGATTGTCTGCTACAACCTTACTAATCAGATTTCTGCGTGATTTTTCAGTTGTGAAAGTAAAAGTCTGCCCCTCTCTGGCAAAGACCAGAGCTTTCTGCTTTTTAGGCGCATAATACAAGGACTCAGAATATACCTTTTCTTTCGTGGCGGCAAAGCTATACCAATATTTGATGTCGTCTAAGGTGTATACGAAAGAAAACTCAGTCGGCTCCGATGCGGAATAATCATTCAAAGCAAATGGAACAACGGGAATCGCAGCATTCTCGTGTTGAGTTTTTTGTGCGTTTTTAATAAACTGAACGGCAAGCCAAAAAGCACGAATTACATTGCTCTTGCCGCCGCCATTCTTTCCGTAAATGGCAACGCCGGGCAAAATTTGAATCCCACCAAAGGGAATAAGCACACTTTTCAGTGTACCGGAGCCGTTTGCCTCCATAGAAAGGACTGCTTCATCACGGAAGGAACGGTAGTTCTTCACACTAAATTCAATCAGCATATTCTCACCTCTTCTATTTAGTAGTATACACTTAAAATTTTAGAAATACAACGGATTATATCAAAAATTTTGATTTTTTTGTTCCAATTTCATTTTACGAAACAAAAATGCAGAAAATGTCTATAAGCAGAGAAAACAACTAATAGTTTTCGTTACAAACCGAAAATTCGTGATTGACTAAGTGTGCGAATCGTGGTATAACAATACCATAGCCAAGCGTGCTAACTGTATAGCTCCGCGATTATATGTGCAGATATAGGAACGAGGTTGTATAGTGAGTATGACTTGGCATAATTTAAGAAAGGAGAAAGCTATGTCTAAAGGCAAAACTTGGCAGCGTATCGCTTCGGCTTTTCTCGCAGCAGTAATGACTTTTTCTACATTTAGCACGACGATTGCTTATGCAGCAGAAGCCACTACTGACAGCAGCATTACTACGGATGCAGTATCCGATACTGATGCTGCAGAGGAAGTCGACGCGACTGATTCTGCCGCCTCTTCTTCTACGACGGAAGGGGAGGTAACCAAACCCGAAGCAACGGAGGCTCCCGCTGCTACGGAAACGCCTGACGAAACGGATGTTACCGAGCCGGAGGAAACTCCCGCACCTACGGAAGCACCCACCCCTACTCCTGAACCCACCGAGTCTCCTGAGGCAACGGCTGAGCCGGAACCGACGGAAGAGCCGGAGGAAACGGAGACTCCCGATGTCAGCGAGAGCAATTTTGTTGCCGTTGGTTTGGCAGATGATGCGACTGAGGGTCAAATCGATGCTGAAATCGGCGATGAAATCACTTTCAACGCACACGTCAATCGTGACGATGTCAATCTTCAGTATCAGTGGTATAAGAGATTCATTGAGCCTCAGACTACTGAGTACGACGAAGATTTGATGGAGTATGATTACGGTGGCGACGAGCCTACGGCTTATGGCTTCCTTGTTGAGGGCAAGACCCCCGCTGAGGTGCTTGCGGAAAATCCCGATGCCGGTTGGTCTGGTATCGAGCTGTACCGTGCGGTTGTCTCCGCGATGGAAGCTATCGGCGCTGACACAAGCAATGTAAACATCGAATTCGGAACGCGCAACTACGCGCTGGAAGGATTCACCATCACAGCAACAATGGTCGACGGCAATGTGGTCATCTCCGCCGATAAGGACAATGAGCACGCCACCGGCACACTGAACGAAAACAATGAGTTTGCTTTCGCAGAGAGCACCAACAACGACATTGCTGTGCAGCCTGCTGAAGTTCAGACAGAGGAAGAGGTTGGCCCCGATTCTCTCGAAGCCAATGGCTGGGAAGCAATCGAAGGCGCGACCTCTGACACCTACACGCATACCGTTGACGAGTATGATGCTTACACCACATACCGCTGCGTAATCACGATTGCTGACGACGACTACATTGCCGCCGCTAAGCAGGCATTGGTTGCGCTGGGTGCTGATGAGAGCAAGCTGACAGATGACGCTCTGGACAATACGTTTATGAGCGAAATCACCATCCATATCCCGTCGATGGATGCAGATGATGACCGTGAAGCAAATTTGTCTGTTGAGGACAAGCTGAAGCAGCGCCTTGCACTGTCCGGCGTTGCTACCTACGCCGCAGGCGTCCAGCTCGACAGCCAGAGCAATCCCCAGTGGGTTACTGGTTTGTCTGCCGGTATGGAATATCTGACTGCGGACATGTATGCCAAAATTTACGGTCAGGATGGTAAGGGTGGTTGGCTTGCAGAAGGGAAAATTACTCCTGAGCAAGCCGATATGTACTGGTCGTATATTATGCCGAACGGATTTGCTGGGTATAACCGTGCGAATGTTTTGGATTCAGAAGGATTTCCGACAGGTGCAACACGACTATATAAATCCTTTACATTAACGGACGGAAAGCTCGAAATCAATTCCGAATGGTACGGCAAAACAGTATATTTCCGCTACTACAATCCGAATGTTGTAGGTAACACAGCAACCGGCACAGCGGTCTCTGTCCCTGCAGCAGGTCGTGGAACTTCCTACAAAGATGCTGTACAGGTACTGTTCTGCTATGTTATTGAGGAAAGCGGCATCACACTGCCCCTTACGATTAAGGAGTATGTGACGCAGGCCACTCATAACGGCTACAGCGCCAACAACATGGCACATATTACTCTGAATACGGTTTCCGCCAATGATTTCAATGTTGACCCTGACCGCTATTTGAAGGATGCTGAAGGCAACTACCGTAACGACAGCGTATATTGGGGCACCTGCTACTACAGTGAGCCCGACCTTTCCGGCAAAGCCTACTATGCCTTGAAGAATTTCATTGGCAATGGCTATGGTTTTGGAATTGGTCACGACACCATGTACGCGTATGCGGGTGCTTACTTCGACGCTTACGGCGGCGGTTCCGGCTATCCGAACGTTAAATACACCGAGAAGAACATTGACCCGAATGATACGGCTACTCGTTATTATTCGGTCAACAGCTACAAGGTCAACACCGGTCACTGGAACATGAACGCCTTAATGGGCGAGAACAACTCCAATACCCTCGTTGGCTCCGGATACTACTCCGCCAGCGATGAAGAGTATTTTGGCTGGATTGTAGACCCGTTGACGGTTCCTTCCGCTATCATGTCTTCCGGCGGCTCTCATGGTCCGTTCGCAAAATCCACCATTTATGGTAGTCGTAGTTTGTATATCCGCACAAATGGCGGTTATACCTATGAGCAGGCTATGGCAAACCCCGACATCAAACACCGTACGCCTACCAACTGGCCTTACAAGTTCAATCAGGGAGATACGATTCCCGCTGCATTGACACATAGTAACGGTCAGGTTGCATTCGATGATATTTGGGTACAGTATAGCGGTTGTGCCTCTGATTTCACGGATGCAGGCTTGGGCAAATTGTACGAACCCACCGTTGACGGTCGCCAAGGTACGAACAACTTCTACCTTGCAGGTTCCGGCAACTTTGTCATGAACCAAATTGGTCACCTTCCCATTAAAGGCGTTGGTGGCGAGAATAAAGCATCTCCGCAGGAAATGCAGTTGTGCGTCAATACCCTGATGTGGATTTCCCAGCGCAAGCAGTGCGAAGTCTGCGCCGCTGACCAAGGCGACCAGCAGATGACGCACTTCGTCCACCGCGTCAACACGGCAAACGCGAAGAAGATTCTGACGGCTCTCGCCAATGGCGGCAGCTACTGGTATTCTCTGAACGATTGCTATGAATTGATGGAGGACCTGAACCTCCAGAAGTTGGGCTTCAACTCCGCTAACTGGAAACCCATCAAGAACTTCACCGGTCACTGGAACTCGAAGTATTTCGATGTGAAAGTGCCTCGTGATGCAGCTCTGTTCGACAACACGACCGGCACTCTCGGTGCTTATCGTACCGGTGACGGCAACGACTGGAACCTTGGCACAAACAAGAAAAACGGTTGGGACACGGTCTTCAAAGACAGCGGCAGCAGCGCTCCTTCTGTTCGCACCACCGGTATTGCCCGTATCTACGGTAAGCTGGGCGACGCCAAGCTGTTCAATGATGGACAGATTCACGAAGGCTACACCGTCCATATCCGCTACGAGGACAACCTTGAACTGCTGCAGGAAGGCGATGACTTTAGCTGCGTAGTCAACAATGTTGACCAGTATTGCATCTCCAACTTGACCTGTATTTATCAAGGCGGCTCCACGATTATGCGTGCCCGCGTCTATGATAAGAACGGAAATGAGGTCACTAAGTACGGTCCTATCGTTGCAAAGGTTCCTCCGCATTTCTGGAACGACTGCGAGACGGTTCCTCTGGAACTGCTGAAGGTTGAAGCAACGCCTATCGAGAACTACCAATACTGGGAAGGAGAGACCTCCAAAGTCCTGAAGGGCTCCGGTATCATCTACAACCAGCCTATCAGCGACAGCGCTGTGACTTGGTATTATCGTATCGTCGACCTGCGCAATACGAGTGATGTTGTTGCGGACTGGACGAAGATTACCAATAAGACCTTTACCACCTCTGACGGTTCTGTCAGTGGTGTCATCGGAACACCCATCTTCCATGACGGCAACGATGGTATCAATAACTACCCGCACAGCTCTGTTGATGTGCAGCTTTCCATGCTGGCTTACACCGGTCATGCGATTCAGTTGCGTACCGACTATCTGATTGAGGGTAAAGTCTACTCTACCATCGACCCCGGTGTCATCACGCCGGAAGCCTCCGGTATCATCCAGATTGAAGAGCGCCCCATGTCCATGACGCAGTCTCCGAACCAGCGTGTTATGACGCAGGACCAGGCAATCTTCACATTTGAATCCGATTACTGGAAGGGTCTTGGCGACAAGGGCTACAACGTCAAGGTTCAGTACATTGGACCTTATGACGATGATTGGCAGGATGTCGAAACTTCGACCACATTTGGCGGCACTTATACGCTGAACACGGTTGACGGCAGTCAGCATGCAAAAATCAAAGTTGAATCGAGCACGGTCGATACGCTGAAAGAAGGCGCTAAGACCGAAAGCAAGATTCACGATAATAAGTGGCTGCCCGGCACTTTCTGGCGTCCCGACGGATTCACTGACCAGCAGTGCGCTCAGAAGCACACCACCGTCAAACTGACGCTGTATGCTGCTGATTACAACTGGGCAGGCTACAAGTTCCGTATCGTCGCAAGCTATCGCTTCAACGATAAGCGCACCAAGGTGGAAACCTCTGACAGCGCTAACGGTGATGAAGACAATGCAAAGTATGACCAGAGCCGCTACGGTCTGTTGACCGTCGATGCTCCTTACATCTCTGCTACTACCATGAAAGCTCAGGCTTTGATGATGCAGAAGCACAATGATGAGAATGACGCATCCGGCGATTTTGGTCAGAACTATTGGTCTGAAAAGGATACCCCTGAGAAGGTAGCTGAGTGGAACAGCACTCGCGGCGACAGTAATAACCCGATTATTTCTGACGAAAACATTGCTGTTTACACGACAGATATTACGTTCTCTCCCGGTAAACTGACCGAGTCCGGAGACCGTTTGCTGACTCCTATTCTGCAGTGGGGTTTCCAAGATGACTTGACTTC
>ERZ773229.2663-NODE-2663-length-10375-cov-2.296027_pt1 | contig 10375 bp, 7 predicted proteins | sample MGYA00580992_ERZ773229 | MGnify/ENA primary metagenome ERZ773229 (study PRJEB29015, sample SAMEA2737795) | human gut metagenome | biome: human gut; feature: human-associated habitat; material: faeces | place: China | collected 2012 ... | reverse complement strand
AGCCGTGCGCAGCTGCTCGGCATCGACCCGGAGGACTTCCCAGAGCTGCCCACGGTGGAATACCAGAACTCCCTGGCCCTCCCCGAACAGACCCTCCGGGCCATGATCAGTCAGACCATCTTCGCCGTGAGCACCGACGACAGCCGCCCCATCCACACCGGCACGCTGTTTTCTGTGGGGGAGGACGGCCTGACCATGGTGGCTGTGGACGGATTCCGCCTGGCCCTGCGCCGGGAGGCCCTGGCAGAACAGAACGGAAGCTTTGAGTTCGTGGTCCCCGGCGTCTCCCTCAGCGAGGTGGAAAAGATCTGCCGGGAGAGCGAGGAGATCGTCCACATCCACCAGGGTGCCCGGCACATCCTGTTCAAGATGGGGGACACCATCCTCATCTCCCGCCGCCTGGAGGGCGACTTTTTGGCCTGGCGGCAGGCCATCCCCCGGAACAACCCAGTGAAGGTCACTGCCGACACCAAACAACTGCTGTCCTGCATCGACCGCGTCTCCCTCATTGTCAGCGAAAAGCTGAAAAGCCCCCTGCGCTGCGTGGTGGGGGACGGACAGATCGACATGACCACCCGCACCGCCCTGGGCAACGCCCACGACTGCTGTCCCATCGACGGCAGCGGCAACGGCCTGGAGATCGGCTTCAATAACAAGTATATAATGGACGCCCTCAAGGCTGCCCCCCAGGACAAAGTCACCTTGGAGCTGTCCAGCCCCATCACCCCCTGCATCATCGTCCCGGCGGAGGGAGAGGAAAACTTCCTCTTCATGGTCCTGCCGGTGCGGCTGAAGGCAGAGTCCTGAGAACGGGAGGCAGACATGGCACAGAAAACCGTTTCCATCACCACCGAGTTCATCAAGCTCGAAGCCCTGCTCAAGCTGGCCAACCTGGTCGGCACCGGTGGGGAAGCCAAAATGCTCATCCAGGACGGACAAGCGTCCGTCAACGGCGAAGTCTGCACCATGCGGGGCAAGAAGCTCCGCCCCGGTGACACCGTCCAGTTCCAGGGCCAGGAGATCCTGGTGCAATGAAGCTGCGCCGGATCGCTCTGGACGGCTTTCGGAACTACACGGACTTCACCGCCGACTTTTCCCCCGGCGTCAACGTGATCTGGGGGGAGAACGCCCAGGGCAAGACGAACCTACTGGAGGCCATCAGCTTTCTCTCCGGCGCCCGGTCCCACCGGGCCAGGGGGGACAAGGAGCTGATCTCCTTCCACCGAGACCGGGGGACCATCACCGCCGAGGTCACCAGCCGGGGCCGGGACTTTCTGCTGGAGGTCCAGCTCTTCCGGGGCGCCCGGCGGCGGCTGTTCGTCAACCACGTGAAGTGCAAGACGGCGGCAGAGCTGGGCGGCATCGTCCAGACGGTCCTGTTCTGCCCGGAGGACCTGGCCCTCATCAAGGCCGGGGCCGCCGAGCGTATCGTGGCCATTACCGACCGTGCGCGCGGTGCCTTGAAGACGTTGGCCGACAACGAGGGCTACGCCACCTTCGTCATTCCCGACGATGTGGGCGGCCGGTTCTCGGTGCTCACCGCAGTGGGCCTGCTGCCCATCGCCTGCGCCGGCTGCGACATTGACGCCCTGATGGCCGGTGCAGCCGCCGGCATGGAAAAGTTCTCGAAGCTCAGCCCCGAGAACGAGTGCTACCGCTACGCCGCAGGCCCGGTGGAAGAGATCGGAAATATTTACCCGAGAGAGTATTCCCGCATGTTCTACGAAGGACAAAAAGAGAATGGGCAGGAAGATATTGTCAACCTTGTGCGCTGTGCATGGCTCGGAAGCCAGAAATACGGAGCCCTTGTGTGGTCCGGCGATATTTTCTCAACCTACGAGGACTTCCGCAAACAGATCTGCGCAGGCCTTCATATGGGATTGTGCGGCATTCCGTGGTGGACAACCGATATCGGCGGATTCCACGGCGGTGTGACCGAAGATCCGGACTTCCAGGAGCTGCTTGTGCGTTGGTTCCAGTTTGGTACCTTCTGCCCGGTTATGCGTATTCACGGAAACCGGGGACCGAGAGAAGAGATCATCAACAAGGCTGGCGAAGTGCGTGAGGGAACCGGAGCTGACAACGAGGTATGGAGCTTCGGAGAGAAAAATTATGAAATCCTGACAAAATTCATCGGCGTCCGCGAAAAAATGCGCGATTACACGAGAAGCCTGATGGCAGAAGCACACGAAAAAGGAACCCCGGTCATGAGAACGATGTTCTATGAGTTCCCGGAGGATGCAGCGTGCTGGGACATCTCCGATGCTTACATGTTCGGCTCCGACATCCTTGTAGCACCGATTGTCCGGGCAAAAGCAACGAGCCGTACCGTTTATCTGCCGGCCGGTGCGTCCTGGACGCTGGCAAATACCGGTGATGTTTATGAGGGCGGAAAAGCCTACGAAATCGAGGCGCCGATCGAAACACTGCCGATCTTCCTGCGCGACGGAAAACAGGGATATCTGGTGGGAGAGATCTGATAAATCACAGAGCAGTTGTTTGGTTATGGGCAGGCAGCAAATGCGGATTGCAGATAGCTGTATGAAAAAAGAAAAGGAAAAAGGGAAAAGCATTCCGGAAGATCGACAAGATCCAAAGGAATGCTTTTCCGATGTTATAAATCAATCACGGATCCGAAAAACGGATTTTAGCCTTGCTCCGCATACGGGCGGACAGAAAAACTTACGGAAGCGGATGACCTGCCGCCAGATACAGCTCATACCATTCTTCCCGCGTCAGCGTAATATTGCATGCCGCGATAATCTCTTTCAGGCGTTTTTCACTTGCCGTACCGGTGACGAGCTGCATATTCGCCGGATGGCGCAGAATCCACGCCGCTGCAATCGTGGTATCACTGACACCGTATTTTTCGGCCAGCACGCGGATTTTCTGGTTCAGCTCCAGATACTCGTCACTTCCAAGGAAGCATCCCTTCCATGACGGCATCTGGAATGGCGACCACGCCTGAAGCGTAATATCATGGAGCCGGCAGTAGTCGAGCAGACTTCCGTCGTGGTCAACCGAGCCCGGTGTCTCCATATTAACTTCCATGCCATTTGCAACAAGATTGGAAACCGGAATGCTGAACTGTACCTGATTGACAACGAGCGGCTGGCGGACATATTTCTGCAAAAGCGCAATCTGCATCGGCTTGTGGTTGGAAACACCGAAATGGCGGACCTTTCCGCTCTCAAACAGAACATCAAACGCTGCTGCAACTTCTTCTGGCTCTACGAGGGCGTCCGGGCGGTGGAGCAGCAGAAGATCGAGATAATCGGTCTGCAGCCGTTTTAAAATACCGTCCACCGATTCCAGAATGTGCTCTTTCGACAGATCATAGCAGCCCTGGCGGATGCCGCATTTGGACTGGATCAGAACATCCTCGCGGTGCAGGGAAGGATCGGAGGCAAATGCATCACCGAAAACTGTTTCACTCATGCCGCTGCCGTAAATATCAGCATGATCAAAGAAATATGCGCCCTGTTCCAGCGCGGAATGGATGAAATGATTCATCTCGTCTTTCGATTTTTCGGAAAGCCGCATGCATCCGACTGCAATCGAAGGAACTTTTCTCAGATGACTGCCTAAAACCGTTTCTTTCATGACAGAATTCTCCTTTGTGATAAAATAAAATCTTACTCTCACTATACCACTCAAGTACACTTGAGAGTCAATCTTTTTTGGGAAAAAGTGGTGAAAGCTTTCGCCAGAACCGCTGCGGATTCGACCAAAACACAGAAAAGCCGAACTTTGTTAACAAAATCGGAACAAAATCGACAACAAAGTTTACTTGCATTTTCGAAAAAATGATGTAAGATAGGGGTATTCGAAAAAAGATCCGAAAGGATCTGTAAATCTGTACTGACTCAGATAATGGAGGTTTACCCATGGATGCAAAAATCATAGCCGGAATCCTGGCAGCAGGAGGCGCAGCCTTAGCTGCCGGCGGCGTATATAGAATGAATAAGAAAACTGGTTACTTCAAAAAAGGAAACTCCGTCCGGTACGATGTTTCCCGGATCCCGTTTAAAAAGACGAGTCCGTTAAAAGGAAAGACGGTTGTCTTCCTGGGATCTTCCGTGACGAAGGGATTTGCGGCCCACAACAATGCGTTCGCGGAGTACATAGCGAAAAAAGACAGCTGTATCTGCATCAAAGAAGCGGTCAATGGAACAACACTGATTGATAATTGTGAGGATTCCTACATCGAGCGCATGCGCGACAATCTCGACCCGGAGCGTCAGGTGGATCTGTTTATCTGCCAGCTTTCCACGAACGATGCAACGCGCAACAGCCCGCTCGGCGAAATTTCGGAATCCCGTGATCTGGACAGCTTCGATGTCAAAACCGTCTGCGGTGCGATCGAGTACATCATTGCGTATGCAAAAGAAACGTGGCACTGCCGGGTCATGTTCTACACTAACCCACAGTATGATTCCGATACGTACGCAAAGATGGTGGAAGCACTTCTGAAAATCCAGGAAAAATGGCAGATCGGCGTGATTGATTTCTGGAATGACGAACGGATCAACAGCATTTCGCCGGAAAAACGGAAACTGTATCTCCAGGATCCGATCCATCCGATGAAGGCCGGCTACGCTGAGTGGCTCGTCCCGGTGATGGAGCAGCGGATTGCCGAATATCTGGAAACGCAGGTATCATAAAAAAGACAAAAAAATACTTTCGTGGTTTCTTTGGTTGGAAGATTCCGCGAAAGTATTTTTTTATTGCGCTGCCCTTAATGGAGCCGGATGATCAGGCTGCTGTGCTGACGAAATTGTCTTTTCCGTACTTTCTGTTACGTTCCGTTTTTTACGGATCCGGAACTGTTTGAAAATGCCGCAGATGGCGTCGTAGAGCTCCGGCTTTAAGTCCTCAAGCGGGATTGGCTGCTGATACAGGATGGCATTGTAGCTTGTGCCGCTTACGAGTTCCAGAATCATATAGAACATCAGCTCCGGTGAGCGGTACGTATATGCCGCGTGAGAGAGCAGCGATTCGTAAATCGTGTAGATAGCAGGTGCGTCACTGAACGGAGAAAATGTAAGCGAATTTTTGAAGAACCCCCAGCTTAAGTGCTTGGAGATCAGCGTCACAAGGCTGTGGTTGGCAGCAAACTGATCGAGGATATTGTCGGTGATGAAAAGCACCTGCTCCTCAAAATCCTGGATGTCCGGATGGCGCAGCAGATCCGCATAGGCTGCCTGAAATATCTGGCTTGCCTTGTGCGCAATCAGATGATTTCGAATATCGTATTTATCTTTGAAATAAAGATAGAAAGTGCCCTTTGCAACGCCGGCGTTGTTCACGATGTCCGAAATAGAGGTTTTATTAAAGCCGTTGTCGATAAAGAGCGAGAAAGCAGAGTCCAGAAGGGACTCACGCTTCATTTGTTTGTTATTATCAATTTTTCCCACAGAGAGTCTCCTTTCCTGAAAGATATCAAAAACGTGTGTCATTATCCTGCCTATAATTATAGGTATCATACATGGAAACTGTCAAAGGGAAAATGACTAATTTTCTCATTTTTGTGACTATGCACGAAGAAAAAAATGACCGATCGTCAATTTTGTGCAGTATTTAATGTTGACTAAGAGTCATTTTTGCGTTATAACATTAGATGATTGAAAGGCATAGGAAAAACATCCTCGATCTGAGGGAAACAGTATCCCGCAGTATCTTACTCCGAGCGGGTTTTACTTCTCTTATGATCCTGGATTTCATCATAAAAAACCATTATAAAAACCACAGAAAGGAAGTTTATCACAATGAATAGAAACAGAAAACTGAGAAAACAGATGATGTCTGGTCTTGCTGTTGGTATGGCTGCTGTTATGGGAGCTGCTCCGGTTTATGCAGCGACAGGAGAGGACGCAGCGGTTTCCAAAGAAGAAACCGTATATGTAAATGCAAATGCAGACGGATCGGAAGATCAGATTACCGTATCCAACTGGCTGAAGAACGCAGGAACGGAAAAGAACCTGCAAGATGAAAGTGAACTGAAGGACATCAAAAACGTAAAGGGCGACGAGGAGTTCACCCAGAGCGGAAACAAGCTGACCTGGCAGACAGACGGCGAGGATATCTATTATCAGGGAACAACCACAAAAGAGCCTCCGGTTTCCGTGAAGTTCACCTATTATCTGGACGGCAAGGAAATCAAACCGGATGACCTGGCCGGAAAGAGCGGAAAACTGAAAATCAAAGTTGACTATACAAACAACACAAAGACAACGGTTGACATCAATGGCAAGAAAGAGACGATGTACACCCCATTCGTCCTGATGACCGGAATGATTCTTCCGCAGGATACTTTCTCCAATGTCAAGATCGACAATGGTAAAGTCATTTCCGATGGAAGCAGAAACATCGTAATCGGATTTGGTATGCCGGGCCTGCAGGAAAGCCTGGGATTAAATTCCGATTCCCTTGAAGATCTGGTATCCGGTGACAGTGATTTCGAACTGCCGGAAAGCCTGGAGATCACTGCAGATGTGGAGAACTTCTCTCTGGATTCTACCTTCACCGTTGCACTTGACGATGTTCTCGACACCATCGATACCGACAACATCACCGGATACGATGACCTGAAGGATGCACTGAGTGATCTTGAGGATGCTGCAATGGAACTGGTTGACGGTTCCAAGGCACTCTCCGATGGTGTGGATACTTTAAAAGACAGCTACAAAGAGCTGGATGACGGTATCGGAACGTTAAAAGACGGCGCTGACGAGCTGAACAGCGGAGCCGGCACACTGGCAGGCGGAGCCGGCACACTGGCAAGCGGAGCATCGACTCTGGCAAACGGAACTTCTACTCTGAACAGCGGAGCTTCTACCTTAAACAGCGGAGCAGCTACCCTGTCCAACGGAGCATCCACCTTAAGCAGCGGAGCTTCTTCCCTGGCAAGCGGCGTAAACTCCTACACCGAGGGCGCTGATACCCTGAATAAAGCAATCCAGACGTATCTTGGAAAGAACGGTGTGCTGACTGGAAGCGTAACCGAGTATGTAAACGGTGTGAATAAAGTCGTTGCAGGCGTAAAACAGTACACCGACGGAACAACACAGCTGTCCGACGGCGTTGCTTCTTATGTAGCAGGCGAGAAACAGCTTGCAGCAGGCGCTGAGCAGCTTCAGCCTCTGGCAGACGGCCTGACCGAGGTAAACAGTGCAATCGCAACACTGAACGCAGCACTCGACGGAAAAGATGAGAATGATATTTTAGCAGGAGCAAAACAGCTCTCCGAAGGACTGACCAGTTTGAACGAGCAGCTGCAGAGCACCGATGTACAGAGCCTTCTGACGATGGTAGACGGCATGACCAGCACCGGTTCTACTCTGATCTCCGAGACCGAGGCACTCTCCGAGGTTCTGAACACCACAATCGCAGGATCTGTCAACAGCATGATGACAAACGGCAACGAGCTGATGAGCCAGATGGATACGCTGTCCAAAGGACTTGAGAGCTACTTAAGCGGTCTGGAGGCACAGATCACGAATCAGGCAACGCAGATGGGAACCCAGATGGCAGCACAGGTTCAGGCATGGGCAGACGGAGCAGCAGCACAGCTGAACCAGGAAGCAACAGCAGCAGCACAGACCGCAGCTGATGCAGCAGCAAGCCAGGCATCCGCCGATGCAGCAAAACAGGCAAATGATCAGCTCTCTGCAGCAGCGGCTGCACTGGATGCACAGATTTCCGCAGCTAAGAGCGCCGGAAATACAGAGCTTGCCGATTCCTTAAGTAAAGCAAGAAACCAGATCGGAAGTGTCAGCGTTTCCGCTTCCGCCGGAACCGTTTCGGTTACTCCGGTTACAGCTCCGCAGATTACCCTTCCGGAACTGAACTTCGAAATCGAGCGCCCGGATCTCTCCGGTCTTGCGGCAATGCAGCAGAAGATGAGCGACATCAAGAGCCAGTACAGCGATCTGCAGAAGACGGTTGCAGCTCTGATGCCGCAGCTTGAGACCATGCAGAAACAGATGCAGACCATCACCGATAATAAAGCAGTTGTTGAGCAGAACCTCGGTGCAATGCAGAAACTGACCGCAGGTGTGGCACAGCTTGATGCAGGCGGAAGCGCTCTGTACAAGGGCATCGGTACTCTGTCCGCAGGTGTGAGCCAGTTGTACAGCAGCACAAATGAGAGTTTTGCAAAAGCAACAGCAGGCATCAATGCACTGAACGCAGGATTCACTCAGCTGAGTGCTTACAATGATACGCTGCTTTCCGGCGCAAGCCAGCTGAAAGCAAATGCACCGGCTCTGGTTGAGGGTGTTACGACTCTGCAGGGCGGCACGACACAGCTGACCGCAGGTCTTGGACAGCTGGGAAGCCAGTTAAGCGATGGATCTGCAAAACTTTCTGCAAACAGCGGAAGCTTAAGAAGCGGTGCTTCTCAGGTAGCAGGCGGAGCATCCCAGCTGGCAAGCGGAGCCTCCACACTGGCAAATGGAACTTCTTCCCTGGCAAGCGGAGCTTCTGAACTGAACAGCGGAGCTTCTACGCTGGCAAGCGGAGCATCGACTCTGGCGAGCGGAGCTTCTACACTGGCAAATGGAACTTCTTCTCTGGCAAGCGGAGCTTCTGATCTGAAATCGGGAAGCAGCAGGGTTGTTGATGGTATTGACGAGCTGTCCGATGGGGCGAAAGAACTGGCTGACGGTACGAAGAAGTTTGAAGAAGAGGGTACCAGCAAGCTGAAGAGTACCTTTGAGGATGATCTGGGAGATGTACTGGATCGGATTCAGGCGCTGAATTCGGATAAATGTGCTTATACTTCTTACAGTGGTAAGGCAAATGGAATGGATGGAAGCGTGAAGTTTATTATTGAGACTGCGGCGATTGAGGCTGCGGAAGAGTAATGTGATTCCACGGTAGATTGTGAGGCCGCCTGCGGTCGGGATGTTTTCCCCGACCGCAGGCGGCATTTACGTTAGGTGGGGTGCAAAAAGACAAAAAATAAGAACAGCCCGCGGATATGCGGGCTGCTCTTTCATAATGAGGGGGGAGATAGTTTTGAGTGGTTCATCAACTATCTAAGTTATAGTATAGGGAAGAAATGTGAGCAAAGTATGTCTATTTTCTAAAAGAAACAGTAAATTTCTAAAGAATAAGTGAATCCATCCATTGAGTAAATCACTTCCGTCCGCCAAAACGTAGATGGGTCCCCAGGCGGACGCTCCGCTGTGCCTGGGGGTCGTATCCTCCCGTCCTATTCAAAAGAAAGTTTCCGGTTCCCATAACTCTTCCGGTACTGTCCCGGCGTCATCCCGGTGAGTTTTCGGAAAGCCGTGGAAAAATTATGCGCATCCTGAAATCCAACGTTATAGGCAATCTGAGAGACCGTGTGATTCGTGTCCGTCAGCTCGGCCATAGCGCTGTCCATTTTGGATTTCAGGATGAACTGCTTCAGTGTCATCCCGGTGCCCTCGTGGAAGAGGGAGGAGAGGTATTTGTCGTTGTAGCCGAAATAACGGGCGAGTTCGGTGACTTTGAGGGACTCGCTGCTGTGGTACTGGATGTAGCTGATGATGTCCTGCAGGATCTGCGTCCGCTGCGTTTCGGAAGTGTAGGTGCGGTAGAAGGGACTCTGACAGTTGATTTCGCCGAGAACAGCGGCAGTCAGGCTGTTGTTGAGGAACGTGTTGTGGAAACGCAGGGAAGTGTCCTGGAGCTGCTTCATGAGGATGATGACGCGGTTCGGGGAGGAAAGCGTTCTCTGGAGCGGGATGCATAACGTTTCGGGGTAGTTGGATGGAAGCTGGGCGGGAGCGAGGTCCTCAAGGCGGTAGGAGGATGGCGGTGCAGCATGAAACTCATCCAGAACCGATCCGGCGGTCGGGTCAGAAGGAGCGATGATCGGTGCGGAGGGGATACCAGGGATAAAATGGAGCCAGTAGAAAGCGCAGCTTCCTTTTTTCGAGCCGTGCTGATGGACGGTCGGAGGCAAAAGAAGATATTCGCCAGGATGGACTTCGTAAGAGCGGCGTTCGTCCGCGATAAAAAGCGTTCCTTCCGTCACAACCATCAGTTCAAAATTGACGAGATTCCGTGTCAGGTGCATCCACTCCGGGGACGGGGACTGGAATTTGCCGCAGAGGTCGTAGGTAAAACAGGCGGCATCTGGAAATAAAACAGAGATCATATGACTTTTTCAAACCTTTTCAAACATTCTTGTATTTTAAACGGCGGTCCGTTTTGCTAAAATAAAACTATAGAAAAACAGGAAAACAGCCGTCAAAAGAAGTGTAACGCTTCCCATCCCTGAAAGCAAGGAAAATATCTTTTTCAAACCAGGAGGCGGCGGAAGACAACGAAAAAGGAGACCGAAAAAATGGATCAGAAGAACTTCAGCAAACCATTATCCCTG
>ERZ773229.2662-NODE-2662-length-10375-cov-3.590116_pt1 | contig 10375 bp, 8 predicted proteins | sample MGYA00580992_ERZ773229 | MGnify/ENA primary metagenome ERZ773229 (study PRJEB29015, sample SAMEA2737795) | human gut metagenome | biome: human gut; feature: human-associated habitat; material: faeces | place: China | collected 2012 ... | reverse complement strand
TTGTTTTTTTGCTGATAATTTAGCGTTAGCTAAATTTCAATGTCCGACCGACGCTCCGCTAAACCATAATTTCACAACAACTAAAAAAGAACTTAGCAAAGCCAACAAAAACTCCCCTGCCGCAAAACAGGGGAGTTTTTATATCAAATTTTCTTTTTTCTTATAACTGAACCGTCAGGAATTTTTACATTACTCTTCATTGTGAGCTTTTGCATTGGATGCGGTGCGGCATCAACGGAATTTCCGTATTCGTCAGTAAGTGAAACACACTTTACATTAAACGGAATACCACTTGGCGGCAGTACATCGAGTGTATCGCCCACAAGAAATTTGTTTCTCTGTGTAATTTCTGTTGTGGTGTCGTCAATCGACTTTTCGCAAACAGCAACCACATCATAATGTCTGATGTAACCACCGTTTCCCGTAACCTGTCCCGGTTCTTTGCCAAAGTAAAAGCCTGTATTGTATTCACGGTGGCTTATCTTGTCAAGTTCCTCTTTAATCCAAGGTTCAAGCACATAATTTTCACCGTTAGTCATAAATCCGTCAACAGCATGGCGATAGGCATTTGTTGTAACAGCGGTGTAATAAGCTGATTTTGCTCTGCCCTCAATTTTAAGACTGGAAACTCCTGCTTTTACAAGCTCGGGAATATGCTCAATCATACAAAGATCTCTGGAATTGTAAAGGTATGTGCCGTCCGAATGTTCCTCTACAGGGAAGTACTGACCCTCTCTGTTTTCTTCAAAAAGGTGATATTTCCAACGGCAAGGCTGTGCGCAGTCGCCGTGGTTTGCATCTCTGCCTGTCATATAACTTGAAATAAGACATCTGCCTGAGAACGACACACACATTGCGCCGTGTACAAAGCACTCGATTTCAAGGTCTTTCGGAATTTTTGCTCGCATCTGTGCGATTTCATCAAGCGGAATCTCTCTTGCAAGCACAACTCTTGATGCACCCATATTATAAAGTACATTTGCGGTTGCATAGTTTGTTACGCCTGCCTGTGTTGAAATATGTCTTGCAACCTTTGGAGCGTATTTTTTAGCAGCTTCAAAAACACCTAAATCCGCAATAATAAATGCGTCAACACCACATTCTTGAGCATAGCTTAAATAGTCGGGTAAAAAGTCAAGTTCATTATTTCGTGGTAAAGTGTTGCAGGTTACATATAATTTTGCACCCTTTGCGTGGGCAAGTTCGCAAGCCTGTTTTAACTGTGTATTGTCAAAATTCTTTGATGCAGAGCGCATACCAAACATTTTGCCTGCGAGGAATACTGCGTCTGCGCCAAATGAAAGCGCAGAGTTAAGACATTCCATATCGCCTGCAGGTGCAAGCACTTCCGGTCTTGTAATCATATTATAATCTCCTAATTATTCAATATTTGCAAGATTTTCGTTATGCTCATAAATTGTTGAAGCATAATAAGCATTACCGTCTTTATCGTGACAGAAGAAGTAGTAATTTGTATCCTTAGGATTGAGCGCAGCGATAATTGCATTCATACCCGGGTTACAGATTTCACCTGCCGGTAAGCCTTCTTTAGAATATGTGTCATATGAACTTTCAAAAGTATCTCTTGCGTCTTCAGGAATATCAGCTTGTGTTCTGTACGGGTAGAATTTAGTAGAGTCAAGACCGAGATACTTAACACCCATATCTTCATCGGCATTAAGACGGTTGTAGATAATAGAAGAAATGTAATACATATCGTCTGTATCGGCAGCCTCTGACTGAATGATTGACGCAACTATCATAACCTGGTCAAGAGTATAGTCGCTTCTGTTCTTCTTAAGCATATCTTCAATGGTTGTTACCTTATCATAACCCGGAACATCTTGTTTTTCGGTAAGTTTTGATTCGTAGTTATTAAGGAAACGATAAATAACATTCTCTGCATCTTCGTTTTCATAGAATGTATAAGTATCAGGATACAGGTAACCCTCAAGTTTGTAGTAACGGTCATCTGCATTTGTAATATCCTTTAAGAATGAATATTCATCGTCAAAATGGTTTGAATTACAAAGCTCAAGGAACTTGTCTTCATCGGCGAGAGCACCTTTTTCTTTAAGTAACTTAGCAATCTCAAGGACATTTCTGCCTTCTGGAATTGTTACTTCAACTGTATCTGTACGGTTTACACTGCTAAGCAAGAAGTTGATAATTGCCTCGTAGTCCAAATTTGTTTTGATGTCATATGTACCCTGTGTAAAATCGTCATCCGCCTTTGTAAATTTTGCAAACAGTTTGAAATAGTTTTTATCATCAATGATATTATTCTTTTCAAGAACGGTTGCAACTGTGTCAAGATTCGGATTTGCAGGGATTTCTATTCTTACATTTTTTTCTTCGGTACGGTTGATAGCGAGCATATCGTCAATGCCTGCCACAAAGAACATACCTGCCATAGCACCGACAATTATAACGGAAACCAACCAGATAACTCTGAAAACTCTGCGGTTACGCTTATTTTTGGCTTTTGAAAGTTTTTTATCTATTTTCTTTTTCTTTTTTAAAGCCTGCTTAGAATTTTTTGCCATCTGTTCCTTAACATCTTCGCCGCTGTAAGAGTTAAGTTCTTCGGGTTCGTTGTTTTCTGTTTTTGCGGATTCGTCATAGATGTCGTCCTGAATATTTAAAGTAAAGCTTTTTGCTTTTTGGCGACGCTTTTCTTCAAGGTTCTGAATATTATTTTCTTCGTTCACTTACACCATTCCTTTTTCAAACACATTTCGTGTATCGTTTGTGAATTTTTCAGTTATTATTATGTCAACAGCCTTGTCATATATTCCGTGCGGTAGTTTTTGCTCAATGCATCTTGAGTAGCAAAGACCTGCCGTTGTACCGCCAAACTGTTCTAAAAATCTGTCATAATAGCCTTTTCCGAAACCGAGCCGATAGCCGTATAAGTCAAAACTTAATCCAGGTACAAGACAAAGACCGTTTGAATAATCGGTAATTTTGTCGCAGACTTCTGTATCAGGCTCCATAATGGAATATTTGCCCTCTATAAGCTGACTTAGTGATGTTACTTTATAAAAATCCATAACAGGCTCGCTTTGCCTGCATTTTGGCAGAGCAAGTATTTTTTCGTCTGCAATCGCCTTTTCAAGAATAGGGTAGGTGTTAATTTCTATCGGCATAGATACAAACGCAAACAGAATATTGCACTCTTTATATTCTTTCAAATCAACAAATTTTTCAAACAATGTTTTGTCAAGAGCGGCTCTGATTCCTTTTGGACAGGCTGTTCTGATTTTCTTATGCTTTGCTCTTAGTGAATTTTTTTGCTCTTTTATATTTATTATGGGCATTGCATATCACCGCAGACTTTGTTTGCAGCTTCGGCAGACACTGCTTTTTCTACAATAGCTTTGCCGAAGAGAATTGCACAGCCTGCGCCTTTGCCTGTAATTACATTGCCGTCAATTTCAACAGGAGCAGCGGTGTATGTTGCTCCCTCAAGTTCTTTTTCAAATCCGGGGAAACAGGTTGCTTTTTTACCTTTAAGTATTCCGAGGTTACCCAAAACAGACGGAGCGGCGCAGATGGCAGCGGTAATTTTGCCGTTTTCTGCACAGTAAACAGCCGCTTTAGTCACAGTTTCCGATTTACCGAGATTAACGGTTCCCGGCATACCGCCCGGAAGAACCACGCCGTCAATGTTATTAAATGATATTTCTTCGGGTTTTAAATCGGCTTTAACGGTAACACCGTGTGAGCCTGTTACAAATTCGCCTGTAACTCCTACTGTCTTAACTTCAATTTTTGCTCTGCGCATCATATCAAGCGGTGCAAGAGCCTCGGTTTCTTCAAATCCGTCTGCTAAAAATAAATAAAACATAGCAATACCCTTTCTATACTTAATTTAATGTTATTCCTATATAAATATCCTTTGGCACGGTGATTTTGCTGTCAAGCGATTTTACCATTCCGTATCGGATTTTTTGTGCGTTTTCAAATATTTTGTTATGTGTAAATCTGAAATATTCGGCATCGGTATTTTGCAGAATATCATTTATCATATTTTTTAAATTGTTTTTTTCAAATTCAAAGTAAAATACTTCTGCCGTATTTTCATTTTCTTCAAACAATGCAAAATAATTTTTGCTTTTAACATTTTTTATATTATATGTTGAATAATATTCGACAGCAAAATTCTTAAAGTCGTTACCCTGCTTGAGAATATTATTTTCGCTGAAATTTAATTCCTGTAAAGAAAGTAAATCATTTCTTGAAAAATCGGAAATATAAGCAATGCAATTTTCACGATAACCGAAATTTTGATAATAGTTATAAAGATTATCGTTTGCAGGGAAAAGAAAGGAATACTTATCTCCGCTTTTTGCCGAATCTTCAAGAGCGTATTTAATTAATTTGCTCATAATGCCTTGCTTGCGAAAATCTTTATGGGTTGACGCACTGCAAAGATAATGAGCTTTTTGACCGTTAAAACTTGCACTTATAAGATAAAGTGCGGAAATGATTTTTTCGCCGTACTTTGCAATATAAGTTTGTTTTGCGTTAAAACATTTGTCAAAAAATAAATCAACAGCTTTCGGTTCTTCATCAAAAGATGAAAGCCAAAGCTTTTTAAGTGATTTAATATCGGAACTGTCGGGTTTACAAAAATTAATTTCCATCATTTTTTAATGTTGCGTTATACCTCGCGATCAGAATTATGGGATTATATGAGAGTTTGGACTTTTTAAGTCCCTCTATACCCATATCTTCTTCACGGTTTATATATTTATAAGAAGACAGCGTTTTGGCAAATTCATTGTTAATTACTGCATAAATGCCGTCGTATTCACGCAAAGCTTTTTCAAAACATATATCAAATGCAATGGGGGAGATTTCGCATCCGAGAGTCATGGCAACAGCTTTGTCTTTTACATAAACAATTCCGCCATGCATTTTAAATTCTTCTATATTGTCAAGAGCCTCTCTGATTGCATTTTTTTCTTCGTAGTGCTCAATATCAATTTCATTTTCGGCACACCAATCAAGCATTACTTTATAAGCGTCCTCTTTATTTGAATTTGTTATTTCTTCAAATCTGTAATCGGGATAACCATTCTTAAACTTTGAAATATGGTTGCGCTTTGCGTGGAATTTTCTGCCAGAAAGATTTATTAAATCTTCTGACAAATAGACATATTCCTGATTTTCGGGTGAAAATTCATAGTTAAATTCTGACGGGAAAAGGGTTTCGAGTTTAACCCTCTGTGCGTCTGTCAGCATAACGATAAAAGGTTTTTGCCCACGCTCGTGAGCGTCCTTTATGATTTCTTCGACAGCGGGTTTTATATCTTCGCCGTGCGGCAGGCAATATCCCCACACGCTGTCATCGTTATTAAAATATGCTTTTATTAAACAGTTGTTGTACAAAGCAAATTTTATATTATATTCATTTCTCCAGAGGTATGCGCTCAAAATATTGGTAGTAAGTGAAATTCCCTCCGGATTGTCGTAGTATTTCTGAAATTTATTTATATCGGATTTTTCTATCAGCTTAAAGTTTAGCATAAAGTATTAATTTCAGCCGCCTTTTCTATTTCCTCTGCTATTGATTCTATCGGCTTGATTTCACCGTTTTCACAACAGTCAATAATTGTCCAACCGCATTTTTCAGCGGCATATAAAGCAGATTTTCTGCATTCAAGCAAAAACGCAAAATTCTTTTCGTGTAAATCTTTTTTGCCTTCGTCACCCTCGTAACGCTTGCTCATAAGTTTTTGCGATACTTCGGGTTTAACATCAAGATAAATAACTTTATCGGGCTTAGGAACAGAAAGTTTATTGTATTCAAAATCCTCCTGCCATTCAATAAAGCTGTCCCACTCCGATTTGTCAAGTTTAGACATCTGATAAATTATATTGGATGTAGCGTATCTGTCGCTTAAAATCACATCACTGTTATCGTAATCTTTTTTCCAAAATTTAAGAAAACTTGCCACTCTGTCTACCGCATAAAAGGACGAAGCGGCATAAGCGTTTACATCATTCGGATTACTGCCGAATTCTCCGCCGAGATACATTTTTACAAGTGCCGAGCTTTCGTTTGCGTAATCGGGAAATTCAAGCCTTTTAATGCTTTTTCCCATTGCTGAAATTTTATCAAAGAGGATTTTTGTCTGGGTAGCCTTTCCGCTTCCGTCAAGACCCTCTATTACAATGAATTTTGCACTCATTTTTGTTCCTATCCATTTCTATTATTCTAAAATATAATTAAAATATTACTCTCTGCCGTATTTTTTGCGTACTTCTTTCATTTTGCCGCAGCTCATTTTGCCCTCGGGACAAGCACCGAACAAACACGCAGGACCGCAGTTCTTGAATAAATGCGGAGCAACTTCAAGACATTGTTTAAGCATTTGCTCGGCAACATCTCTGATTTCCCACTGTGCACGGTTACAGCAGCGGTGTGCAAAGAAATTCTCAAGACTTCTTGCATTAAAAGTGCAGACAATTTTTGTGGTTGATGCGTTAGGAAGAATAAATCTTGCGTCTTCATTTGCTTTTTTTACAAAAGCGTTGAATTTTGCTTTGTTTTCGTTTCTGTAGTTTTCTATAACTTCTTCATCGGTATCGCCACAGTTTCCTGTTGCCTCTCTGATATATCCTGCAACAAGTGCATCACGAACTTCGCTGTAAGCCTTTGACTGCATTTCTATTACTTTGTTATAAGCGGCAAGCGCCTTTTCGTTTTTTGCAATTTCAGGCGGAGTTACAAAATCAAACTTTGTGCCGTCAACATAACGCTGTGACTGCTGACTGTAAGATGCGATTCTGTGTCTTACAAGCTGATGTGAGCAGGCTCTTGAAATGCCCTCAATGCCAAAGGTAAAAGAAGCGTGTTCAAACGGACTGCCGTGCCCGATGTTTGCAAGCATATCTATAAAATCAGCGGTCTTTTCCTCAGTAAGACCATCTCTTATATTTGATATTTCGGACGGTGAGTAGCAGAGTTTTGCTGCCATTGCAACCGTCATTTCGGGATTTGGCGTATAAGTAAGTAAAGTGACTTTTGCACTCAAAATAATCTCCTCCAAAGTGATATAAAAACATATATAAATGTATTATATCATTTTGTGTCGCAATATGCAACAAAATTAATGCGATTGTTGCGGTACGAAAAAAGAAAAATATCAGAAAATTTCCGATATTCACTTGACATTGTGAATAATTAGTTTTATAATGCTACTGAATAAAAAGTATATGTAATTGGCGTTGACGGGATTAGCTGTATCTCGTTCTTTCAGAGAGAAGTCGGTCGGTGCAAGACTTTATGAATGTTTACAGCACGCTGCCCCTGAGCTCTGTGTGACTAAGCACAGCGTATATCTGCGTTAAGGATTGTAATCGTAAGATTACTCAAAGAGGGTGTTTAAGCACCAATTTGGGTGGTACCGCAGGAATTATTCTCCTGTCCCATTTTTATGGGGCAGGATTTTATTTTGCAAATTTTTTAAGGAGAGATTTTTAATGGAATGGACAGGACTTAACGAACTTCGTGAAAAGTTTCTTTCATTTTTTGAGAGTAAGGGTCATTTAAGACTTCCGAGTTTTTCACTTGTTCCGAAGGACGACAACAGCCTTCTGCTTATCAACAGCGGTATGGCTCCTATGAAAAAATATTTTACAGGTGAGGTTACACCGCCGAGAAAGCGTGTAACAACCTGTCAGAAGTGTATCCGTACTCCGGATATTGAGAGGGTAGGCATTACTGCCCGTCACGGCACATACTTTGAAATGCTCGGTAACTTCTCTTTCGGTGACTATTTCAAGCACGAGGCTACAGCTTGGGCATGGGAGTTCTTTACAAAAGTTCTCGAAATGCCTGTTGATAAACTCTATGTATCTATTTATGAAAACGATGACGAGGCTTACAAGATTTGGACCGAAGAAATCGGTGTTGAGCCATCTCATATGGTAAGACTCGGCAAAGAAGACAACTTCTGGGAGCACGGTTCAGGTCCTTGCGGTCCTTGTTCGGAGATTTACTTTGACCGTGGTGATGAAAAGGGCTGCGGTAAGCCTGACTGTCATGTCGGTTGTGAATGTGACCGTTTCGTTGAGGTATGGAACATTGTATTCTCACAGTTTGAAAACGACGGCAACGGCAACTACACTCCGCTTGCTCATCCTAACATTGATACAGGTATGGGTCTTGAAAGACTTGCTTGCGTAATGCAGGGTGTTGATAACCTTTTCTTGGTTGATACTGTTCAGAATATTATGAAAAAGATTTCTGAAATTACAGGTGTAAACTACGGTGAAGACGATAAAAAGGATATTTCACTCCGAGTTATCACCGACCATATCCGCAGCACAACATTTATGATTGGCGACGGTGTTCTTCCGTCAAATGAGGGTAAGGGTTATGTTCTCCGCCGTTTGCTCAGAAGAGCAGCCCGTCACGGCAGACTTTTAGGATACAAAGACGCATTCTTGTATAAGGTATGCGAAACTGTAATAAAAGAAAATGAATCGGCATATCCTGAATTAAGAGAAAAGCAGGACTTTATTACAAAGATTATCAGAGTCGAGGAAGAAAGCTTCCAAAAGACAATCGACCAGGGCTTTAAACTCTTGCAGGGTATTGTTGACGACCAGGATATTAAGGTTCTCAGCGGTGAAGACGCTTTTAAGCTAAACGATACTTACGGTTTCCCAATCGACCTTACAAGAGAAATTCTATCCGAGCAGGGTATTGATGTTGATGTTGACCGTTTCCACGAGCTTTTGAAAGAGCAGAAACAGCGTTCAAGAGATGCAAGAAAGAAAGAAGACACAGACGCTTGGATTTCGGATTCAACAGACCTTTCTGATATTGCTAAAACAGAATTTTGCGGTTATACTGACCTTAATACAGGTAGCAAGGTTCTTGCCATCATTAAAGACGGTATCAGAGTTGACAGCGTCGGCGAAAACGAAACAGCTCTTGTTGTTCTCGACAAAACTCCGTTCTATGCAGAGAGTGGCGGACAGGTAGGCGACACAGGTGTAATGGAATCGGGTACTCTTGAGGTTGATGTTGACGATACAACTAAGGATGCTTCGGGTGTTTATCTCCATTCATGTACCGTTAAGAGCGGTACACTTGAGGTCGGCACAGAACTTCGTGCAATCGTTGACTTTGACAGAAGAGCAAATATTATGCGTAACCACACAGCGGCTCACCTTTTACAGGCCGCACTTCGTGAAGTTCTCGGCAATCATGTTCATCAGGCAGGTCAGCTTGTAACAGACCATTCGGTTCGTTTTGACTTTACACATTTTGAGGCTCTAACAGATGAAGAACTTAAGAAAGTCGAAGATCTTGTAAACAAGAAGATTCTTGCATCTATCCCTGTTGTTACAAAGGAAATGCCAATCGAAGAGGCAAAGAAACTCGGCGCTATGGCATTGTTTGGTGAGAAGTACGGCGAAAAGGTACGCGTTGTAAAGATGGGAGATTTCTCCACAGAGCTTTGCGGTGGTACCCATGTAGCAAATACAAGCACCATCGGATACTTCAAGATCCTTTCTGAGGCAGGTATCGCAGCCGGCGTAAGACGTATTGAGGCTCTTACCTCTGACGGTCTGATGAAGCATTATGCAGAAGTTGAAGCAGAGCTTCACGAAGCAGCTAAGGCAGCTAAGACAACTCCTGCAGCTCTTACAGCTAAGATCCAGTCCCTGTTAGACGAGATCAAGGCATTAAACTCTGAAAATGAGAAGTTAAAGAGCAAAATGGCAAATGACTCCTTAGGCGATGTATTAAGCCAGGTAAAAGAAGTAAATGGCGTTAAGGTACTTGCTTCCAAAGTAGCTGATGTAGATATGAACGGTCTTAGAAATCTGGGTGATCAGTTAAAGGATAAGATCGGTGAAGGTGTGGTTGTGATTGCTTCCGTTATGGACGGAAAAGTAAGTCTGATGGCAACTGCAACAGATGAGGCTCAGAAGAAGGGCGCTCATGCAGGCAACCTGATCAAGGCTATTGCTGGTCTTGTAGGTGGTGGCGGCGGCGGCCGTCCAAACATGGCTCAGGCAGGCGGAAAGAACCCGGCTGGTATTGAAGAAGCCTTAAAGAAAGCCGTAGAAGTAGTAGAAGAACAGACCAAATAAGCCTGTTTGAATAAAAAGTGCAAAAAACGCAGAAAAATATAAAATTTTTCTTGACGTATGGGAATTTTATGCTATAATCATAGCAGTGCTAAAAATACCCAAACAGTTGTATTATGCACAATTACACAACTGGAGGGAGGTTAGGTGTGAGCGATGTCAAACGTAATTGTTAAAGATAACGAGAGCTTAGACAGTGCTTTACGCAGATTCAAAAGAAACTGTGCAAAGGCTGGCATTCAGCAGGAAATTCGTA
>ERZ773229.2656-NODE-2656-length-10387-cov-10.711963_pt1 | contig 10387 bp, 7 predicted proteins | sample MGYA00580992_ERZ773229 | MGnify/ENA primary metagenome ERZ773229 (study PRJEB29015, sample SAMEA2737795) | human gut metagenome | biome: human gut; feature: human-associated habitat; material: faeces | place: China | collected 2012 ... | reverse complement strand
AGTGCTTTACATCCTACATACTTTTATATTCTGCGGCCCGAAGGGCCGCACCTATGCCGCTGTTGGCAAAAGCGGGTCGCTCCGGAGAGCGAAATGTCCCCGCCCCGCGCCTCCGCACAAAACGATACCCCTCCGGCAGAGCCGGAGGGGTATCGCAGTTCACATGATCTCAAAACTTGTCCTTGTTGAAGATGCGCAGGATCTCGTCGAAGGACTTATCCATCTCGTCCTGGGCCTGCTCGCCCTTCACCTCATCCAGCGGCTGCAGCACGGGCTTCTTCTCCGCCTGTGCCTGCGCAGTCCCGCCATTGGAGGTGATGCGCGCCTCCTGCTGCTCCTCGTCGAAGCCGGTGGCGATGACGGTGACGCGGATCTCGTCGTCCAGCGTTTCGTCAAACGTGGCGCCGAAGATGGTGAGCGCGTCGGGATGCACGGCCTGCTGCACCAGCGTGGCCGCCTGCTCCACCTCCTCCAGACCGATGTCCATGGAACCGGTGACGTTGATGAGCACGCCCTTGGCGCCGTTGATGGAGGTCTCCAGCAGGGGGGAGGAGATCGCCATACGCGCGGCCTCCTCGGCCTTGCCCTTGCCGGCCGCACGGCCCACGCCCATGTGGGCCAGACCCGCATCCTTCATGATGGCCGTCACATCGGCGAAGTCCAGGTTGATGAAGCCGGTGTCGCGGATCAGATCGGAGATGGACTGCACCGCCTGGCGCAGCACGTCGTCGGCGATCGCAAACGCGTTGGCGAACGTGATCTTCTGGTCGGTGGCGTACTTCAGCCGCTCGTTGGGGATGATGACCAGCGAGTCCACCTTGCTGCGCAGCTCCTCGATGCCCTGCTCGGCCTGGGCCATGCGCTTCCGCCCCTCAAAGCCGAAGGGCTTGGTCACCACACCCACGGTGAGGACGCCCGCCTCCCGGGCGATCTCCGCCACCACGGGAGCCGCACCGGTGCCGGTGCCGCCGCCCATACCGGCGGTGATGAACACCATGTCGGTGCTCTCCAGCGCCTTGGCCATCTGGTTGCGGCTCTCCTCCGCGGCCTTGCGGCCCACCTCAGGGTTGGAGCCTGCACCCTTGCCGCCGGTGAGCTTCTCACCAATCTGGATCTTATAGTTCGCGCTGGAAGCGTTCAGCGCCTGCTTGTCCGTATTCACTGCCACAAAGTCCACGCCCTGGGCGCCGGAGCGCACCATGCGGTTGACCACGTTATTGCCGCCGCCGCCGACGCCGACCACTTTGATGCTGACGACGTTTTCCGGACCGGTCTCCAATCCAAAAGCCATGTTGGTTCCTCCTGCCACAATTTGTATCGAAAAGACAGTTTCTCTGTGCGTAATTCTATATCTTGTGCTATAACTTATATTCTATTACGGAATGATAGACCCGTCAAGTGTTCCTGCGGAATTTGTCCATCTTTTTCCCGTCAGGAGGGGATAAAGCTGGCCTTCCCGTCCTGCGTCATATCGATGGTGCCCTTTTCATTGGCCTCCAGCTTCTCCACCACTGCCGCCAGATAGTCCAGCTTGTAGTTGAAGTCGGCATCCCACAGGAATTCCACCTGGAACCGCCCCATGTACTGCATGGTGATGCGCGCCGCATCGGACAGATCGATGACCTGCACTTCGTGCAGCATCCCCTTATCGTCCAGCAGCACCAGCATGCTCAGCAGCTGATCCAGCACGGCCTGCTGCGTGGCGGAGGCCCGTGCTTCGCTGCCTACCTGGGGATTCAGCAGCGTCAGCCCCTCGATCTGGATGTACTGGCTCCATTTGGCGGCGCTGACGGTATCCACGATGTTGCCCCTGTCGCACAGGAGGTACACCGTGCCGTCCTGCTTGATGGCCACAGGGTCGCGGCACTCCGTGATCTGCACCACCAGCTTGCTGGGCAGCACCCGCCGGAACTGCACCGTTTCCACGTAGGGCAGCTGCTGGCGGATGCGCGCCGCCGCATCGTACTTGTTCAGGAAAAACAGGTTGTCGCCCGCCTGGATCTGGGCCGCCGCGGCGATCTGCTCGTTGGAATAGCGGCTGTTGCCGCTGATCTCCATGTCATCGATCCTGAAGAACATGGCCAGCGCAAGGCCGATGGCGCCGCAGATCAGCACGAAGGCCAGCAGCTTGTAGAGGAAAGCAAAGCTCCCTTTCCGCCGTTTGCGATTGTACCGTCTGCGTCGCGCCATGCCTGAAACTCCTTACTCCGTATTCTGCCGGACCCGTGCGCCCAGCCCTGCCAGATCGCCGGCCAGGTCCGCGTAGCCCCGCTGTATATGCCTGCACTGATGGACGGCGGAGCGCCCCTCCGCCTGTAAGGCCGCGATGACCAGCGCCGCCCCGCCCCGCAGGTCGGCGGCAAACACATCGGCGGCGTGGAGCCGCTCCACCCCGCATACCACGGCCACCCGCCCCTCCACGCGGATATCGGCGCCCATGCGCTGCATCTCCGCCGCGTGGCGGTAGCGGCTCTCGAAAATGTTTTCCACAAATACCGTGGTGCCCCGGCTCCGCAGCAGCGCCGCCATCAGGACGGCCTGGCAGTCGGTGGGGAACCCCGGATAGGGCGCGGTCCGCACCGGCGTCACCGCCTGTAACCGCCCCTCGCTGCGCAGCCGGATGTCCGTCTCGCCGCAGTCGATCCGGCACCCCGCCTGCTGTAAGGCGGTGGTCACCGTGGCCAGATGCCGGTAGTCCGTCCCCCGCAGCAGGATGTCCCCGCCGCAGGCCGCCGCCGCGCATAGATAGGTGGCCGTCACGATCCGGTCGGGTATGACCCGATGGTCGCACCCGTGCAGGGGCCTGCACCCCTCCACCGTGATGACGGACCCGCCCGCGCCCCGCACCTCCGCGCCGCAGGCGCACAGGAAGTCCTGCAGGTCCGCGATCTCCGGCTCCCGCGCTGCGTTGGTGATGACCGTGACGCCCTCGGCGCCGCAGGCCGCCAGTATGGCGTTCTCCGTGGCGCCCACGCTGGGGATGGCCAGCACGATCTGTCCGCCCCTGAGATGCCTGCCCTGACAGTACAGCTTACCGCCGCTCTCCTCGATGGACGCGCCCAGCGTCCTGAGCGCCGCCAGGTGCAGGTCGATGGGCCGCGGCCCCAGCTCACAGCCCCCGGGATAGCTGAGCTCCGCCCAGCCGCATCGGGCCAGAATGGCCCCCAGAAAAATGACGGATGACCGCATCCGCCGCATCAGCGTCTGGGGGATGTCGCATCGGGTCAGCACACTGCTGTCCACCAGCAGATCCCCGTCCTCCCAGTCCGCGCTGCATCCTAAGTACCGCAGGATATCCGCCGCCGCGTCCACGTCGCTCAGACGCGGACACCGCCGGATGCGGCATGCCCCGCCGCACAGCAGCGTGGCCGCCAGAACAGGCAGTACGCTGTTCTTGGCTCCCTGCACCACCGTCTCGCCGCTGAGCCGGTGGCCGCCCTCAATGGTGATCGACCCCATAAAACCCCTCCCGCCCTTTGATACGCCATTGTATGAAAGGACGGGCTGCGGGTGTGCATGCCCTACCGGACCAGAGCCATCACCGTGTCATAAATACGCTCCGCGGCGTCAGGGATGCCCAGCTGGGCCATGCCCTGCTTCATCCGCGCCTGCGTCTCGGGGCTGCGGAGGATGTCCGCCGCCGCGTCGTACAGCGCCGCGCCATTGGCCTCACTCTCCAGCAGGACCCTGGCGCCGCCGTGGGCCTCCAGCAGCCGTGCGTTCTTCTCCTGATGGTTGTTGGTGACGTAGGGGGAGGGCACCATGATGGCCGGCATCCCCAGCGCCGTCAGCTCGCTGATGGTGGACGCGCCCGCGCGGCAGATGACCAGATCCGCCGCCCGCATCACCGTGGCCATGTTGTAGATGTACTGCCGCACATCCAGATCGGGGCACAGCGCCAGCTCCCGCTGCCGCAGGGCCGTTTCCATGGTCTCCCAGCCGCTCTTGCCCACCGCGTGGACGTGGTGGAAGGGGAAGCCGTTCTCCCGTTCCTTTTCGAACATATCCAGCATGGCTTCGTTCATGTGGCTGGCGCCCAGACTTCCCCAAAAGGATACCACAACCGGCCGCCCGTCGTCAAAGGCCAGATTCTGCCGCGCCTCCAGAGGCGTTTTCTCGAAGAAGTCGCCCCGCACCGGCGTACCCGTCACCATGATGCGCTCAGGGTGCCGGTAATGCTGGCGGCAGTCCTCAAATCCCACCATGATCACATCGGCATACTCCTCCAGCATGCGGGTGGTGAGCCCGGGCACCGAGTTGCTCTCGTGTACCGCCGTGGGGATGTGGGCCCGGGCCGCCGCCTTCACCATGGGAAAGCTGGCGTAGCCGCCGGTGCCCACCACCAGATCGGGCCTGAACTCCCGCAGGATGGCCTTGGCCGCAGGCCCCGAGCGGGCCAGCGCCCCCACGGCGTGAAGATTGTGGCGCATGGCCTCCGGCCGCATGGACCGGCGGAAGCTGTCCACCTCCACGGCGGCGTAGTCGTAGCCCGCCTTGGCCACCAGCTCCCGCTCCATGCCGTCGGGGGTGCCCACGAACAGCACGGCGGTCTGGGGGTCACGCTGCCGCATGAGCCCCGCCAGCGCCAGCGCCGGGTTCACATGTCCTGCGGTGCCCCCGCAGGTGAAAATAACTCTCATCCTGAAAACTCCGTTTCTGCTTCGATGTTTTATGCCTCCGGCGGCCATATTTCTTTCAACAGCGAAAGAAATATGGAAAAGGACGCCGCCCAAAACCAATGGTTTTTGGATTTCCCTTGTCCGATTACGACTGCGGTATAAAAAGGTTCCGCATCGAATCGCGTGTACGTCTCTCCCCGCTGCCGCCCCCATGTTCCGCGCGGGTGGCGTGCTATGACAGGCTCCGGCACTCGGCGATAAGAGCCGCTGCCGCTCCCACGCACCGCGCGGCAGTGCCTTACTGCGTAGGAGCCGGCGTTCCCGACGGCCCGTTGCTTGTTCCTTTCATGCCTCTGGCAGGGATATTTCGCGCTCCGGCGCGACATCCTTTTGCCCGCGGCGGCAAAAGGATGCAAAAACGCCGCCAAAGACCCATGGTCTTTGGAATTCCTTTACGCCGAACGTGATACGACGCAAAAAGGCCCATAAGGAATCGCCTCCGCTTCTATCCCCGCTGCCGCTCCCACGCACCGCGCGGGTGGCGTGCTATGACAGGCTCCGGGACTCGGCGATAAGAGCCGCTGCCGCTCCCGTGTTCCGCGCGGCGGTGCCTTACTGCGTAGGAGCCGGCGTTCCCGACGGCCCGTTGCTCGTTCCTTTCATGCCTCTGGCAGGGATATTTCGCGCTCCGGCGCGACATCCTTTTGCCCGCGGCGGCAAAAGGATGCAAAAACGCCGCCAAAGACCCATGGTCTTTGGAATTCCTTTACGCCGAACGTGATACGACGCAAAAAGGCCCATAAGGAATCGCCTCCGCTTCTATCCCCGCTGCCGCTCCCACGCACCGCGCGGGTGGCGTGCTATGACAGGCTCCGGGACTCGGCGATAAGAGCCGCTGCCGCTCCCACGCACCGCGCGGCGGTGCGCTGGCTTATCGGCGGCGTGTTGGCATGCCGTTCTGCAAAATACGCTTCGCAGCAGCGTATATTTCGCGGCCCAACGGGCCGCACCTGCACATGCCGCCGCTGGCGGCATGTGCGCGATTTGGTAATCGCCAAAATCGGTAGGACCACGCGCCCCCATTTTGCTTTGCAGGAGCGGTAGCGATAAGAGGATCGCAAGCGATTCGTTGTACGACGATCAGCGCCGTTTTGGATTTCGCGTGGTACGCGGCGGCAGGTTTCCGGCGTACTCCAGCCGCGCAGGAAGTCTTGAAACCTGCGGTTTCAAGCAGACCTTTTGGTCACTTTTGGGGCTGTGGCCAAAAGTGACCCGCGCTCGGGGGCGCGGAACCCTCTCCTGCCGCTGTTGGAAGAAATGGGGCCGCCGGAGACAGGAATGAAAATTCTCGATCTCTATACCCACCGCAATTATCTGACAGAAAAATACGCTATGTTGTCAAAAATCGCCCGTTTACCCCGCCTTGGGCGCGGGGATCTGCCGCGACACACTGAGCACCATGCCCATCTCCACCAGCTGCAAGCACAGCGCCGTGCCGCCATAGCTGAAGAACGGCAGGGAGATACCGGTGGTGGGCACGAAGCCCGACACCACCGCGATGTTCAGGAAGGTCTGAAGGGCCAGATGGGTCATGATGCCCACCACCAGCAGCGCGCCGAACCGGTCGCGGGCGTGGAGGGCGATCCAGAAGCCCCGCAGGATCAGCAGGGCGAAGATCAGCATAATGACGCAGGCGCCGATAAGCCCCAGCTCCTCGCATACCACGGAGAAAATAAAGTCGTTGTACTGCTCGGGCAGGTACAGAAACTTCTGGCGGCTTCGCCCCAGCCCCACGCCCAGCAGACCGCCGGAGCCGATGGTGATCAGGCTCTGCGCCAGCTGATAGCCGTCGCCGGAGTAGTCCAGCCACGGGTCGTGCCACATGGCGATGCGGGCAGAGCCGTACTTGATGACGCCGCTTTCCGCCAACTTGACAAACAGAAAGCCTATGGCGCCCACGCCGCCGATACCGGCGGCCACCAGCCAGCCCTGAATGCCGCCCACGATCATCAGCACCGCGCCGGTACACAGGATCAGCACCGTGCCGGACAGATGGGGCTCCAGCATCATCAGAACGGAGATGATGCCCAGCAGCGCCACATAGGGCACGATGCCCTGCCGCCACGTCAGCATCTTCTCCTTTTTCTTGGAGATGGTATCGGAAAAGTAGACGATGACCGCCAGCTTTGCGATCTCCGACGGCTGGAACTGGAACACGCCCTTGATGCCCAGCCAGCGGGTGGCGTTGTTGGCGGTGATAGCCAGCGGGTTGTGGGGGATGATGACCAGGATCAGCAGGAACAGCGCCAGACCCACCAGCATGCGGGACGCGCCGCGCCAGCGCTGATAGTTGATCTTGCCCACAACGAACATGCCCGCCAGACCGATGACGGCGAACAGGGCCTGCCGCTTGAAGTAGTAGGTGCCGTCGCCGGTGTCGTAATAGGCGCGGGGGAAGCTGGCGGAGAACAGCATAATGAGTCCGATCACCGTCAGCAGCAGCGTCAGGATCAGGAAGGGCAGATCCATGGACCCCTTGGCGGCCTGCGTGTGCTTTTGCTCTGTTTGGCGCATGCGGGCCTTCATGGCCTTCTGGGCCTGATATTCTGCACGGGTCACGGCTGTCCCTCCTTCCGAAATTTCATGTTGGTACTTCCTCATGAACTTCATGAGGAACGAAGACCCGCTTCATGATGAACTTCCTGATGGAAGTATTTTCAGAAGCTGAAGCGCTGGTACACGGCGAAGTAGGCCAGCAGGCAGAACAGTGCGCTGACGGTGGAGAACACCGCCACGATCTTGGTCTCCTTCCAGCCGCACATCTCAAAGTGATGGTGCAGCGGCGCCATTTTGAAAATGCGCTTGCCGTGGGTGAGCTTGAAATACGTCACCTGAATGATGTCGGACAGCGTCTCACAGATGTAAACGATACCCACCAGCAGCAGCACCAGCGGCATGTCGTAGGCGAAGGCCAGTGCCGCCACCGCGCCGCCCAGAAACAGGGAGCCGGTGTCGCCCATGAACACCTTGGCGGGGTAGCGGTTATACACCAGAAAACCGCACAGGCCGCCCAGCATGGCGGCGGAAAACGTGCCCAACTGGGCAAAGCCGGGCCAGATGATGGCCATGACCGTGAAGAAAGCGGCCACGGGAATGGTGACGCTGGTGCTGAGACCGTCCAGCCCGTCGGTGATGTTGACGGCGTTGACGGTGCCCACGATGACGAAGGCGGCGAAGACGAGGTACACCGGCCACGGCAGCACCACATGGGTGTTCCAGAAGGGAATATACAGATTGGGACTCAGCATCCCCTCGTACCGCATGAGGCACAGGAACGCCACCGCCGCCGCCAGCTGCAGCACAAACTTCTGCAGCGCCGTCAGGCCGGTGTTGTGGTGGTGCTTCACCTTCTGATAGTCGTCAATGTAGCCGATGAGGCCGAACACCAGCGCAAAGAGATAGACGTACAGGTGGGCGAAGTCGCCGCCCGCCATATGCTTCCAGCCCAGAGCCACGATGGTGATGCCGATACCGATAATGAACATCAGGCCGCCCATGGTGGGGGTGCCCTGCTTGGTCATGTGCCAGGTGGGGCCGATCTCCTTGATGGACTGGCCGGCCTTCAGCCGCACCAGTGCCGGTATCAGCAGCTTGCCGGCGATGACGGTGATAACAAAGCTGACCGCCACCGGCAGCCCGATCTCCAGAATTCCCATAATGATTCGCTCCTTCCCGCCGCGAAAGGGCGCGGCGGCTCTTGTGATTTAGCCCTGCTTTTTCAGGTAGTCCGCCACGATGACCCGCTCGTCCATGGGGTAGTGGACGTGGTTGATCTCCTGATAGTCCTCGTGACCCTTGCCGGCCAGGATGATGACGTCGCCGCTCTGGGCGTGATCCATGGCGTAGTGGATGGCCTCCACACGGTCGGGGATGGCCACGTAGGGCGTGTCGGTGTCCCGCATGCCCGTCAGAATGTCGTCGATGATGGCCTGCGGCTCCTCGGTGCGGGGGTTGTCGCTGGTGACAATGACAAAGTCTGCCAGCCGCGCGGCGATGCCGCCCATGACGGGGCGCTTCGTCTTATCCCGGTCGCCGCCGCAGCCAAACAGTACCACGGTACGGCCCTTGGCAAAGCCGTTCACCGACTCCAGCACATTCTCCAGCGCATCGGGCTTGTGGGAGTAGTCGTTGAGAATGGTGTAGTCACGGCCGGGGGTGGGGATGATCTCCATGCGGCCCTTGACGCCGTGGTTACGGGCCAGCGCGTCGGCGCACTCCGCCAGCGGGACGCCCAGATTCCAGCAGCAGGCCATGGCATCCAGCGTATTATATACCGTGAACTGGGCGGGGATGCCCACCTGCACGTGGGTCCAGTCGGTGTCGGCCTCAGCGTCGAACTCCACGCTGCCGGCGTGGAGCTGGACGGACTTGGCCTTCAGATCCGCATCGGCGTGAATGGCGTAGGAGAACAGGCGGGGGCACTGGGCGTGGGCCAGAAGGCGCTGATGCCATGGGTCGTCAGCGTTGTAGACGCCCACGTCGCAGCGGTCGAACAGGATGGCCTTGGCGTCGCAGTACGCCTCCATGGTGTGGTGGAAGTCCAGATGGTCCTGACTGAGGTTGGTGAAGATACCCACGGCGAAGCGCACGCCATAGACGCGATCCAGCGTCAGGGCGTGGGAGGAGACCTCCATCACCACATGGGTGCAGCCGGCATCGGACATCCGGCGGAACAGCTTTTGCAGCTCGAAGGACTCCGGCGTGGTGCGCTCCGTGTGGAGGACTTCGCTGCCGATCATGTTCTGAATGGTGCCGATCAGGCCCACTTTGGCACCGGCCTTCTGCTCCAGAATGCTCTTGATGAGGTAGGTGGAGGTGGTCTTGCCGCTGGTGCCGGTGACACCGATCATGGTCATCTCGCGGGAGGGGTGGTCGAACCAGTTGCAGGCGATCACCGCCAGAGCGCGGCGGGAGTCCTCCACAACTACGTAGGGAATGTCGCAGTCGGGTGCATGCTGGCAGACAACACAGGCCGCGCCTTTTTCACGGGCCATGGGGATGAAGCGGTGGCCATCTGTCTCGGCGCCGGTGATGGCCACGAACAGCCCACCCTCCGCCGTCTGGCGGGAGTCGTAGCAGACGTCGGTGACGTCGGTGTCCATATCGGCGGTGGCGGCCAGAACAGTGAGACCCTTTAGCAGTTCGTTCAGTTTCATGGGAAAGCTCTCCTTTACGGCAAAGTACAGTACCTTTCATTATAACAGGCAGGAATTGCGCAGAAAAGGGAAATCTGTGCGGTCTGCTGGGAAGTTCGTGCGGAGTTTAATCCGTGACGGAGGTGTCGCCCAGCTGGACGGTGATGACCGTACCGGCCTCCACCTCGGTGCCCGCCTCAATGGATTGGGACAGCACGCGGACGGCGGAGGACTCGCTGCCGGTGGTACCGGAGAAGCGGATGAACAGCCCCGCGCCGGTGGCGGCGGTGTTGGCCTCGGAGGGCGTCTTGCCGATGAGGTGGGGCACCGTACACTTGGCGGTGGACTTATCCGTGCCGGCGTACAGGATGACGGCGGACTTGCCGGGGATGATGGCGCCGCCGGCGGGGGTCTGGTCGGTGACGGTGTCGCCGTCGCCGTTGATCTTGCAGCTGAGGCCCCGTTCGCCCAGCTTGGTCTTGGCCTCCTCCACGGACATGCCGATGACGTTGGGCACGGTGGTGTCCATGCCCAGCAGCTCCTCGGCGGAGTAGCTGGGCTCCACGCCCAGAT
>ERZ773229.2652-NODE-2652-length-10404-cov-2.668664_pt1 | contig 10404 bp, 7 predicted proteins | sample MGYA00580992_ERZ773229 | MGnify/ENA primary metagenome ERZ773229 (study PRJEB29015, sample SAMEA2737795) | human gut metagenome | biome: human gut; feature: human-associated habitat; material: faeces | place: China | collected 2012 ... | reverse complement strand
TGGGGCAGTTTGCCCAGCGCGCGCCGGGGCAGCTATCCGGCGGCATGCGCCAGCGCTGCGCGCTGATACGCACCCTGGCCACCGATCCCAGAATCCTGCTGCTGGATGAACCGTTTTCCGCCCTGGATTATCAAACGCGCCTGTCGGTATCGGACGATATCTACAATATCATCCGCCGCGAGGGCAAAACGGCGCTGCTGGTGACGCACGATATATCCGAAAGCGTCAGCATGTCCGACCGCGTGGTGGTGCTGTCCGCCCGGCCGGGCCGGGTGAAGGCCATTCATGATCTGAGTGAGCTGCGCGGGCTTACCCCCATGCAGCGGCGCGATCACGCGCTGTTCCATACCTATTTCAACGCAATTTGGAAGGAGCTGGAGCTAAGTGCCTGAGCAAGCGCATACCATAGAGCGCGCGGCCTATCTGCGCCGCCGCAAGCGGCAGAAGCGCTGGGTGCTGCTGGCCCAGCTGGGATTGCTGATCGGCTTTTTCGCGCTGTGGGAAATCGCCGCGCAGCAGGGCTGGATTGATGATTTTATCATGAGCAGCCCATCGCGCATCTGGAAAACGCTGAAAAACCTGTATGCTTCGGGCGAGCTGTTCCGGCATTTGGGCGCGTCGTGCCTGGAAACGGTGATCGGCTTTACCCTGGGCACGCTGGCGGGCACGGTGATTGCCATCCTGCTGTGGTGGAGCCCCATGCTCTCGCGCATTCTGGATCCGTACCTGGTGGTGCTCAACTCTCTGCCCAAGACCGCCCTGGGGCCGGTATTTATCGTGTGGATGGGCGCGGGCATGGGGGCCATCGTCACCATGACGCTGGCCATTTCACTCATCGTCACCATCCTGAGTATGTACACCGGCTTCCGCACCACCGACCCGGAGAAGCTGCGGCTGATGCGGACGCTGGGCGCTGACAAGCGCCAGATCCTGTGGCTGCTGGTGTTCCCGGCCAACTGTCCCACGCTGTTCTCCACACTGAAGGTGAACGTGGGACTCTCGTGGGTGGGCGTCATCATGGGCGAGTTCCTGGTGTCCCGGGCCGGGCTGGGGTATCTCATCGTCTACGGCTCCCAGGTATTCAACATGGACCTGGTCATGGCCAGCGTGCTGGTGCTGGGGCTGGCGGCGGTGGGGATGTACCTGCTGGTGCTGCGGGCGGAAGCATTCTTAAATCATCTATGGGGGGTACGTGCATGAAAAAACAACTTATCTGCATTTGTATGGCCGCGCTGCTGTCGCTCAGCCTGCTGACCGGCTGCGGCGCGGGGACCGATACCGGCGATACCGCCGGCACGGAGACGAAAAATGTCACGGTCCGGCTCAGTGAGGTGACGCACTCGGTGTTCTACGCACCGCAGTACGTGGCTATGAGCCAGGGGTTCTTCGCCGACGAGGGGCTGGACATCAAGCTGAGCAACGGCGGCGGCGCCGACAAGGTGATGACCGCCGTGGTATCCGGCGGCGCGGACATCGGTCTGGCCGGGCCGGAGAGCTGCATCTATATCCACGCGCAGGGCAAGGACGATCTGCCGGTGATCTTCGCCCAGCTGACCAAGCGGGACGGCTCGTTCCTGGTGGGCCGCAGTGATGAGGCCTTCGACTGGAACGACCTGAAGGGCAAGACCATCATCGGCGGCCGCAAGGGCGGCGTGCCGGAGATGACGCTGGAATACGTCCTCAAGCAGCACGGCATTGTGCCCCAGGAGGACGCGGTGGTGGACACCTCGGTGCAGTTCAACATGATGGCGGGGGCCTTCACCGGTGGTCAGGGGGACTATGTGACGCTGTTTGAGCCCACCGCCACAGAGGTGGAGCGCGCCGGACACGGGTATATCCTCTGCTCCATCGGCGAGGAGTCCGGGGAGATACCCTACACCGCCTATTTCGCCAGCCAGAGCTATATGACGGCGCATCCGGAGGTCATTCAGGGCTTTGCCAACGCCATTGCCCGGGCGCAGCAGTGGATCGTGGACCACACGGACCGGGAGGTGGCAGAGGCCATCATCGACCAGTTCCCGGATACGGACCTGGATACCCTGGAGGCCGTTACCGCCCGGCACCGGCAGATCGATGCATGGAACGCGGGGCCGATGATGGCGCGCTCGGCGCTGGAACGGCTGGAGACGGTGATGACCGAGGCCGGCGAGCTGGAGAAGGACCAGTGGGTGGACTTCGACAAGCTGGTGGACAACAGCTTTGCCCAGAAGGCCATGGAAGCGCAATAAGCAAAAAAGAAAGCCCGTGCGGGCTTTCTTTTTTGCGTTCATATCAGCTCAGGGCGGAGATGACCTCGGCGTATTTGTCGATGTCGGACGCGCCGTTCCAGGTCATAAAGCCGCCGGTGCACCCAGCGTCGCGGAGGGCCCGGACCTCGTCGGCCAGCTCCGCCGCGCCGTAGTGGTTATACGGCTCGCGGATGGCGTTGTAGCACTGTATCCATGTGCGTACCGCGCCGGGAGAGGCTGTCTCGCTCTGGCGGGCCATGGCGCTCTCGCCGAAGTTATGGACCGTGGTATAGGGGTGCTCCCAGGGCTTATAGTCACCCTGTGCGCTGTAATGGTCCGGGTAGGGCATACCGGAGATGGCGTCCACCACGGAGCTGATGGCCGGCCAGTACTGGCCGCAGGCCGTCACATAGGCGTTGGCGCACTCGCCGAACACATCGCCGGAGATGTAGTACCCGGCGTCATGCAGCCGCTCGGCGGCGTAGATCAGAAACCGCTGGACCGCCTGGGCCTTGCTCTCACCGTAGGTGTTCTTGTAGTCGATGGTACCCGCCTGCTCGTACTTATACGCGCCGTCGGGGAAGCGGATGTAGTCGAACTGGATCTCGTTGAAGCCCAGAGCGGCGGCCTCCAGCGCCAGCTCCACCTTGTACTGCCACACGGTGCGGTTGTAGGCGCTGGGCCAGTACATGGAGCTGATCTTCAGGGGCGTGCCGTTCAGGTCGGAGATGACGTACTCCGGGTGGTCGGCGGCCAGGTGGGCGTCATTGAACACCGTGATGCGGCCGATGACGTAGTAGCCGGCGTCGCGGAGCTTCTGCACGTTGGCCTTGAAGCCCTCCATAGTGTCCTGAGCCGCAGCGTAGGCGGACGGGCTGTACTGCTGCATGACCGGGGAGGCGTAGGATACCGCCGTGCCGTCCACGATGTCCACCACAAAGGCGTTGATGCCGGTACCCTCCGCCAGCCGGATATAGCTGTCCGCGTACTGAATGGCGCTGCCATTCAGGTACAGGGCCCGCACTTCGTCGGGCATCACATTGTCCGTGAAGGCCGGCTTCTCCGTGGGGTAGTAGTCCAGGCCGGCCGCGTCGCCGCCGCCCCAGGCGTCGCCCCGCGCGGCGTGGCGCTGATACAGCGCCTCGTCATACTGCGCCAGCGCTTCCTCCTCCGTCATGCGGACGTTCTCTCCGTCGATGTACCCCTCGCCCCGGTCACAGCTGACGGCCCAGCGCAGGACCTCGCCGTTCTCGTCCAGGCCGTCAAAGCCGGTGACGGTCAGCGCCATGCCCTTTTCCACCGCGCAGCCGGGGACCACGCCCGTCTCATCCGTCAGGCTCATGCCCCGCAGGGCATACACCGTCTCCGTCAGCACCGCGCTGCTGTAGTCCGCGGTCAGGTTGGCCGCGTCCAGATAGGCATAGCCCTCGCCGTTGACCACGCGGATGCGGTCCGCGCCGCCCTCGGCGTCCTCAGCAACGTACTGTACCTCCGCGCCGCGGACCAGGGAACCCAGCTGAGTCCCGTTTTCGTCATACACAGGGGCGGTGGTCCCGGCGGCGGCCACATAGCCCGCCGCCGTCTCCGGCACCACGGGATTAAACTGCCGCCAGATGATATATCCCAGCGTGCCCAGCGCCAGCAGGCACAGCACGATGAGTACCACCGCCGCGCCGGTGCCGTGTTTCTTTTTCGTATTCGTTGACATAAATTGATTTCTCCTTGCGTATTTTTGTCAGCCTGCGGCCATTATACGCCATTCCGCGCCATAAATCCACCCAAATCTTGTGGCGCCGGTGACAAAATTTTCATATTTTTTGTGCTTTTCTCGTTTTTTTGGTAGACAACGACGCAGACCGATGGTATACTACACATGACTATTGTTATGTAAATCGGCGGAGGGGCCTTCCCGCCGCCGGCGCTTCCCATACAACTTAGAGATAAGGCAGGGTGTATCGACATGAATAGGACGAAACGGGGAATGGCATTGATCCTGGCGGCGGTGATGGCGGTGAGCTGTTTGACCACCATACTGCTGGCGGCCAGCAAAAACTGGAGCAGCCTGAAGGACCTGGGCGCACTGAGCCAATATTATGAGACGGGCGCGGACGCTGACCCGGGCGCTGTTTCCACCGTACCCGGCGACCCCGGCGGCACGTCCTTCGGCCTGTATATGTTCTCCAGCAAGGCGGGGACGCTGGACGCGTTCCGCACCTGGCTGCGAAACTACCAGGGCAATACTATCTACAATGGTTTCGCAGCCAAGCTGGATAAGGCCTACGGCGAGAATACCAGCGGCGCAGCCGCAGCAGGCTACGGCCCCAACTTTGAGAACGCCTGGAGGGAGCTGGGCCACGGCGTCAACAAGGGTGAGTTTGCCAACGCCCAGACAGAGTACTGGGGCACCGAGCGCTACTCGACCCTGATCAGCCGCCTGCAAAGCAAATACCCTTCCCTGAACCTGAACGACTACTCCATCGCCCTGAAGAACGTTCTGTGGAGCCGCAGCGTCCAGCACGGCGTGGACGGCGCGTATAACGTGGTGACGCGGGCCATTGACAACCGGCTGGGCGGCTTCAAGATGCAGAGCGAAGCGGAGTTGATCGAGGCCATCTACACTGAATGCAGCAAGCTGGCGGAGGATATTCCCAAGTACCGGGATATGCAGACCCAGCTGTCTGACCGCTATGGCGTGAAGAACCGTTCCATGGCCTATTACAGCGCAGCGGACGGCGATGTGCAGTCCTCGGTATACAGCCGCCTGCACATCAACGAGCCTGCCGATGCGTTGGTCATGCGCTATCAGAACACCACCTCCCACCTGGAGGGCAAATACACCCTGTGCTATAACTCCGACGGCAGGACCTTCAGCTACAGCGTAGGCAGCACCGACCTGGTGGCCGAGGAGAAGGCCTCTCAGCTGATCCTGACCTACTACAATTCCGACAAATACACCCTGGCCACCACGGACGGCAAGCGTCTGGCGGTCGTTGACGGCGCACTGATGCTGCAAAACGCTGCCGCCGACAGCAGACAGTTCTGGACGCTGACCGGCAGCAGCAACGGTTACATACTGTGCAACGTGGGCACCGGCTATTATCTGACCATCACGGTCAGTCAGACGCAGGTCGCTGATCCCAACGCCCGCACGGAACCTACGGAAGATGAGATCGCGGCAAAACGGGCGGAGATCGAAAGCGAACTTGCGAAAGGCGCTGACAAGGAAACAGGAAAACCTGTCAGTGAGGTAGCGCAGGCCTATATAGACGCACTGGCAGAGAAAATGATCACCCTCATGGCGGCAAATCTTGACGGCAAGACGGATGACGAGATCATCAAAATGGTAAATGATGAGCTCGGCGACACTATGGATGAAACCGCGAAGCAAGACTTTATCACAAGGATAAAGGCGCTTGCCGCTGTAAGTGAAGAGACAAAACCCGAGGATATCCCCGACTTTACGGATGACGAGATGCAGAAGCTCCTCGAAATTTTTGCAGGTAAAAAACTCGAGGATATCGAAAAGGAAGTCGTGGCCGACATGGTCAGAGAAGACCTGAAGGCTAAGGCTGCAAACACCACTGTCACCGCCTATAAGGTCGGTTTGAGCAAGGAGAGCAAGACCGCCGCTGTTGTGACCATGAAGCCCGCGGCCGGGCAGGACGCCTGGAACACCATCGGCCTGTTCTATCCCCAGAAGGCGGAGAAGGACGAAACCGGCAAGAGCATCGTCCACAACCTGACCCAGGGCAACTCCTCCTTCCCCCTGCGCGGTATCGTCACCTGCACCCAAAACATCAGCACCGTAAAAGCGGTGGTCACCAATACAGCTACCAGGACAGCGCCTACCTACGCCAGCCGCAGCGGCATCAATGCCAAGTGGTTCGACCTGTGGGAACTGGATGAGACCCTGAAGTTCAGTAAGCTCTCCGCCGGGAAATACAACCTTACCATTACCGGCACCACCGATAGCGGCAGCACTGTGACACTGCTGGATACCACCTTCACCGTGGGCGCGGCCACGACTACCACACCCGAAGCCCCCAACAACACCTACACGGTGACCTTCGTGGTCAACGGTAAGACCTTGGAAACGCGCACCTATAAAGAGGCACAACCCTACGGCGCGCTGCCTGAGGTGAACGAAAAGGGCTTCCAGGGCTGGTTCTACAACGACCGCGAGATATCCCAGAGCACGCCTGTGGCACCCAAGAACCACACCGTTACGGCCAAGTTCGGTACGCTGCACACCGTAAAATTCATGTCCCAGGGCGCTGTGTGGGATTCCTACAAGCTGGCCCAGAACGACATTATCACGCTGCCTGCGACGAACCCGGTCATACAGGCCGACAGCAAGTACGTATACAGCTTCGACTATTGGGCGGATGCCAGTGGCAAACGCTATACCAGCGGCACCGTCATGCCTGATGCCGACGTGACCTACACCGCCGTGTTTACCAAGACGGCCAACAGCGGCGGCGGCACCGGCGGCGGCACCGGCGGGAGCACCGGCGGCGAGACGCCCAAGCCCTCCGGCAACTATCTGACCGGCGTATCGCCCAGCACGTCTGTCTCCGCAATGAACAGTGCGGGCTACACCATCTATAGCGGCAGCGCCAAGGTGACCTCCGGCCTCGTGGGTACCGGTATGACCGCTGTCAGCAGCTCCGCCACCGTGACCATCGTGGTCACCGGCGACGTCAGCGGCGACGGCAAGATCACCATCACCGACGTGGTCAAGCTGCAGAAGTACGTGGTGGGCTCCAACAGCCTGTCCGGCGCCTACGCCAAGGCGGCCGATATCAACGGTGACGGCAAGGTCACCATCACCGACGTGGTGCAGGCCGCTCAGGTCACCGTGGGCCAGCGCACCATCGGCTGAGGAGGAAGTATCCTATGAAAAACAAACTGTTCCGCGCCGCGGCCTCCGCGCTGCTGACGCTGCTGCTGGTGGTCACGCTGCTGCCCGTGCAGGCCCACGCCGCCGGAGCGACGCTGACCGGCACCGCCGCCCCGCAGGCAGGCGACACCGTCACACTGACGCTGTCCGTGCCCAACAAGGTCTACGGTCTGACCGCCGACCTGAGCTACAGCGGCAATTTGTCCTTTACCAACTACAACTGCTCTGTCAGCGGATGGAGCATCGTGGTCAACAACAACAAGTTCAGCGTTTACGGCACGTCCAGCTCCAGCGGCGGACTGGTCACCATCAAGATGAAGGTATCCGGCAGCGCCAAGGAGGGCGACGCCCTGACCGCCACGTTCTCCAACATCGTGGTGTCCGACGGCAACATCGACACCAGTCTGGACAGCGCCAGCTGGTCCGGCAAGGTGGGCGCGGCACCCAGCGGCAACTGCAACCTCAGTTCGCTGAGCTGCTCCAACGCCACGCTGAGCCCGTCCTTCTCCAGCAGCACCACGTACTACACCTGCACGGTGCCCTTCGCGGTGGAAAAACTGGACCTGAACTACAAAAAGGCCGACAACAGCGCTACGGTGTCTGTCAGCGGCAATGAGCTGGCGGTGGGCGTCAACACCGTGACCATCAAGGTCACGGCGGCCAACGGCGCCACCAAGAGCTATACCATCGATGCCACACGCCAGCAGGACCCCAACTACAAGCCCTCCACCGACGCGTCCATCGCCGCCCTGACGCTGGAGGGGGCCACGCTGTCCCCGGCGTTCACGCCCACGGTGACGGATTACATCGCCTACGTCCCCTATGAGACGAAGCAGGTGACCATCGCCGCCACGGCAAAGGACGAAAAGGCCCAGGGCATCACCGGCACTGGCGAGGTGCGGCTGTCCGCCACCGAGGCGGAGACTGTTCTCACGGTTACCGGAACCGCCGAGGACGGCAAGACCAAGCAGAACTATACCATCCATGTGCTGCGGATGCCGGCCTATACCGGTATTGTCCCCACGGTGGAGGTCATCGACCCGGCCACCATCCCCGAGGTACCGCCGCTGGAGATCCCCGGGACCATTGCGATGCCGCTGATCGGCGAGGTCAAGACCGTGTATGTGGCCATCGCGGCGGCGGTGCTGCTGGTGGCGGTGCTGTTCCTGCTGGGCTTCCTGATCGGCCGCGGCCACACGGGCGGCGGCGATGACGAGGAATACGACGACGAACCGCCGCGGACCCCGGCGAAGCCCCTGATCCCCGAGGAACGGCACACGGCACGGGTGCCCCGTCTGGTGCCCCGCGAGGAGAGCAGCGACAGCGAGCCTGTCACCATCCCCGACAAGACCCCGGCGGATCCCGTGACACCCGCCGCTCCGGCGGAGGAGCCGGCGACCGCAGAGCGCTCCGCCCAGGACGAGCCCACCCAGGCCGACGAGGACGAGGTGCGGACCATGTCGCTGGACGATTTGCTGGACGATATCCACAATATGTAACAAAAATGACCTAAGCCAAGGCTTAGGTCATTTTTACGCAGCAAAAGCATCCGGGATAGCGCCCGGATGCTTTTTGCTCAATAATCCACCTTCATCAGGCACAGACCCTCCGGCGGCGCGGTGGGGCCCGCCTGCTTGCGGTCTTTGGCGCTCAGGATATCCCGCACGTGCTCCGGCGTCCAGTAGCCGCGGCCCACCTCCAGCAGCGTGCCCACCATGATGCGGACCATGTTCTGCAAAAAGCCGGTGCCATGGAAGGTGAATACCACCCGGTCCTTCCGGCGCTCGATAGCGATGTGGTCCACCAGACGGACGGTGGACTTCTTCATGCGCGGATTGCCGCAGAAGCTGGCGAAGTCGTTTTCACCCAGCAGATACGCTGCCGCCTGACGCATTTTCTCCACATCCGGGTCGTAGTCCAGCAGGGTGACGTACTTCCGGTCAAACACCGGCTTCACCGGACCGGTGTGGCAGGTGTAGCGGTAGGTCTTGCCCAGGGCGTTATAGCGGGCGTGGAAACGGGGTGCGGCCTCCTTGACCTCCCGGACAGCGATGGCGTCGGGGAGGTAGCGGTTCAGATAGTCACGGAGGGCGTCGGGCGTCTCAGTCATGTCCAGCACCACATTGGCGGTCATGGCCCGGGCGTGGACACCGGCGTCGGTGCGGCCCGCGCCGATGACGTTCACCGGATAGCCCTGCAGCGTGCCCAGCACGGCCTCCAGCTTCCCCTGGATTGTATCCTTGTCCGGCTGGCGCTCCCAGCCGAAGAAGCGGGAGCCGTCGTAGGCGATGGTGAGCCGGTAGTTCTGTTCCATAAAAAGATCACGCCCTTTCTGCCTTATTGTAACAGAAAGGGCGTGATTTGTGAAGTGTTTTACAGCCAGCCCATCATCTGGGCGAAGCTGTACAGCAGCTTCAGGCCGTAGAAGATGATGACGGCGCCGCAGACCTTGTTGATGATGTTCAGCACCTTCTCGTTGAACTTACTGCCCAGCAGGGAGACAACGGTGGACAGCGTCAGGAACCAGATCACCGAGGCGGAGCCGAAGCCGCAGATGAAGAACAGGTCGCCGCCGTTGGTCAGGGTGGCCCGGAAGGCGCCCAGCATCATGGTGCCGTCAATGATGGCCTGGGGGTTCAGCCAGGTGACCACGAAAGCGGAGCCTGCCAGCTTCCATATGGGCACGTTCACGTCCCGGCCGCCCTCCAGACTGGCCTTGGAGCGCAGCAGGCCGATGCCGATATAGATGACGATCAGACTGCCCAGCCCCAGGATGACCTTTTGCAGCCAGGGCAGCGCCTGCATCAGTGCGCCGGCGCCCAGGAAGCAGGCCACACCCAAAGAGATGTCCCAGAAAATGACGATGAGCGCGGTGATGTAGACGCGGCTGCGCTTCTGCGTCAGGGCACTGTTGATGACGAACAGGTTTTGCAGGCCGATGGGCGCCACGTAGGCCAGACCCATGGTCAGCCCCTGAAGATAGATATTCATGGCTGTGATTTTCTCCTCATGCTATTTACTCCGGTTTTCTTACCTGCTATAATGATACCATAGCTTTGGAGAAATGCAAGAGCGCAGATTTTTATGGGCAAGTAAGGAGGGGCTTACCATGTCACAGGCCATGCCGCAAAGCCACTACGACTGTCCCTGTATGGAGAAATGTCCGCTGCACCACGCCATGCAGCTGATCGGCGGCAAGTGGAAGGTGCAGATCCTGTGCGCCGTGGCCAACGCCGGGACCATCCGCTACAACGCCCTGCGGGCCAAGCTGGACGG
>ERZ773229.2651-NODE-2651-length-10404-cov-2.905498_pt1 | contig 10404 bp, 9 predicted proteins | sample MGYA00580992_ERZ773229 | MGnify/ENA primary metagenome ERZ773229 (study PRJEB29015, sample SAMEA2737795) | human gut metagenome | biome: human gut; feature: human-associated habitat; material: faeces | place: China | collected 2012 ... | reverse complement strand
AGGTGAAATCTATCAATCAGTACCGGCTTACGCCGGGCTTCGGCGGTTTTACTCCGGTATCATATGAAACAACTGAGTGCCGCCTTCCATGCCGCTGGTGCGGCATATGTTGGTGGCTATGTCTGAAAGGTTATATACTCTGCATAGTATATAACCTTAAACCTGACAACACGCAGATTACCAAGCGAATGGGCTTATTCTTCCGGTTATCGCCTGCCTGTGAAACAATATCACCAGGAGGAACATCGATACTCTGACTCGCTATACCCATACGTGCGACATCAGAAAACCTGTAATTGCCCTTTATTGAATGAAGGGGGGAGTCAACTATGAATAGCACCACACATTACGAAAACGCCAATTTCCTGCGCGAGCTGGCCGAAAACCTGCAATAATGCAGCACTTGTCTGTGCTGCATTATTGCAACGCCTCGCTAATGAAGAACTGGCTCGGGCGGAATACGACTAACAGGTACGAGCGAAAGTTGCCGCTGCTTGCGCCAATAAGCTGCCGGAAATGAGTTCCGCGCAACTGCGCCAGCAACTACAGGGACGTTATCAGGTACTGCGCAATGAGTTATGAAATAGAATGGCGACCTGGTGCGATAGAGGATATAACAGCGTTGTTTGAATATCTGGCCGAGAATGCATCTCTTTGGGATTCAAGGAACGTGACAGAGCATCTGATCACTGCAACCGATCGCCTGGCAGATTACCCCAGGCTGTATGAAACTGATGAACGCTATAGCGAAGGGGGGCGCCGCATTAGCTTACTTGGACAGCACGTTCTTTATGAGGTGAATGATGAGGCCACTCGTGTCAATATCCTGGCGGTTGTAGGCCAGCGTCAGAATCCCCGTCATTCTTTGACTGTCCGGCTTAGTGCTCATCAAGGGCAGCCAGCACAATCAGTATCCTTCGCTGCAGCGGCGACTCTGTCACCCTCTGACCAGATGAGTGGCTTTGCAGGACAGGGGGTTAACTGGAGAATATCAGGTCCCTTTAAAAGCAGGCTGATTTTAAAAACAGATTCATCAAAAGACGTACCTCCTGGAGATGTATATAAGATTATGAAAATCATATCCGTTACGGGAATTACTGTGGTGAATACAGAAAATGTTCATCTCTTTTCTGATTCATCTGAAAAGAAAACAGGTAAATTTTATTTAAAAAAACAATCCGGTAATTATAACTGTCCTGTCAGGGGAAGTATTCCTTCATACAAGTTAATGCAGGCAACCGACAATATTCCTGATGACATTACTTTTAAAGCATATTACCTTCCCTACAAAAAAAATGATGTTACATCCCTGCCACTGGAAAAAAATTCCGATTAATTATTTTTTTACAGATATACTGGATGGATGTTCAGTTGGAATACATACAGAGGAACTGGTAACCCGCGTATACCATGCCAATGCCTTCAGATATGGTGAGTTTTTATACCGGAAAGAGAAGATGAATTGCAGTTTTGCATTACGACGACAGGTAAGTATGCAGAATAAAATGATTAAAAATGCATCAGAGAATAATGCTAAAATTATATCACCATGGCACTATGGACATCATGGTGAAAATGCTGTCTTTTATAAAACATTATTTTTCGGATACAGAGAGAATTTCTCCGGAAGCTGGTGTGTTTTGCGTCAGACATATGATATCCGTAACATGGAAAACTCATGGTTCCGGTAATTATGTTGATGAGGGATAATCTGTGAATGTTTTGAGTGACAAAGAGTACTACTGAATGGATTATATATTATATCTGAATGGAAAAAGGGTCAGACTAAGGACGTGTAACCATGTTTTTTCTGAACGCCTTGCTGTTATCAGTCACGGCCGATACACTCCACTCCTGCCTCACGTATCTGCATCTGTCAACCGGATGGATATATCTGTTCACTGGTATGTAAGGCACGGAGAGACAATTTCTAATCGAAATGTTATAAAAATCTTTGAGCTCCTTCATCAGGGAAGACATCCCGAGTCCCTGAAAGATTATTCCGGGCGAATAATGGTGAAAAACTACTCATTACGTCCTGAGCCGGCTCTTGAACGATGCTGTACTCCACGTACCGGAGGTAAATGTGATGTACTTAACCCTGTGGACCCTGTTACGACGCAGGATATCATTGAGGGTATAAATAACAATGTATTAAAATACAAAGAAGTTCATTTCCTTTCATGCAGGGCTCTCCGGTTAACTCAGGGGTACATTATATAGCATTCTTAATAAAAAATATTTATTATCTGTGCAAAAAACGCATGTTAACATCCGGGGGGGATGTTGTTCTGAATTATTCTCTGGTGGTTTGATATGAAGCGTTTCTTCGTAAAAGGGGTCAGTTTGGATATCAAAAATTATTGTACGTTAAGGTTGTTTTTCCAGATATAATCGCCTGTCAGATTGATATGTTCACAACCTAATGGTGATAAATGCGATAATAGTTGAGTATTAATTTTCATGCCCTTACGCTTCAGAGCATCAACCGCTCTTTCCATGTAAACTGTATTCCACAAGGAAATAGCCGCCGTCAATAAAGTCAATCCACTGGCGCAATAACTTTGATTTTCCGGCTTCCGATCTCTAATCTCCCCCAATCGCTGCATGAATACAGCACGGGCCAGAGCATTACGGGCTTCTCCTTTGTTCAGCCCTGCCTGGACACGTCGCCGCAATGCCGGATTCCGGAACCAGTCCAGCAAACAAAGTTCGTTCTATACGACCAATCTCTCTCAGAGCTTTAGCCAACCCATTTTGTTTGGGGGAACTGGCAAGTTTTCTCAGCATCAGGGATGCTGTCACTGTTCCCTGTTTTATTGAGGTCGCCAGACGTAGCACTTCACGCCATGTGCAACTGGTTGACGCGTTCTGCGCCCGCCTTGATGCCATCCTGCCCCAGGATCATGCTGCAGTGGATGCGACCACGGAGATTAATGTTGTGCTGCGCCTCGCTGGGACACCGATCGGCCCGAACGACACAGCAATTGCCGGGCACGCCATCGCCGCCGGTGCTGTGCTGGTGACGAATAATGTTCGGGAGTTTGTGCGGGTGCCGGACTGGTACTCGAAGACTGGGTAAAATAATTGCAGATTTCAATTAGGGAATATTTAACGAATGAGTGAACTGAAAATCGATAATCCGGCGCAACGTTTGCTGGATATTCTGGAGGCAGGAAAGAAGCTCCCGGATGCTCGGAATTGTCGTAAGGCCTGGATTGAGCTTTTCTGCCTAAGCTGGGCTGAATGCAGGCGTGGCTGAACTCGCCACGCTATCAGATGGCGCAGTCTTTGAGCCTGTAAACAGTTTTCAGAAAAACCAGAAAAAGCTGGTGAGACTTCAGCGTCAATTAAGCTGCAAGGTTAAATTCAGCAACAACTGGCGGAAGCAGGAATGTAAAATACAGCGACTGCATTCCCGTATCGCAAACATCCGCAGGTACTATCATTCATAATGGTCCGGAATTTATCCAAGACGCTGAATAAAATACAGAAATAATGAATGGCTGTCAGAATATAACTGTGAACACCCGAATGAATCAATGAATAAAATGACACCGGAGAAATACAGGCAACACCAATATTTTGTTGGGATCTCAAAAAACGCATGGAAGATCTATTTATGATTAGAAGTTAATAGTCAACAAATATCCCCCTTTAATTGAACAACTTGATGATTTATTATCATAAAAAGATGTTATGTAAATGATAAAAAAATACCACAAAACTAAAAGTTTATATATTAGCTTGACACAACATAGAAAACATTATAAAGAATATCGCGATAGTGGACAATAATAATGTTGTTACCTATATCACTAAGTGAATTTATACATAATAGATATTATTATGAGGTTTAAAATGAATAAAGTATACTCTCTAAAATACAGTGCAAGAACAAAAGGACTAGTTGCTGTTAGTGAACACGCCAAGAGAACATCAAAAAAAGGAATGAAAAAAAAACTATACTTTTGACTTTAATAATAGGAGGTTATTTATATATCTCTCCCCATACTGCATATTGCTCAACAGTTAGTGCTGAAATTTCATATCAAACTTTCAGAGATTTTGCAGAAAATAAGGGGCAATTCTCTCCGGGGAGTCTCAATTTAAATATTTATGATAAGCATGGGGCATTAGTCGGAACCCTTGATAAAGCGCCAATGATTGACTTTAGCAGTACTGATTTACTTGGTATCTCAACACTTATTCACCCTCAATATTTATCGAGTGTTAAACATAATATTGGTTATAAATCAGTCAGCTTTGGCAATGGTCAAAATAAATATAATATTGTAGACAGAAACAATCACAGTGGACTCGATTTTCATGCGCCTCGTCTTGACAAACTTGTGACGGAAGTTACTCCAGCAACACTCACTCAACAAGGTCCTGTTTCTGGCGTTTACGCCAATAAAAATCGGTACCCTGTATTTTATCGTATGGGGTCAGGTACCCAATATATTAAGGATAAGAACGGAAAGCTTACCAGGATTAGTGGCGCCTATCAATTTGTCACAGGGGGGACTGTAGGTTCACCAAACTCCTATCAGAATGGCCAAATGATTACGAGTCGGCCAGGAGATACATTTAATCCTCAACATGGGCCTCTTGCAAGTTATGGACAGGCTGGAGACAGTGGTTCTCCACTATATGCATTTGACACACTTCTGAATAAATGGGTTATTGTTGGTGTCCTGACTGCAGGCAACGGTGTTGCTGGACCGGGTAACAACTGGGCTGTAATGCCTACAAACTGGATCAAAGATACGATAAATTCGGACTTTGATCAGCCCATAAATATTACAGATAAAAATGTTCCTGTCATATGGACATTCAACCAATCTCTGGGAACGGGCTCTTTGTCGCATGATGGCATTTCTTTTGAAATGCATGGAAAAAAAGGGAATGATCTAAATCATGGGAAGAACCTCTTATTTAGCGGTAATGAAGCCAAAATAACTCTTGATTCAGATGTGGATCAAGGTGCCGGTTATCTCCAGTTCAATGGGCATTTTTCTGTTGCCTCACCTGACCATCATTCATGGAAGGGGGCGGGAATAATTGTTGACAAAGACTCGGATGTTATTTGGAAGGTAAAAGGAGTGAAAGGTGATAACCTTCACAAAATTGGTGAGGGAACGCTTGTCATAAATGGTACAGGAATAAACGATGGAGGGCTTAAGGTTGGTGATGGTACCGTTATTCTTAACCAGGAAGCCGATAGTAATGGATATGTGCAGGCATTCTCATCCATCGAACTCTCAAGTGGACGCCCAACAGTAGTATTAACAAATGAAAAACAGATAAACCCAGATTCTATTTTTTGGGGGTACAGGGGAGGAAATCTTGATCTAAATGGTAATAATATTACCTTTACTAGGTTGAATGCTGATGATTATGGGGCGAAAATAATAAATAATTCTAATAAGACTTCAACTTTGAATATTTCTCGCCCTGACTCTAACTTGAGCATTTTTCATGGTGTTATATCTGGAAATATAAACGTAAATATTGACGGAAAAAATACTAATGGATCCGATTTCTTCGACGGTAGCATCTATTTACCATATACAAAATTAACGAAAAATGGAGGAGAACTAACATTCCAGGGGCATCCTGTAATTCATGCTTCAGTTAATGGTTCAGATCCAGTATCGTTAACGCAAAATGACTGGGAAAGACGTGACTACACTATTGATAGTTTATATATCTACAACACAGAGTTTAATGTATCACGAGATGCTTCAGTATATTCAACTGTACATTCTTTTAATTCTGATACTGTTATTGGCAGTGATAATGTTGCTATAGACAAGAACGAGGGAAAAGGTACTCATCCAAATATTGTTACTGGCAAATCCATAGCTTCTGATAATAACAAAAGCAATTTTAAAGGACAAGTTTTCCTTTATGGAAGTTCAAGTCTCACAATAAAAGATAATTTTGAAGGAGGTATATTTGCATTAGGGAATGGAACTGTAAAAATACAAAGTGGCAAAGCTATATTGAATCAGTATTCGCATATTTTAGGTTATGCAAATCTGTCGGTAGAAGATAATGGGGAGCTTATTGCATATAAAGGATTACAAAGCGCCAACCCAATAAAACTGAATGATTCAAAAGTAACTTTATCCGGAAGTGGAACGAATGAATTGTATAACATATCGGAAATTAACTTAAATGGATCAGGTTCAACACTATCTGTAGAAAATGGTGCATATCTTTTGAGTAAAATAAAATCAGACTCATCTTCTACTGTGTCATTTAACTCCGATTGTAAGAGTTATTGTGATGATAAACGATATGCCACAAATTGGTTAGGATCAATCGATGGGAATAATATTACGCTTACAATGAATAATAATAATTGGCTTGCCAATCATAATTCTTCTGTTAGCTCAGCTAGTATTAATAATTCAGTTATCGATATGTCTTCTTATAATGTGACCTTTAAAACATCTAAATTTAATAAACTTGATATATTTAAATCTTCTTTTATTTTAAATACAAACTTAAAATCAAGCGATAATATTATAGTTAGAGATCAATTGAAAGGTAATGACAATAAAATATTTGTTAAGCCACTAATTGAACCAAACAGCGTAGAGAACCTTAATATTCCATTAATAATTGCTCCTAAAAATACCGATAGCAATTTATTTAACATTTGTCCTCTGTCTTCTGGTTTCCATACGGTTACACCTTTAGTAGATGTTAGAGAGTCAGATAAAACTAAAGACTGGTTGCTAAAAGGATTTAGTATATCAGAAAATAATTCTAATACCAAACAAGGAAAAGTAGTAGGTGATAATTCATTACGAGCATTTAGTGTAGAATTAAATAATATGTACAAACGAATGGGGGAGTTAAGAAATAATACTGAAAACTTCGGTGCTTGGGCGCGTATAATGAATAGCCATGGTTCTGAAAACTCTGAATTCAAGGATAAATATACTCATTTACAATTAGGGGTGGATATAAAATCAAATCATAGAGATTATGACAAATATACAGGTCTGTTTATCTCACATACTAATTTAAATGGCTCGAACTCAATGGTTAATAGTGATACAAAATCATATGGAGTTGGATTCTATTCAAGTGTCTTATTTAACAATGGGGCATACTTTGATATAATAGGAAAATATGTGCATCATAAAAATAGTTACTCTAGTGGCTTCTTATCTTTCGATGATAAGAAAAATTCCAACTATTCATTATATGGTGGTATTGAAGTAGGGCATAGATCATATTTAAAAGATGACTATTATATTGAGCCACAGGCAGAGTTGACTTATGGTTATATTAGTAGTCAAAGTATAACTTTGTGGAACAACCCTAACCAAACAGGTTCGATTATTAAGGAATCAAGCGCTCCTTTAGTCGGAAGAGTGGGGGTTATTGCAGGAAAACAGATTTCAAACGAGAAATTTGATTTTGGATTCCATTTGGGAAGCAGCTATCAAATGGATTTGAGGAATGATAGCAACACTATTCTTAAAGATAGCTATGGAAAATTTAAGTATAAGAGAGAAAAGGATGAAAGATTAATATTTAATGCTGGTTTAAATATGGTTAATAACAATATCCGTTTCGGAGTGGAGGCGGAAAAATCTATATTAGGAAACTATAATATAGATCATTCTATCAATGCAAATTTCAGATATAGCTTTTAAATAATTTCTAATGACTGCTCTTGTGGTCAAAGAGCAGTCATTTGTAAATACACTGTGGTAGTATACTATAAACAGTGTATTGAGATAATTAAATTTCAATTTAAACAATGAATTAGCTCCTTAACGTGCGTTTTCGTTCCATTGGCCCTCAAACCCCTTATTGGAGTACCGTCACGTTTTGTCTATTGCATCAGGGTATACCCTTATGCGAGATATAAAATGTGACCTAATACAATTAATGACATAACCTATATGCGATAGAATATATGCAACAACCTAAATGCGATAATGCGATGAAGAAATGTTCATCAGAGCTTATTTAAGGGCGTCAACAGAAGATCAGTTTGCAGATCGGGCAAAAGAGATGCTGGAATAGTTCGTCCAGGAACGGGGGCATAAAATTGCCAGTTATTATCGGGAGAACATAAGCGGTACAAAACTTGACCGTCCGGAATTGGGGCGATTACTGATGGACAGTCACCGTAATGATATTTTACTGGTTGAGCAGATAGACCGCCTGACTTGTCTTAGCAACAGCGACTGGATGAGGCTGAATAAAGCAAATTGAACAACATGAATTGCGAATTGTCAGTCTGGATGTGCCAACATCATGGCAAGCCCTGTCAGATAAAGAGCTTTCACAATCAGATCCGATTATCCGCGCAGTGATAACTGCAATAAATAATATGCTTATAGACCTGATGGCCGCGATGTCGCATAAGGACTTGCTGAGTCGTCGCCAACGCCAAAAACAGGGAATTGAACGAGCTCATACGTTGGGTAAATACCGGGGAAAACAAGCCGATCAGGAACGGCATCAGAAAGTGTTGTACTACAGACAAGTAAAAAAACTCAGCATTAGAGAAACAGCAGATGCAACGGGCTACAGCACTTCGCAGGTTTGCCGTATTCAGGCACTTTATCGAGAACCAACGACTGATCAAAAAGTAGCCTTAACGTACAATAATTTTCGATATCCAAACTGACCCCTATAAGGGGCTGTATGGAGATAAAAAACATCTGACGGAGATGCAATAACCATGAAGAATGATGAGCCGACCACCCGACGTGCGAAGGCGATTGCCGAAGATCGGTGTTTCTCGAAGGGACGTCTGCATGATGAATTCAGAATGAAGCTGGCTCCCGGTGCAATGTTGGTAAAATGGGATAGTTGTTTGATGAATTGCGCGACCTTTATCTGTGTTACTGCGAAATCACAGACTATTCCTTGGACAATCGGGAGATTTACACACTCAGTGTAAATTATGAAACTCGACATACCGCTGAGGAATCCCCAGTAATGGGCGGGTAAAAAAAGACAGGCATAGAGTTTTGTGATCTACTGATTTGTGCAACCAATTCAATGAGATCTCCTCTATGCCTGCTCGACAAGTATGTCAGGATTTTTTCCACAATGCGTTAGCACCGTTTCACAAATACCGACAAAATGCTTTGCTGGATGCCACCATCGCTCTCATCAATGGCGCATCACTGACGCTGACCAGCATCGGGCGTTATTTACCCGGCCCGGCTCAGGTCAAAAATAAAATCAAACGCGTTGACCGACTGCTCGGTAATGAATCTCTTCACCGCGATATCCCACTGATTTTCAGTAATATTATTGCCATGCTGACTAGCCAGCTATCTCTTTGTGTCATCGCCGTTGACTGGAGTGGATATCCATCTCAGGAGCATCATGTGCTCCGCGCCAGCCTGCTCTGCGATAGACGCTCGCTTCCCCTGTTAAGCTGGATAGTCCCGTCAGAAAAACGTAAGCGTAAAGCCAATGTTGCACAACTGGCCCGGGAACATGGCGTTGATAACAACCTGATTTTTAAATGGCTACGCCTCTGGCAAAGAGAAGGACGTATTTCCCGTAGAATGCCTCCAACTATTGTAGGCCCTACAGTATCACAATCTTTTCCGGCCTCTCCGACTCTGGTTCCAGTGGAACTTATCGACACCCCGCGCTGTGCTACAGATGCTCCTGCTCCGGAGGCATTATCAGTTGCTTGTGCAGCTTCCTGCCATGTGGAATTCCATTACGGTAAAATGATGCTGGAAAATCCTTCACCAGAGCTGCTCACGGTGTTGATCCGTGAGCTGACCGGGAGGGGACGATGATTTCACTCCCATCAGGTACCCGTATCTGGCTCGTTGCCGGCGTTACTGATATGCGTAAATCCTTCAACGGTCTGGGGGAGCAGATACAGCATGTGCTGGATGATAACCCCTTCTCCGGTCACCTGTTTATCTTCCGTGGCCGACGGGGAGACACGATTAAAATCCTGTGGGCTGATGCTGATGGTCTGTGCCTGTTCACCAAACGCCTTGAGGAAGGTCAGTTTATCTGGCCTGCGGTGCGTGACGGTAAGATATCCATTACCCGCTCGCAACTGGCAATGCTCCTCGATAAGCTGGACTGGCGTCAGCCAAAAACATCCAGCCGTAACTCACTGACAATGTTGTAAAAAACGCCGGGCCGGATTATAAAAACGGCCATGAGTCAGAAATACCTCATTCGCATCGCTGAGCTGGAAAGGCTGCTCTCTGAGCAGGCTGAAGCCCTCCGTCAGAAAGACCAGCAACTGAGTCTGGTTGAAGAGACGGAAGCCTTCCTGCGCTCTGCACTGACACGTGCCGAAGAAAAGATCGAAGAAGATGAACGGGAAATAGAACATCTGTAAGCGTGCAGCAAGAACCGTATTGACGGGGATGTGTTATT
>ERZ773229.2636-NODE-2636-length-10453-cov-2.784959_pt1 | contig 10453 bp, 5 predicted proteins | sample MGYA00580992_ERZ773229 | MGnify/ENA primary metagenome ERZ773229 (study PRJEB29015, sample SAMEA2737795) | human gut metagenome | biome: human gut; feature: human-associated habitat; material: faeces | place: China | collected 2012 ... | reverse complement strand
CGTCATATCGTCGCCGCGATAGGCCGCATAGCGATACAGGATAGCTGCCATCTGCTCGCGCGTGATCTCCGCCTCCGGGGCAAACGTGCCGTCGCCCATGCCGAGGACGATCTCGTTCTCCACGGCCCAGATCACGGCCTCGGTGTACCAGCTGTCCGGCTCGACATCCGTGAACGGGTTCGTGCCCGTCGGCTCCTTCTGGCCGTCGAGGCGATAGAGCACGGTGACGAGCATGGCGCGCGTCATGGCGACATTCGGCGAGAATTCCGTATCAGACGTGCCGCGGAACAGGCCGAGCTCCAGCGTGTAATCGATGCCTGCATGGCTCCAGTGGCCGAACTCCGGCGCATCGTGATAGTCATGGCTCGGGCAGATCGTCCCGGCGCAGGACTCGAGGACCGGGAGCACCGTCTTCTGCTCCGCGCCGCAGCGTCTGCAGGTCTGCTCCAGCAGGCCCTCCTTCGTCAGGCGCGGGGCCTGCACGACCGTTCCGGCGTTCCAGTCATGGCCCAGCTCGCGGACATAGTCGCCCGTCGTCCGGTCGCCGCAGTGCGCGCAGACATAGGCCGTGTAGCCAAGCTCCGTGCACGTCGGCTCGACGATCTGCGGCACATAGCTGTGCGCCAGCTTCGCGATCGGCTCCGTGTGAGTCTTGCCGCAGGAGCAGGTGTAGGTCATCTCGCCCTCGCGGGTGCAGGTCGGCTCGCGCGTCACGACGCCGTCGCCGTAGGTGTGGCCCGTGGGGGCGATGTAGCTGTCGGTAAAGTGGTCGCCGCAGCGGCCGCAGGTGTGCGTCGTGAAGCCCGGCGTTTCGCACGTCGGCTCCGTCACGACGGCCGCATAATCGTGGCCGAGCGCGGGCAGATTCGTCAGCGCACCGGTCTCGCCGCAGTGCGTGCAGACCTCCTGCTCCATGCCCGCAGCCGTGCAGGTCGGGGCAAGGACGGTGCGGGTCTGCATGTCGTGGCCCGTCGCGGGAACGGACTTCAGCGGGCCAATCAGCTCGCAGCGGCTGCAGACACTCTGCTGCATGCCGTCCGTCGTGCAGGTCGGGGCGAGGATGGTGTGATCAACCATGTCATGGCCGAGGGCCGGGAGCACAGTCGCCTCGCGGAACACAAGGCCGCAGCCGGGGCAGGCCTCGCTTTCGCTCAGGCCCGGCTCCGTGCAGGTGGCCGCCTTACCCGGCGTGACCACATGGGCATGCTCGCCCGTAGACGGGACCGTCGTCTGCGCCGTAAAGACCTCTCCGCAGCGCGCGCAGTGGCTGCCCTCGGTCAAGCCGTCGGAAACGCACGTCGGCGGGACGGCGGCGTCCGTCACGACATCGTGGCCCAGCGCCTCCAGCTCCCCGGCCCGCTTCGTCAGGCCGCAGTGCAGGCACGTCAGATTCGTGAAGCCCGCCTCCGTGCAGGTCGGCTCCGTCGTAGCCGAGATGTAGATGTGTTCCGTAGGCTTCACCGTGATCTTGTAGGTGACGCGATAACCGTTGGACGCCCGCACGGCGAACTGGTATTCTCCGGCCGGCAGCGGCTTGTTGATCAGATTTGCGCCCTCCGTGATCTCGAAATACGGGTACTTGGCACCTTCCTCCACATGGAAGCCGACATCCTGCCAGACGTTCAGGCCGGAGAGGGTGAGATAGTCGCCCTCGACATAGTTCTTCCTGATCGGTCCGTCCGTCAGCAGAACGGCCTGATATTCCGAGCCACTCGTGCCGAGGTCGAACTCCGGATACAGGCCCGCGCCGTCCTCGCGCTCCGTGTAGGCCTCGAGGTCGAAGTACGGCTTTTCCTTCCAGTTTACCCCATCGATATGGTCCTGCAGGGCCTTCGTGGTGATCTTGTCGACTGCCTTCGTGCTCCACTGGAGCTGCCACCACGGGTCGCCGTTAAGCGGCGTGCTTCCGCGCTCGGACGCGCGGCTGCCCCAGAGGTGATAGACCGCATTGGCTGCATAGCCGTTGCCCGTCAGAAGGCCGACCTGATAGTAACGGTCCTCCGCAGAGGCGTTCTGCTTCTCGACCTTCGGCGCAGCGCCGAGCGCCAGCCACATCAGATTGGAGAACGGCGCACGCTCATAGCCGGTCAGGCCGCCTGCCGCCGCGCCCGTTGCACCCTTGGCGCTGATGGAGCCCTGGAAATTCTCGGACTGGATATAGCCGCACTCGTTTATGGTCCCCGTCAGGTAATAGCCGATCAGACCGCCCGCGATCGCGCTGCCGTCCGCCCACGGAAGGAATTCCTGCGGGTTGGCCGCCTTCGTCGTGACCGCACGGACCGAGGTATCCACACAGACGACACCGCGCAGGGCGGCCTCGCCGGCCTCGCCGGTTTCCTTGCCTGCCAGCTTGCCGACCGCGCCGCCGGCATAGGCAACGCCTGCGCCGTTGTGCTCGCCCGTGACCGAGCTGTCGTAGACCGCGCAGTATTCGATCCTGCCGCCGTTGACCAGACCCGCAAGAACGCCGACACAGAGGTCGCCCGAGCGGCCGCCGGAGTCACCGTCTGCCGTCAGGCCGGTCACCGTGGCATTGCGCACGATGAGGTTGCGCACCGTGCCGGTCAGCTCACCGAACAGGCCGACGGTATGGGCCGTATCGCCGCCCACGCCCGTCAGAACCACATTGTAGATCTCGTGGCCGTTTCCGTCAAACGTGCCGCTGAAGTTCCGCATACCCGGGAAGGACTTGCCCTCCATATTCAGCTCATTATGCAGGATAAACTGACAGTCCGCATAGCTGGGCTTCGAGGTATCCTGCGGCGAAATGGCGGCGAACTGATCCGCCGTTATAATGATATACGGATAGTCCTCCGTGCCGAGGCCGCCCGCAAACGGGCCGCTGTCGATCTGCTTATAGAGCACGAGCGTGATGGTCTGCATCGTCTTGCCGCCGAACTCCACGTCGAGCTTGAGGAATCTGCGGCCGTATTCAAACCCGCCCTCTTCCGTGGTCTTCACATGGAAGAACGCGTTGTCGTGGATCTGCAGATAGGTCGGATCCGCAGCGCTTTGGGCGCGGATGGTGAATTTCGCGATGCCGGAGAAGGCCTCGCTGAGGGATTCGTCAAAATACTTTGCCAGCTCCTCCGCCGGGTCGCGCAGCCAGAAATTGGCCCCGGTCTCGATGACGAAGCTGTCGCCGGTGATGGTGCGGTTCAGCATCCTGCCGCCCGGCGTCTGGTAGACGACCTCAAAGGCCACGTCCTGATGATAATTCGAGCGCAGGTCGCCCAGAATGCAGCCCGCCGTCTGCTCGACGTCGCTCCAGAGGGCGGTGACGGTCGCGTCGATCTGCTTCTGCGAGATCATCGTGCCGAAATCCGTCTGATAGAGGCCGCCGTTTTCCGTGATGTAGGGCGATCGCCTGCTCATAATACGCGCCCATGACATAGGCGTAGTAGAGGTAGACGATCATGTCCTGCGTGCTCTGCGCGGCTGCTGCGCGCGCCTCCTGCTCCGTCTTGCCGCCGCCCTGATAGGCGAGGATGTAATACTGCGTCAGGACGTCCACAACGCTGCCGGGGCCGGAATAGATGTACTTGCCCTGCAGATAGCGGCCGAGCTTGTCGACGGCGGAATGCAGGTTGCCGCTGTATTCCACGTTCTGGAGGGAGTAGAACTGGTCGTAGATGTTCTTCTGATAGGCGGGCGAAGCGGATTCGTCCAGCATATCCGTCACAAGGCGGTCATAGTAGCTCAGGGCCTCGTAATACTGGTTGAAGAACTCAAAGAACGTGTTGAGGTAGGTGCTGTACTTCAGCTCGAGCGTTGCATTCTGGATCTGCCCGCTCAGATTCTCCATCTGCTGCGAGAGACTGGCGATGCCGTTCGAGACGGTCCGTTCCAGCTGATGGATGGCAGCGCTGTTCTTTTCGAGCTGCTTGCTGATGCTGCTGAGCTCCGCCTCGACCTTGCTCAGGTCGACCTTCTGGATGACGGTCTCCTTCGTCTGGCCGCTGGAGCTGCCGCCGAAGTCGATGCCGAGCAGATCGCTGCCCGCATATTTGAACACGGCCAGCACGCCCTGCCCGGCGTTGTCATACTCGCTCCCGTTCCTGCAGGCGTATATGCCGCCCTTGACGAGCGAGGTGCACATTTTCAGACTGGTGCCGATGACGGTGCTGATGACGGCGTCTGCCTGCGGTGTCACGGCAGGCAGAAGCCCGGCCAGCAGGCACAGCGCCAGCAGCAGGCTCACGATGCGTTTTTTCATAGGAGTTCCTCCTTTTTGGCTTGGGGGAAGCTTGAAGCATCCGTTTGATTGTGGTTTTAACTGTAGTTAAATTATGCCATATCGTTCGACAGAAATCAAGTCCTATTTTGGACCGGCCTCAAAATTCCGTCATGGAGAATGGGATATAGGCTGCCAGATGTACGTTGTAACAGGGCGTGCGGCAAATGGACAATTGAAAATGGAAAGCGGAAAGTTTTCGGATCTGCCTGCAGCGGCGCTCACTGAGCGCCATGCGCAGGGGAATTGAACTGCGTAACGGTATCGGCGTACCACACCGCTCCCCTGAATTGTCATTGCGAGGAGGCGCAGCCGACGTGGCAATCTCGGGAAGGCAGTTACGTTTTCGCCGGGAGTATCCTGTCATTCAACCGGGTACTGCGAGATTCCCACGTCGCTTCGCTCCTCGGAATGACACGTCTGGGTGGTGCGGTGGTGCACCAGAGCACTTCCTGCGGTTGAATTTCCCCGTACAAGGCGCTCACTACCCGCAAGGGGCACGCCGCATCCGTAAGGCGGCAAAGCCGCCAACGGCTGCGCAGTGAGCGCCGCTACAGACGCAATTGGTTTGTGCGTTTTTATCGATACCCAATACGAATCGTCGGTGCACCGCCGGGAGGGGACAGCCCGGCCCCTACAACGCATGGCCGGCAGCCTCGTTAAATTTTACACTACGAAATATCCGCCATTTCCAGATACTGGCTGCCGTTTTCGGCGATATATTCCTTTCTTCCGGCGAGATTATCGCCGAGGAGGAGGTCAAAATAGAACGCCGTTTTCTCCGCGTCCTCCGGCATGACCTTGATGAGGCGGCGCGTTTCGGGGTTCATGGTCGTGAGCCACATCATCTCCGGCTCGTTCTCGCCGAGGCCCTTCGAGCGCGCGACGGAAATCTTCTTTCCCTCGAGTTTTTTCAGGATATCAGCCTTCTCCGTCTCGTTATAGGCGAACCACGTTTTGTCCTTGCAGGTGATCTCGAACAGCGGTGTCTCCGCGATATAGACATAGCCCTCGCGGATGAGCGTGGGCACGAGGCGGTAGAGCATCGTGAGCACGAGCGTGCGGATCTGGAAGCCGTCGTAATCGGCATCGGTGCAGATGACGATCTTGTTCCAGCGCAGGCTGCCGAGGTCGAAGGCCGTCAGGTCCTTGACGTGCTTGTCGCGCACCTCGACGCCGCAGCCCATGACGCGCAGCAGGTCCGTGATGATCTCGCTCTTGAAAATGCGGGCATAATCCGCCTTCAGGCAGTTGAGAATTTTGCCGCGGATGGGCATGATGCCCTGAAACTCCGCGTCGCGTGAGAGCTTGACAGAGCCCATGGCGGAATCGCCCTCGACGATATACAGCTCGCGGCGGCTGGCGTCGCGGCTGCGGCAGTCGACGAATTTCTGCACGCGGTTGGCGATATCGAGGTTGCCGGAGAGCTTCTTTTTGACCGTGATGCGGGCACGCTCGGCCGTCTCGCGGCTGCGCTTGTTGATGAGCACCTGCTCGGCGATGCGGTCGGCCTCCTGCTTGTTCTCAAGGAAATAGACCTGCAGGCGGCTGCGGAAGAACTCCGTCATGGCCTCCTGAATGAAGCGGTTGTTGATGGACTTTTTCGTCTGGTTCTCATAGGACGTCTGCGTGGAGAAGCAGTTCGTCACAAGCACGAGGCAGTCCGCCACGTCCTGGAATGTGATCTTCGATTCGTTCTTCGCATATTTGCCGTTCTGCTTGAGATAGGCGTCGATGGCGGAGACGAACCCGCTGCGCGCGGCCTTGTCCGGCGCGCCGCCGTGCTCGAGCCACGAGGAGTTGTGATAGTATTCCAGACGGCTCAGATTGCGCGAGAAGCACAGCACCGCCGTGATCTTTACCTTATATTCCGGCTTGTCCGCCCGGTCGCGGCCGCGCCGCTCCGTCTCCCAGTACTGCGGCATGGTGAAGGCGTTGCCGTCCGTCAGCTCCGTGATGTAGTCGAGGATGCCGTGCTCATAGCAGAACTCCGTCGTCTCGAACTTGCTGCCGGCCTGATTGCGGAAGCGGAACGTCACGCCCGCGTTGACGACGGCCTGCCGCTTGAGCGTGTCGAGATAATACTCCACAGGGATGTCGATGTCCGTGAAGACCTCGAGGTCCGGCTTCCAGTGGAACAGTGAGCCGGTCTTTTTGCGGTCGGCGGGCTTTTTCTCCATCTGACCGTCGATTTCGCCCTTTTTGAAGTGCAGGTGATATTCGAAGCCGTCTCGGAAGACCCGCGCGTTGAAATACTCCGAGGCATACTGCGTGGCGCAGGTGCCGAGGCCGTTCAGGCCGAGGCTGTATTCATAATTTTCGCTGGCGTTGTTGTTGTATTTGCCGCCCGCGTACATCTCGCAGAAGACCAACTCCCAGTTGTAGCGCTGCTCCTTCTCGTTCCAGTCCACAGGGCAGCCGCGGCCGAAGTCCTCGACCTCGATGCTGCGGTCGGCGTAGCGCGTGACGATGATGAGCTTGCCATAGCCCTCGCGCGCCTCGTCAATGGCGTTCGACAGGATTTCAAACACGGCGTGTTCGCAGCCGTCCAGCCCGTCGGAGCCAAAAATGACCGCGGGGCGCTTGCGAACGCGCTCCGCGCCTTTGAGCGTGGTAATGCTCTCGTTGCCGTATGCTTGCTTTTTGGCCATAATGTCCCTCGCTCTGCATGGTTTCATGATCGTGATAATAAATATAGTATATCCCGGCGGCTGCAAAATGTCAAGAAATCTGCGAAGGGCCGGACTCGCGGAATTTATTATGGATATCATTCCTGTAGCGGCGCTCTACCGGCCGCACACGCCATTGTAGGGGAGCGGCATGCTACAATGTTCCGCGAAAAAACGCCTTGTATTTTCCCTGCATTTTCGGTACAATAGGAAAAAATCAAGTCATACGTTATAAAGATAGAGAGGTCGATTTCCATGAAACACAATCGCGGCGGGTTCCTGGTCGCCGTTCTGCTGCTGGTCATCGCAGTCGCCGTAGCCGGTATCGTCTATTACGTCCTGCGTATCACGCAGACAGGCCCGGCCACGGCCACCGGCGGCGTGGAGCCGACGGAGCCTTCCTCCTCCGCCGTGCCGACCGGCGCTCCGGAGACGGACGCGCCGACCGAAACGGAGGCCCCGACGGAGACCACTTCGCCCGAGGAGCTGGCCGCACAGGAGATCCTGGACGGCATGACCCTCGACGAGAAGCTCTGCCAGCTCTTCGTCGTCACGCCGGACGCACTGACGGGCCTCTCTCCCGCCACGGCGGCAGGGGACGCCACGCGCGAGGCGCTGGCGCGCACGCCCGTCGGCGGGCTGGTGTATTTCGCGCAGAACATCGTATCGGCAGAGCAGGTCACGCAGATGCTGCAGACCGCGCAGAGCTACAGCAAGATCCCGCTGCTGCTGGGCGTGGATGAGGAGGGCGGGCGCGTGTCGCGCCTGAGCGGCGTCGGCCTGACGGATGTACTGGACCCGATGGCGACCTACGGCGCGGCCGGAGACACGGCCGCCGTTGAGGCCATGGGCAAGAAGCTGGGCGGTCAGGTGAAGGGTGCAGGCTTCAACGTGGACTTTGCACCGGTGGCAGACATCGTGACGAATCCGAACAACACGGAGATCGGCGACCGCTCGTTCAGCAGCGACCCCGCCGTCGCCTCCGATATGGTCGCCGCCATGACGCGCGGCCTGCAGGAGGGCGGCGTGCTGGCCTGCCTGAAGCACTTCCCCGGCCACGGCAGCACGGAGGCGGACTCCCATCTCGGCACATCCGTCACGGACCGCACGCTGGACGAGCTGCGCGAGGCGGAGCTGCTGCCCTTCCGCGCCGGGATCGAGGCGGGCGCGGGCATGATCATGGTCTCGCATATGTCCGCCCCGGCCGTCACGGGCGACAACACGCCCTGCGACCTCTCCCCCGCCGTTGTGACGGACCTGCTGCGCACGGAGCTGGGCTATGACGGCGTCGTCATCACAGATGCGCACAACATGGGCGCCATCACGGCGAACTACACACCCGGCGAGGCAGCCGTGCTTGCCATCGAGGCCGGCTGCGACCTCATCCTGATGCCGGACGACCTCGACGCCGCCCTGCAGGCCCTGCGCGATGCCGCCGCAGACGGCACGCTGACCGAGACCCGCATCGACGAGAGCGTCCTGCGCATCCTGACCCTGAAGGCGAAGGCCGGACTGCTGGGTTGATCGTTAATTTGTAGTGGCCGGGCTGTCCCCTCCCGGCACCGCGCCGACGCAAGAAACAGGCCGCCGTTAAAATGGAAAACGCTAAAGGTTTGTCATTGCGAGGAGCGAAGCGACGTGGCAATCTCACGCAACAGTCTGCGAATTCGCCGAGGCTTTCCTGTTATCCGACCGGGTACTGCGAGATTGCACCCCAAGGGCACTTCCTCGCGCTTCGCGCTCAGGGCGCCACGGCCCCGTTGGGGCCTCGCAATGACAGCTGCACGACGCAGGATCACAGCTGCGATATTTACAGCTGCCGTAAGCGCTCAATACGCGCAAGGGGCACCCCGCAAACGGCAGAAAGGACGGTAACCCATGCATCAAACAAAATTCCATCTCCCGGTGACTGGCAGTTATACGGCGTGCTGCGTGCGGTTCATAGAGTGCCTCGTGCTGCTTGCCGGAATGCTGATATTGCTCACGGGCTGCGCCCGTCCGAAGCGCGATTTGAAAATTGCGGTGTCCCCGTCGGACAAAAGTCTGATCGATCTGGCATCCGGAACCTACGATGAAACGCAGCTTCTGGAGCTGGTCGGGCTTCAGGGCTCGATGGACGAAATCCACGCAAAATACCCCATGGAATGCGTCAGGAAAATAAGCGATACATATCGCGCGGCCTATCTTGGAGACGGAAGCATTGCCGTGCTTCTGTTTGACGCTTCGGGCGATCGGCTGACGGGGAAAATCTACAGCACACGGCTGCTAAAATCTGATTTCGATAACGTAAAGCAGGGCATGCAGTTAGAGGAAGTAAGAGCGATCGATCCGGATGGAGAATATCTGTTCCTCTATACCGGCAGAAATGATGTGCCGAAAGTATCTTCCCATTATACGAAAGACGGGTATTTGATCACCATCGAATATGACGAGTCCAACGCAGTGGTAAGCGTGGAGCAGGAGCTGGTTTGAAGTACGAAAAACACAGCGGCGGAACGGATGGAAGTGACCGTTCCCCGTTGGCCTTTGCAGTGTGAAGGGCGGAATTTCTATGGACAAAAACTGGACAACTTGGAACACGCAGGCGATGCAGGCGCTGGACCGCGGCGATATCGAGCAGGCGGAGCGCGCCTTCCGGCAGGCGTGCGGCAGCGGGGACCCCAGAGCGGACAGCAACCTTGGCTGGTTCTATTTTTTGATGGGCGGTAGTGTTCGGGACTCTGAGGCAGAGGCACGTTATTGGATTCAAAAGGCCTTGCAGCGCTCCCGCCATCCGCTCATTCTCCAGAATATCGCCCGGCTGCGGTTCGAAAACGGCGTTTTTGCCGGGGCGCTTGCCGCGCTTCAGGAGGCGCACCGGGCCGACCAAGGCCCCGTTCTGCTCTATAATCTCGGTGTGTGCCATTTTGGGCTGGGGGACAAAACTGCGGCTGCGGCCTGCTTCCGCGAGGCAGACGCAGCGAATGCCGCCGACCTGCTCTGCGCGCAGTGCGGGGCGGTCCATCCCCGCCTTGCTTATGCGTTCTGCGTGCAGGGCGAGGAACGGGCCGCTGCGCTGCGTCGTTACGCGCCTGAGCGGAACGACATGGAGCTCTGGGACTATGTTCTTTTATGCGTTCAGTGTGAGGCATATGCAATGGCTGCCCCGGTACTGCCGGAGCTGGTCTCCCAGTGGGCGCTGACGGATCAGACACTTGCGACGACCGCGCTGTGCCTGCAGCATGTCCCTGCGGAAAAGGAGCGCGTCCTGCGCTGCTTTTCGGACGAGCTTTCGGAGGAGCGGGACAGGCTGCTGCACCTGCTCGGGGATGCGGACGAGTGCGCGCGCCTTGCGGCAAGCCAGCCATTTTTTCCGCCGCCCGCAACCCACGAGGGGTATTTCACGGAAGAATGCCTTTGAAAAGCCCGCCGTGCGAGAGAAAAATGCAGCGGCACTCACTGCGCAGCCGTCGGCGGCTTTGCCGCCTCAGACTGTCAAATAACCTGCCCAGCCAAAAGTCTCGGAGGGAAGGATAGTGTGAAAGGAAACCGTCAGGGTTTCCTTTCGCGT
>ERZ773229.2627-NODE-2627-length-10486-cov-2.396606_pt1 | contig 10486 bp, 8 predicted proteins | sample MGYA00580992_ERZ773229 | MGnify/ENA primary metagenome ERZ773229 (study PRJEB29015, sample SAMEA2737795) | human gut metagenome | biome: human gut; feature: human-associated habitat; material: faeces | place: China | collected 2012 ... | reverse complement strand
TGAGTGGCTGCCTCGCCGCATGTGTGCTCCTTGTTACCCGCATAGTCCCCGCTGAAGCGGATTGCGGGTTCAAGGCACCGCTAACGCCCCGACTTGTGCGGCCTTGTGCGGCGCTGAACGATTTTCAGTTTTCAGTTTGTGCCGAACAATTCGGCTTTATGCTTCCGGATCCTCCGAGCTGTCGCCGCTGTCTCCGCTGTCGCCACCGGAATCGCCGCTGTCGCCCGAATCGTCTCCGCTGTCACCGCCGTCTCCGCTGTCGTCACCGGAATCGCCGCTGTCGCCGCTGTCATACGATCCGCCGTCACCGGAATCCTCATTGCCGGTGTCGGTATCCGAAGAGCTGCTGTCCGAATCGCTGTCATCTTCTTCATCGTCGTAGTAATAATTATCTACGCCCATGCTCTCGAAATCATACTTGTTTTCGATATTCTGATGACTGCAGGTCTCGGTCGGAACCTTGTCCTTCCAGAATCGGCCGGTTGCAGCACGTCCCGCAGCGCGGCACGCACCGGATGCCAGCAGACCGGTATCCATACAGTAGGTGACTTCCTCGAAATCCTGCGGATGCGAGTCAAAGACAAGACCGCTGTCGCCGGCATGAACCTTTTCCATGACCTTGAGCCAGATCTCCGCCGCATTTCGGCCGTACAGGCCGTCCAGACGGTAGTTATGCTCATAGCCTACCCAGACCGCCGCAGAGTATTCCGGCGTTACGCCGCAGAACCAGATATCCGTGTTCGAGCTCGTGGTACCGGTCTTGCCCGCGGTCTCCACGCCGTCGATCTGAATGCCGTAGGCGGTACCGTGTGCGGTAACGTTCTGCAGGCAGTCGAGCATATCATATACGGTATGGACGTTGGTAAAGCCCTTGTCGGTATAAGGAGTGTTGTCAAGAACAGTGTTACCCTCGTTGTCGAGCACCTTCGTATAGGTGCGCGTACCGCCGAACACGCCGTCGTTGATGAAGGTAGAGTAGGCGCCGGCCATTTCGCGGACCGTCACGCCGTCGGTCAGCGCGCCGAGCGCCAGAGGCGCCAAGGCGATATCCGACTGGACTGTGCCGTCCTCATTGGTACGGTTGCCGACCAGCTTGATGTCGAGCTGGCTGGTGAGGAAATCATAGGAAGCCTGCGGTGTCAGTGCGTTGAGCACCTGTACCGAGACGGTGTTGAGCGAGCGTGTAATACCTTCCTTGATGGTCAGGGAGCGGCCGGTCGGGTACTTGCCGTCGTTCATCGGCCACGGCATGCCGTCCTCGCCCTCGGAGAAGGCGCGGTCGTAGATCGTCGTACTCGGAACGATGATGCCCGCATCCATCGCCGGGCCGTAGCTTGCCAGCGGCTTGAACGAGGAACCCGGCTGGCGGCGTGCATCGGTCGCAAAGGAGAACGAACGGCTGAGCGTTTTCTGGCCGCGTCCGCCTGCGATCGCGACGATATCGCCCTGCTTGTCCGTGATGACCATGGCGCTTTCCGGCACTTCGCCGTACTTTTCCGTGTTCGGGAACGCGGAATCATCGGTATATACGCTGTCCAGAGCATCCTGAACCTTGGTATCAATGGTCGCATAAATCTTGAGGCCGCCGGAATATACCATATTCTCTGCGACCAGCTCGGAATAACCCTTCTGCTCCTTCAGATCGCCTATGACGTCCTTGATGACCTCATCGGTGAAGTAGCTGTAGGTAGACTTGACGTCCTTCTGGTATTCCTCGTAGGGACGGTAGTTCAGCTGCTCGGAAACGGCCGCATTGTACTCGTCCTCGGTGATCATCTTCTGATCGAGCATCTGCGACAGAATGGTCTCCTGACGCGATTTTACCTTGTCGGGATGGTTGTATACGACGTCGTAGATGGACGGATTGTTGGTCAGTCCGGCCAGAACAGCGCATTCCGCCAGATCGAGCTGCGAAACATCCTTGCCGAAGTAACGGTCCGCCGCGGTCTGTACGCCATAGCTGTTGTAGCCGAGGTAGATGGTGTTGAGGTACATGACGAGGATGCGGTCCTTGTCGTCGATCTCCTTTTCGAGCGCAAAAGCACGAAAAATCTCGTTTACCTTGCGCTTGATGGAGTAATCCTTGTCCTCAGTGATGTTTTTGATGAGCTGCTGCGTGATCGTCGAGCCGCCGTACTGGTCGCCGCCGAGCACCCAGCCCTTGACCGCGCCGAGCGTGCGCCACCAGTCTACGCCGTGATGCTTGTAGAAGCGCTCGTCCTCGATGGCGACGACGGCGTTCTTGAGATTGTCCGGAATTTTGTCGCTGTCGACCCATTCGCGGTTCTCGCGGCCCTTGATGGTCTCATAAACGGCCTCCTCGCCTGTCTCCGCGTCCGTCGTATAGATGAACGAGTTGAGGTTCAGGCCGAGACCCTTGCTGATTTCGGAAGCAGTTTCCTTCGCGGACGGGTTGATGCTCGTATGAACATAGAACGCAAATGCAATGCCGCAGAAGCAGCCGCACAGCACGCCGACGAGCACTAACGTCAGCAGCAGGCGTCCGAAAAACCGTCCGATGACCGATTCATTTTTTCCTTTTGACAATTCGGTATCCTCCTTGCCCGGCAGCCGCAGGCCGCAGGGTATGCCCGGCAGAATGCGCACGGGCAGCTGTCATTTACCTGTACAGGTACGGACGTTTTCACCGCCCGTTTTGTTCCCGCACGGCTGAAAAAACGCCCGCAGAATGAAATATCCCCATTTTCGTCCCTGTGCCGGGACAGAGCGGGAATACAGTATTATAGCGGTCTATGCCATTATAACACACAAGAGCCGAAATGCCAAATTATTTTTACAGAACTTCGCGGAATAGACAAAAATTTTGTGGGAATACTCAAATCACGCAGTCTCTCTCTTCTCTATTTTAGGAATTACATCTGTACCGGAGGTTTTGTCAATGCTACAGGGATTTTTTCTGCTCGCACGCCGTCAGGCGCGGCAGCGCGCCGCCGCGCTCCTGATCTTTCTGCTCCTTGCCGCCGTCATGCTCGTCCTTGCCGTGCGCACCGTCCGTGCGCCTGCCGCCGTCCCCGCAGACGCCGCTTCGCTCGTCGCCGGTACGGACGGCACGCACCTGACCATCTCGCAGAACGGCGAGGTCATCCTTACGACGGCGATCGATGTGCGCACGCTGCCGAGCGCCGACCGGGAAGCGCTCCGCCGCGGCATCACGCTGGAAAGCGAGACCGAGCTGACGCAGCTGCTCGAGGACTACTCGTGACGCGCGTTCATTCCGCCCTTTCGCCCGCGAGCTCCTCGAGCGAGGCGAAGCGGTAGCCGAGCGCCTCCCACTTTGCGAGCAGCTCATCGAGGATGCGCGCGTTGGTCGCGCTCGTCGAGTGCAGCAGCACGACCGCGCCCGGATGGATGCGCGGCACGAGCTTGGAAAACGCCTGCTCATCGGTCGGCTGATCGTCGGTATACCAGTCCACATAGGCGAGTGACCAGAAGATCGTGCGGTAGCCGAGTTTCTGCGCCATGGCGAGATTGCTCTCGCTGAATTTTCCCTGCGGCGGACGGTAGAATTTCTTCATCTCCTCGCCCGTGAGTTCCCGGTATTTGTCCGCAAGGCCGTCAAGCTCCGCCGAAAACGACGCTTCGTCCTGTATCGCGGACATATCCGGGTGGTGCAGCGTGTGATTGCCGACGATGTGCCCCTCCTGCACCATGCGGAGCACGAGCTCGGGCGCGGTATCAATATAGTTGCCGACGACGAAAAAGCAGGCCGGTGCGCTGTGCTTTTTGAGCGCGTCCAGAATCTCTGCTGTGCAGCCGTTCTCATAGCCGGCGTCAAACGTCAGATAAATGACCTTTTCCGCCGCATCGCCCACATAATATGCATCCCACTGCCGCAGCTCTCCGGCGGAGACGTTGCCTTCGGGCTGCTGCCCCTCCGCGCGGAACGACAGTCCCCAGTTTCCGTCCGCTGCTGCGGTCTGCTCGGTCTTTCCCTGCGGGAACATCATGAAAAGCGCCGCGACGACCGCAAAAGCCGCCGCTGACGCCGCGACACGGCGCAGCATGGAGCGCGTGATGGTGATGAACATTTCTCTCCCCTCCCTCTCTCCATGCTACGCGGACGCCCCGGAAATCATGACGGTTTTTCGCGACGAAATCCGTTCAAAAGGGCAATGGACAGTGCAGCGTCAGGTATAGTACAATATTCATATATAGTGTAATCAGCCAGCTTTCCGCATCTAAGGGGGATCTCTATGAAGCACAAACGACTGCTCACTGCCGCTCTCGCGGCGTCTCTTGCCGTGTCCTCGCTGCCCGCAGCGCTCGCGCTCGACACCGCGCCGCCCATGTACCAGCAGTTCGGCTACGACAGCGAGGAGGCGTACACCTCCTCCTATGACTGGTGGTTCGACAAGCTCAGCTACGACCAGGCGAGCGACTGCTACCGCCGCCATCTCGACGAGATACATAACGACCCGTCCGTCGCGCTCCGCTTCCATGATGCTGAGCAGAGCGACCTCGAGGAATGGCTCGACAGCGGTTACTTGGATGACCGCGAGGCCTTCTACCGCAGTACGGCGCTCGACATGACGCTTCAGGACGATTTCTACGCCGTCCCCGCGCTCAGCGTGCAGCTTTCCGGCAAAACGCTCACGTTCCCCGACGTTCAGCCGTTCTTCGAAAACGGCCGCACCATGGTCCCATTCCGCGCAGTCGCAGAAGCGCTCGGCGCCGAGGTCGGCTTCGACGGCGGCACGGTTTCCGCTTCGCTCGGCGGCAAGGTCTGCCGCTTCGCAATCGGCGGCGACACCCTCACCATTTCCGACAGGGCGACCGGCAAGGTGCTGAAAACCGTTCCGCTCGACACCTCGCCCATCGAAAAGGACGGCCGCACCTGCGTTCCCGTGCGTTTTCTCGCGGAAAGCCTCGGTCTGACCGTCGAATGGGACGACGGCGCACAGTGCGCGGTGCTGTATGACCGGGATGCGCTGCTCGAGAACATCGACAGCGGCTTTACGACCGCGAACCGCTGGCTCGCCGCCGTGCCCAGACTGCAAAACGCCGATGCCGTGCGCATGGGGCTCACCGCAAAACTGGACTGCACTGCGTTCGACACGATCAGCGGCGACAGAAAATACAGCGCTTCGGGCACGATGACGCTCATCTCGGACGGAAAAAGCGCCTCGCTCTCTGCGTCCGCCGATCTTTCCGCACTCGCGGGCCTTCTCTCGTCCGACCTCATCAGCAGCGCGGACGGCCCGACCTCGCAGCTCTTCTCCGCGTCCATGCTTTCCTATTATAAGAGCGCGCTCAGGAACGCGGCGTTCGATCTGATCTACAACGCCGATACGGACACGCTGTATGTGCGCAGTCCGCTGCTGTTCTCCGCGCTCACCTCGAGCAGCGGTACGGACAAAAAGACGGACGGCTGGTATTATGAGGAGCATTTCAGCGAAAAGACCGCGCTCGGCGATCTTTTGACGCTGTACCGGAACGCTGATACCCCAAACACCTGCGGCGCGGCGCTTCTCGCCTCCGCCGAGGCGTATGCGGAGGAATACGGCGGCTGGAGCGGCTTTTACAGCTCGCTCGAGGACAGGCAGCAGAACCTGTCTGCTGTACTGGGCGATGCGGTGTTCACGCGCTCGGGCGACCGCTGTACTGCGCAGCCCTCGGTCAAATCTCTGCTCGGCGGCGAAGAGGATGATATGGTCGGCGTCAACGGAAGCTATACTCTCAACACTGCCACCGGTGCGGCGTCGGGAGATCTGACCCTCGACATCAAGGGCAGCCTGTTCCCGGTTGCCAACCGCACCCGTCTGACCTTTGATCTCTCCGGCACGAGCGGCAGAATGACCCTCTCCAACCATCTGCGCAATCAGGGCACGCTCACGTTCGATCTCTCGCTCAGTCTCGCCCCGTCCTCGGCACCGGTTTCCGCGCCGCCGAAGAACGCCGTGCTGACGCCGCTCGACGAGCTGAACTGAATACCCGACCAGACCAAATGGAGGAACTGAAATGAAAGAATATCAAGACCTGATCGGCAAGATCATCATCGCAGCCGCCATCATCATCGCGGCGGTCATCATCGCCAGTGCGATCGAAGGCGCAGGCGTCAACATCCATCAGGGACTTGCCTATGCGGGCGAAATGCTCCGGTAACATAGCCGCCTTCCTCCTTCGACAGTCTAAGGGCGCACTTCGGTGCGCCCTTTTCATCTGCACCTGCGCGTGCTATAATAAACAATTGTTCAAAGTATGTTCACATTGTTTTCAACAAACTGCCACACAGCAAATTTACAATAGAGACAGTAAACGATAAGGAGGCCATTCAAATGGACGACTTCAATAATAAATTGGAAAACGAAAACCAGACTGCCGAAAACAAGGCAGCGGAAACCCAGACTCCCGCCGCAGAGCCGCAGGCACAGCAGAACGATTCTCCTGCGCAGGCGCAGGAGAAGTCCGGCGAGGAGCCGCGCACCCCGTTCCAGACGCCGGTGCAGCACCCGGAGTATCTGTCTCCGCGTGAGCGCAGCAACGCTCAGCAATTCCAGTCCTCCCAGCAGCCGCCGATTCAGCAGACACCGCAGCAGCAGAACGGCATTCCGTACAGTGACGCATGGCATCAGCAGAATCAGCAGAGCGCAATGCCGCACCGCAGCAGAAAAAGCGGCCGCAGGCTCGTCATCGGCCTGTGCAGCGTCGCCGCGGCCTGCCTTCTGTTCGCAGGCGGCGCGGTAGCCACCTATTTCGTCACCGGCAGCAGCCAGACGGACAGCTCCGCATCCGCCTCGACCGACAGCGGCTCCACGCCGACCATGCAGATCAACAGCAAGCCCTCGGACAGCAGCCCGAGCTCCTCGGACGGCATGTCCGGCGAGGACATCTACAAAAAGGTCAGCCCCTCGGTCGTTTCCGTCATTTCGACCACGAGCGAAGGCACGGGCAGCGGCTCGGGCGTTATCATGAGCAAGGACGGCTACATCATCACCAACAACCACGTTGTCGAGGGTGCGCAGTCGGTTTCGGTTCAGCTGAGCGACAGTTCCTCACTCGATGCGACCATCGTCGGCACGGACGAGCAGACCGACCTCGCCGTGATCAAAGTCGAAAGCAGCACCGACCTGACCCCCGCTGAGTTCGGCGACTCGGACGAGCTCCAGCCGGGCGAATACGCCTACGCGATCGGCTCTCCCGGCGGCGTTCAGTTTGCGAACACCATCACCGGCGGCCGCATCTCCGCGATCAACCGCGACCTTACCGTCAATGACCGCGTCATGAGCCTGATTCAGACCGACGCTTCCATCAACAACGGCAACTCCGGCGGCGCACTCATCAACGAGTACGGTCAGGTCGTCGGCATCACCTCGGCCAAGCTGTCCGGCAACGCCTTCGGCAGCGCGACTGTTGAGGGCATGGGCTTCGCCATCCCGATCAACACCGCAAAGGATATCGTCGACGAGATCATCCAGAACGGCTACGTTTCCGGCCGGCCGTCCATCGGCATCACCGGTCAGAACGTCGAGTCCGCAGACGGCAAGGTGTCCGGCGTGCAGGTATATTCCATTGATTCCCGCGCAAAGGCAGCCAGCGAGGGTTTGCAGGTCGGCGACGTCATCACCGCTGTTGACGGCACCCCGACCCCGACCATGGACGACGTGAACACGGTCAAGGAAGGCAAGAAGGCGGGCGACAAGCTGACGCTGAGCGTATACCGCATCTCGACCGGCAAGACGCTGAACATCACCGTTATGCTGACTGATGCGCACGATCTGGAGGGCGACGATCCGGCTGAGACACAGCAGCAGAACCAGAGCCAGAACGATAATTACGGCAATTACGGCAATGGCTACGGCAGCTTCGGCGGCTTCTCCTCCCCGTTCTCGAGCTTCGGCTGGTAAAACCTCAAGACAATAATAACAAGGGCATGGACTTTCGTCCATGCCCTTGTTTTGTCGACAGTCTTTTTATATCTTCGCGAGCGGAAGCGTAAACTCGAATTCGGTCTCTCCGCCGTCCGAGCGAACGGAGATCTCTCCGCCGTGCAGATTGATGATATTCTTGACGATGTACAGACCGAGGCCTGCGCCGGTCTTGTCCATCGAACGCGAACGATCCGCCTTGTAGAAGCGGTCGAACACGTGCGGCAGATCCTCGGCGGAAATGCCTGTGCCGGTGTTCGAGATAGAGAACGCACAGAAGTCGCCCTCCGGATGGGCGCGGAGCGTCAGCCTGCCGCCCTCGTCGATGAACTTCACCGCATTGTCCACCAGATTGTATACCGCACGGTACAGATGATCTCGGTCGCCCATGACGATCAGCCGGTCATCAAGCTCGCACTCTACCTCCAGCTTCTTTTTCTCGATCTTCTGCTCGAAGGAGAGGATGATCTGGCTCGTCATGGCGGAGAAATCGAACGGCGCCGGACTGAGCAGCAGCTCACCCGACTGGATCTTCGCTGCGTCGAGCATACGGTTGACCATGCGCGACAGACGGCGCGTCTCCTCCGCGATGATGCGCAGATACTTGTCGCGCTGCTCCTCGGGAATGGTGCCGTCGATCATGCCGTCCACGAAGCCGCCGATCGTCGTCATCGGCGTTTTGAACTCATGGCTGACATTCGAGATGAAGCCGCGCGTCAGCTCCTCGAGCTGATCGAGGTCGCGCGCCATGTTGTTGAACGAGACCGCCAGCTCGTCAATCTCGTAGCAGCGATTGTCCTCGGGCACGCGCACATCGAAGTTGCCGGAGGCAAATTCCTTCGCCGCCGCCGCGATATTCTTGATCGGGCGCGTGATATGCTGCGACAGAATGAACGAGATAATGAGCATCGCGGCGAGCGTCACGAGCAGGATGAGCACGAGCGTCTGCGTCGAATGCCGCACTACGCCGGCCGTTGCCGGGTCCTCGCAGGATACGAAGATGAGCGCCGCGACATTGCCGTCAGTGTCGCGCACGCAGCTGCCGACTGTGTAGCTCGTCGCCTCGGTCAGCACGCCGACCGAACCGACCGCGGCATAGCTGCCGCTGCGTGTGACCTCGGAGACCACCTCGGCCGGCACGCGGTAGCCGCTGACGCTGTAGGTGGAGCCGTTCGGATGCGCCGCCATCTGCACCTCGCCGCTCTCGTTCGTGACGAGGACGGTCAGCTCGTCCTCCTTGGCGATGCGCGCGATGGAGAGCATGTACAGCTCGCGTATCACGTCCGAGTCCGTGCCCTGCATGAGCTTGCTCTGCTCGGCAAGGCTCTGAACCGTGGTCTTCAGCTCGGTCTGCTTGGCGCGCAGCGCGTAGCTCGCCATCTGATGATAGAACACGCTGCCGGCGAGCGTGAATGCAACGACGATCAGAATAAAGTGGGTCAGGTACTCCTTGAAGAAAAAGCTGCGTTTTTTCATCGCTTACTCCTTGGTCTCGAACTTGTAGCCGACGCCCCAGACCGTTTTCAGCTCCCATTTATCCGACACGCCCTCGAGCTTTTCGCGCAGGCGCTTGACGTGCACGTCGACCGTGCGCGTATCTCCGAAGTAGTCGAAGCCCCACACCTCATCGAGCAGCTGTGCGCGTGTGAATACGCGGTTGGGACTGGAGGCGAGAAAGTACAGCAGCTCGATCTCCTTCGGGGGCGCGTCCACGCGCTTGCCCTTGATGACGAGATCGTAGGCCTGCTTGTCGATCACGAGATTGTCGAACGACAGCTTTTCGGGTGCGTCATCGGGCGCGATACGCCGAAATACCGCGCGCACGCGCGCGATGACCTCGGGCATTTCGAGCGGCTTGACGATGTAGTCGTCCGCACCCATCTCCAGACCGGAAACGCGGTCGGCCGTTTCTCCCTTGGCGGTCAGCATGATGATCGGCACGTCGCTTTCCGCGCGGATCTCCCTGCAAACCTCCCAGCCATCCATGACCGGCATCATGACATCGAGCAGCAGCATATCCGGCTTGTCCGACTTCCATTTTTTTATGCCCTCGACGCCGTTTTCAGCCTCGAGGACGGTATATCCCTCGCGTTCGAGATACAGGCGCAGCAGCTCGCGGATGTTGGCCTCGTCCTCGACAATGAGTATCTTTTTGGGCATAGTTCTCCCCCCTGCTTTCGATAAAAATATCTATGATAATTATAACGCAGCCGGAAAGCGATTGCATTAACAAAATGTTAAACCGCTCAAACTTTTTCCGCCGAGAGCACGGTCAGCACGCCGTCCGCAACGGTGAAGCGAACCTCGAAGCCGCCGAAGGGAAAGCCGTAGATGCGGCCCGCCTCATGCTGATAGCCGGGACGGGGGTCCTGCGCGAGAACGCGCAGCAGGGTCTCTCGTTTTTCCTGCGGCAGGGCATCCAGAACGCCCTCCGCGCACTCGACGCGTACGGCGTCCCCCGCGAGGGCAAAGCTGCCCGACGCCTCGGGATGCGAATCGGTGTAGGCGAGATAGGGCTTGATGTCAAAGATCGGCGTACCGTCCATCAGGTCCGCGCCCGAAATATGCAGCACCGCCCCCTCGGGCGTGCCGTATTCGAC
>ERZ773229.2620-NODE-2620-length-10494-cov-160.508574_pt1 | contig 10494 bp, 20 predicted proteins | sample MGYA00580992_ERZ773229 | MGnify/ENA primary metagenome ERZ773229 (study PRJEB29015, sample SAMEA2737795) | human gut metagenome | biome: human gut; feature: human-associated habitat; material: faeces | place: China | collected 2012 ... | reverse complement strand
TATCAAACTGTTTCAATGTTTGATACATTTCATCCTACCTTTTGAGTGATCTCGCTCTGCAAGACAGAGTTAACATATTCTCGGATCCAGTTAATGTTCGTACACAGGCTAATGGGACCTGCTATATGTACTTACCTAATTATAGTGCGTAGGGTTCTTATGTTTACTTACGCACATTAGAGGCGATTTGGATATAATCATGGAGCTCTCCCTTACGAATGGTAAAGTCATGATTAGTGGAGTCGACCTTATCTCCAGGTTCCGCAATATACAGAAGCGGTACATACGACGTATCTGTCTTCTTAATTACGGTGCGTTTAACAATTACCTTTGCAGGTAACTGTTTATGGTTACAAGGTACAGCCTTTTCTACCCTAACGGTATCATGGACTGTATCAGGATTAGCACGATTCACCTGACCAAACAAATGGTCCATTGGTTGCTGCACAGTAGATGCTGCTACTGTTTGCACTGTCGTTGGAAGAGGAACATTCTTAAGATCGGCAATATTCATGCCAATAGTAAGAAATGCTGCCCCTAACAACGTGATCACTAATTTTTTCATACTTTGATAGTTAAATTATTTGCGTTCACTTTGCCATTGGATGTCAAAGGCTTTTTTAATGCGACCAACTAGTTGTGAACCAGTTCTCTTAATTGGCCGTATTATTTTTTTACCTGAGCCTTAGCTTTACCTTTGGCTTCCTTTTTCTTATCCTCGGCTGCCTTCTTATCAGCTGCTTCCTTAGCAGCCTTGGCAACAGCCTCTTCCTCAGCCTTGATCTCCTCATCTGTCTTGAACTCCAAGTCGACGATATTCTCCTTGGCATAACCTACGAGTGGATCAGAAGGATTACGGAACAGATTAGAGATGATACCTGCATACTGTGTAGCGTTATCCAGCATAGAATCAGACTTAACCTTAGCCATCATCTCAGGAGATACTTCACGATAGTATGCACGCTTAATGGCGATAACAGTCTTCTTTGCGAAGTTGTTACCATCCAAGAATCCCTGCTTCAAGCCCTCAACGAAGCTACCAGGTGCTGCGAGAACTGCTGCAGTAGCCTTGTCGGCAAATGCGATATTCTTGTTAGCTGCATCAATGTGCTCCTTGACACGATCCTTTTCTGGCAGCTTGTTCTCTGCTTCGAGCAAAGCTTTGCTCTTTGAGCGAACATCGTCTGCACCAATGATTACGAGACACTTTACAGCGTCTGCAATCTGATCATCGGTATACTTGCATACGCCGGTGTTCTTGTCAGTAGAATGGTCGCGAAGCTCACAGAACGCAGACACAGGAGATCCTGACGTAGCGGTAACATTGAAGAAGTGAGCACCAATTCCATAAGTAAGCGTTCCGACACGACCCGTAAGCTCAACAATCTTGCGAAACGTATCATGGAAGTTCATGTTCTTGATGCGCTCAAGATCATTCTTTGCAGAAGCAAGAGCCTTCTCAGCGTTAGCCTTATACTCTTTGTCCTTAGTCTCCTTGAGTGTCTTCTCAGCAGACTCGATAGTACGCTTAGCCTGAATAGAGCGATATGCGTTATAGAAGTTCACACACTGCATGATGCTATCCATCAGCTTAGAATCACGATTCATAGCCAAGAAGCCAGACAAAGCTTCCTTGAGCTCTTCTTCGTCCTTGATCTTTGTAGGATCAAAAACTTTACCTGCTGTTGCAGCACGAGCCTTAGCATCCTTGTCAAGACTCTTTGCAGTCTTCTCAGATACTGTTACAGCTTTGGCGGTAACCTCAATTGCTTCAGCATCGTCTTTTGAAGGCAAGAGCTTTGTATCATCAAAGCTTACGCCGATCTCCTTCAAGGCTTCAGTAAGCTCTGGGAGCGCAGACTTGCGGATTACAACAGCGAAATCGCTGGTACCATACTTGACCTCGTTACATACGCATACAGCGATACCGAGGGCATTAATGTGGTTGAGTTTGTCGATAGTTCCTTGTGGGAAACCAGTATGCTCAGCAGCCTTCTCATCCAAGAAGAAGCGATCGTGAGCCATCTTTAACAAATCTACCTGGTGGTTACGATCCATGCTTGACCCACCTGTTGTTGTGAGCATAGCTGCAGCATCAACAGCTGCATTTGCATTGTTACCACCATTGTTATTATTCTGAGCAACTTTTACATTGCCCTTTCCATTCTTTTTTGCCATTTTGATAATGTTTTTAAATGTTATTTACTAAAATTAATTAATACTTTTCTGGGCAACTAACTTAAATTCAACTTGTGTCGAATATGAAGTTCGTTTTTAACCAATCTCGTGGAGGTTTAGTGAGCACGTTAATATGCTCGTCTTCACCTAAGTTAAGCACAGTAACAGTATCTACTACAATTGTATCCTTACCTGCCGGTTTTGTCTCAGCACATGTACCAGCGCCCTCTGAGGGTTCCAAAGCCTGAAATGAGCACGTCGGTGCCAGCATGGGATTTGCAGAAGATTTAACTGTACTGGCTTCACTTTTATGGTCAACAAAGGCATAGTTGACCATACTCTTACCGGTAAAACCGAGCAAGAGACTTACGAGAATGATCCAGAACAACTTGTTACTCTTATTGTATCTTGCGAAACCAAGAGCTACAAAAATCGAGAGAATCAATAATAAAAGTGAAGTCATTTTTGTTAAACTTTTAAGTTATTTTTAATTTTCCTACGAGTGCGACTTAACGCAGCTTTTATAGTGCCTGTAGGAATTTTCAGCACTTTGCTAATTTCATCAACTGTAAGATCTTCTACGTAAAATAAATTAAAAATCTTCTGTGTCTTCTTTGGGAGTTTTTCAAATTCCTTTAGAAGAGATTCATACTCAAGAAGATTGACAAGATCTTCTTCTTCTGAAGAATTAGTTAATTCGACAGGTAGTCGTCCTGAGTCTTCTCCTAATTCCATGGATTTCTCCTTTACTTTTCGTAGATAATCTATAGCTGTTCGATTAGCTATAATTCTCAGCCATCCGCCAAAAGACGAATAGTCTGTGAACGTCGAGAGTTTTTGGTGAACCTTAAGAAATACAACATTTGTAAGATCTTTAGCTTCATCCATGTCATTCACGTAATGAAAGAGTACGTTGTCAACGAACTCCTTATAACGGTTAAACAATTTATTAAACGCAAGCTCATTTCCCTTTTGAGCTTCTTTTATGGTCTCAATCTCAGATTGAGTGATACGCTGATACTCCATATTGTGGGGTAGGGGAGATCTCTCTCACCCTACTCCTGATAAAACGGAAGATCGTACACCATCTTCTGACGGTATAACGACCAAACGTTGTTGACGAAATTGTTGAAAAGAATTATTTTCAAATCCTTTCCTCCTGTTTTCATTTCTACCTTTTCAAGTAGTCCTGAACCAATACGCATACGAGTTGTAAGTGTTTTGAACTTCATAGGGCTGCTTAGGATCATTGTTTTCATAATCCAATCACCAACTCTACGTAACTGTTCATTACAACAGTATTCGTACAAACAATTTTCGTCTAGGCTATCTCCTGCACAGAATATATGTGGTTCATAAGTAAAGCCTTTTTTAAGGTTATTATGGAACCAGTTAATCACATTTTCTATACCTTCTTCTTTATAGCCTAACAGACTAGCTCTGTAAATTAGCATTTTAGGGAAATACTCCATTTTTATTTTGTTTAATTAAATGTTTTCTTAATAAACTTAGAGAAATCTTCAAAATACTCATCTAGAAAACTAGCTTTTTCTGACAATGCGTTATCAAATAAAGCCATATTGCCACATTTACATGATATGTTATAATAGTTTTCTAGGTATTTATAGTTCTCTTGAAACCATACTACCCAGCTATTAACCCATATCCAAAATGCTCGTTCTCCAGAGTTAAATACTTTGTTGATGCCATCCAAATTTATAGAGTCTGCAAAATTAAAATTTTGAGACCCCTCATGTATTCCAAGAGCTTTTCTTAATGATGCATTCTTTTCATCTGTTCGAGGTATTCCTCTTCCAGTGTTATAGATTGCTACATTTTCTTGGTATACACGGTCTATCCATCGCGTTTTTACGGCATACTTAATTCTTTCGTGTGGCTTCTTACCAATATTTGATAGTCTACCAAACTCTGTACACCATTTAAATGCGATGTCGACGACATAAGGACACCTATCCTTTATCATCGCTTTATATCCCTTTGTCATAACTAATAGGAAGAAGCTGGGGAATCGAACCCCAGACCCAAACCAAAAGGCGACGGTACCAACTTCTTTCTTCTCTCCACTTAGGTAGGAAGCACCTAGACTAAACTTACGCTACGCAAGTATAGTCTACAATGTTATTTACATTGCCGTTTAATTTATAGTATAGTGCTTAATGTATTTATCTCCTCTGACAATCAAAGCCAGAACATGCCCATATTATATTTGTTGGTGGACATGCGGCGAGTCGAACGCCGGTCTTGCCAGATTATTTCATACACACTGTACATTCTTGTAAATGTTCCGATGATCAGTCAGAACATTCGATTTAAGCCGCTTTAGGTGCGCTCTAAGACATTTTTGCGACGCTCGTGGTTAATTACTCCACTTGGTGACATACTCTGCCTCAGAACGCATTAAAACATGGCTAAAAATATATAGGAATCCTCATGATACGAAGATACTTAGAGGGCTATATTCAGCATTTTTGATACATTTTGCAGGGTTCGATTAACTTTCTCAAAGTAATCAAGTCTCCCCGATACAAAGATACGCACAAAACATATTGTTTGATCTACTGTCCCAATTTATTGTGTGGGTTCACATCTCTTCTTCTCATCGTGATACGAAGATACTTGATGAGAATGTTAATTCATTCTAAGATTCCTTTACCGTTCTACAAATCCCATTGGTACCTGAGAATCTATGTACGTGATACGAAGATACTTGTACTAGAAGAAGAATTAAAAACGATCGAACAGGTACTTGCCATAATTCCAGCAGTTAGGGTACTTATTGCGCAACTCACCGTCGTGCTTTTCGTACTCATCGTTCAGATCGTTCATCTGCTTACGCTGATCCTCATCGATCTTCTGCGAAAGTTCACGGAACTGATTTGGAGTAATCTTCTGATCGTCAGGAACGGCGGTACCATCCTCCTGCTTGCCCAGAAGACGAGCCAACAATTCTGTACGCTTCTTCAGAATGTCGAGAGTGATCTTTGCCTTCGCACGGTCCTTACGGACGTTGAGAAGTTCCTTGATTCTAAGGAAGTCAGCACACTTGACGATTTCTTTGACCTGGGAGATCTTGCGTTTCTCCTCATCCTGGCGGATTTCTTCTGCCGCCTTGTCTGCGATGTCTGTGACGAGGTTACCCTTCGTCAACTTCTCTACTACGTTGTCTGCTGACACATTCTGCTGCTCTTTAGCAGCGCCTTTTGTTTCTGCTTTTGCCATTTTGATAATGTTTTAAATGTTTGTAAATAAAATTAATTAACATATTGTTACTTCTCCCACACTCCAGGATGGATTCTTAATGAATACTGCGCCATTGTTATTAATGGTGATATCGCATGGAGCGTCGTGAGAGCAGTTAGCCAAATGAATGAGTGCGAATCTGGCATCTTTAGCCTGATCCTCGCTAGGGTACTTGGATTCGAATACCAATGTTTTTGTATTCTTACCCTTTGCTTTGCCCTTGATCGTATACACTGGGATCTTCCACATAGTCTAAAGGATTTAGCTTGTTTTTAAACTTGTCACGCTTATATGCCTTTGCTTTGGCTTCTGCGTGACGCTGATGATACACTTTCTTAGTATTACGTTGTGTTCTGCACATAATTACATGTTATCTTGAACTGTTTTAAATACACAAATAACATCGGTAGAAATACCGTAAGAATCACGCATTCTCTTACTTACACCACCAGACATAACTCTGATAGCATTTGTAAGAGATTCATTGTCAGACTCATTAGTTATAGCCTCTGATAATGCAAGCAACAGCTTCATCTTGGAGCAGAAAAACTTGCCAAATCTTCTTTTCACGTAGATGCACGCAGATTCCACAACAGAAAGTTCTGTAGCGTTCTTGGCTTCTACATGGCCGATAATAATGGAATTAACTTCCGTTTCATCCATTGTAGATGCATGCACATCTTTAACGTCGGGCTTAACTGTGTTCAGCTGTGAAGCTATTGCCATAACTTCTGATGCACTTAAATTAGCACCGTCATAAGAGATAATAATGTACCGCTTCATAGCTAATCCTCCTTTGTCGTTATGTTTGTACTGGAGGATTGCACGATCTGTACATGCTTACCGTCGATAATGGTGTCAACCATTTCCACGTTGGGGATATCAGGAGGAGCGGCTGCACTGTATTGATCCTGTTTATCAGGAAGATTCAGATACACATGCTTGTTCATCTCGAACTCGTTCGATATACTCATCTTAGTCAATGGTTTCCCAGATTTTTCTAAGACTGATACCACATCACGCATAACCTTTTCAGGTATACTGAAGAATACTGAGTCCTGATGTCTCCATTGACCTTCCGATCTCTGAAACTCTATAACGTCAGAACAGCCGGTAAATGTAGGATTATCAATATCCTGCATCATTTTTGACACCATGAGTGAGTCATCGTGTTTGATCTCACTCTTCGTCTGCTTCACATAGTCACATGATGACACTGTGGCAGCTACAATAAGCATGATTAAGCACATGCTAAGCTTTTCGAATAATCTCTTCATTTTGATAATTTATTAGAGATTCAACAAATGTTAACTATCCGGGTTTTAAAGATTCACGGAATCATCTATTGTGATACATATGGGACTCGAACCCATGACCCATAGATTAAAAATCTATTGCTCTACCAACTGAGCTAATGTATCGAATTAGGAGAGAATATTCTTGTATAGTCCTGGCTTTTGACTATACTCCTCCACCAACGACATGAACACCAGTATGAAACACATCTCCTCTTACTCTCCTAATAATTGTAAATTGTGGACCAGCTAGGGTTTGAACCTAGGACCTCCAGATTATGAGTCTGTTGCTCTAACCGCTGAGCTACAAGTCCAAATATGGGCAATTTTCACTGGTTATATTTAAACCATTCCATTGTCTCCTACTATCTAACGTTCTTTTTCTTTCTAACCCAAATGATTAATTTTAAGGTAATTACGCTATTTAATAGAGTTGTAGGGAGTTGTTTGGTACCCATTTGTGATTTTATACAGACTTGAACTGTTATGTAGGCCTCTAACCTAATAAATCTCGGGGACGGTATAACCCGCCCCCTTGAAATGCAACTTAGTTAAATTTTTCCGTCCAGTAAGATATAAAATATATGAGACTGGAGAACAAAATTACTATCAACATAATAACTATTATTGCTAGCGAAAAAGCGCTGACATTAATTGTGCTATCTATGTTGGATAGTATATCAAACAACGGGAACGCTGAAATAATTATTAACACTATTGCTACGAATAGTTCTGCATATTCTCTTTTCATAGATATAATGCTATTTGTGATATCTCATCATAGTCGTCTTCGCTGACAAACCATGAATCGTTATCTGTTGTTAAATAACTCTTTCTTGATCCCAAATCTACATCTTCTAATGATAATACACACATATCATCAGGATTTGCAGACTCGTAGTTCTTTAAAACTACATTTGAATTGCTACAGTGCGATTTAAGTCTACGCAATGAAGCATGATGACGTCTAACTTCTAATTCTTCGTCAGACATTTGTCCGTTTTTTCTACGTTTTGCCATAATTAAGGACTAATAAAAATTATTCCGTCTTCAATGCATGATGGTGATTCTTCGTTTAAATTCTTTAAATCGTTTACTCTTGGACAAGAGAAAGGATTGTTAAAGATACACCCATTGCAATTGTATTGACGTTTAGCCCTAACAACAATGCCATTTATTTTATAGATTCTGCCAGGACTAAGATTTTTACTCATAGTTCACCTATTAATTGTAACTTGTACATCGGTTGCTTAACTGGAACCATTTCGTATCCTTTACGAATTTCATCAACTTTTCGAAGCACTCTAGATACTTCTCCAAGTTTAAATACTCTATGTATGGTCTTACCCTTGTTAGCTAGTATAAAACATACAAATTTTGATGGATTAGCATATAGCTTATCATATACAGGTGATACGATATGATAGAACGTACCAACACCTTTCATTGTGTCGATTTTATTCATATCACCTTCACTAATCATAATCTTTGTTGTTTCTCCTTCTTTTTCCAGATGTTCAGACCTATATATATAGTATTTTCCAGTTGATACATCTCTGACAGTTGTACATACACCGCCAATGCTCTCGACTACAACCATAGAGCTACCTATCATTATGCCACTAGGTAATACTCGGCACACTACATCTCCTTTACTAAACTTCATTTGTGTACAAATTTAATTTTATACCTAACGATAGATGTAATTACACCATTTCTTAACCTAATGCCAAGTGTAGGCTCAATAGAGAATTGCTTGCATGTGCTAATATAGTCAACAACACTCTTTGAGATTGGAATAATCTCTGAGAATCCTGCTGATTTATCAACATATACAGCCATATACTTAACGGTTTTACCGTTAACACTAGGTTTTTGTACTATTTGCTTAATACATTCAACCTTACACGTCATAGTATCAATCACAGCTTTTTGTTGCGCCTGACACTTTGCAGTAACGAATAAAAGCATAGTTATTATAACTACGGCTATAACCCAACCAGCTCCATGATTGTCTGGTTTTTCACAAAGATTTGTCGTCATACTTTAATGTTTTGATCTTTCCATCATTCTGAATAGTAACATTCAACATACTTAATGAATTATTATGAATTTAACATTTGTCTTACCAGCTCCTGGAACATTTGAATTTTTGTTGTTAATATAACTATTCAAAGTGTTTTCCAAAGATTTGGCATTGACTTTACTTAACCCAGAAGAGAGGATCATTGTAGATCCTCCCTCCTTAGCAACTACCTTGTAGTTAAGATATTCAGCATCAGGTTTCCCTTTTGCTGACTGTGGCTTAACCGCCTGGTTATGCGTCTGCTTGTGTTTCTTCTGATTCATTGTCTGTACAAATGAATGATTTACAATCCAGACCAATAGCCTTAATTACATTAGGCTCACTAAGTCTGTCTTCTGCGACCTCACTAATTCCTCTAGCGATAAATGCAAGATTTCTCAAGTCATCGATGCTGTTGAATTTACCATCAACTTCAACCGTCACTTTGATGGTCTGCTCCTCTGTTACGGCGTCCAGTTCAACGTCAATAGATGTCAAGATTGGAATGTGTTTCTTGAACTTAGTCTCCACATAACTAGGAGAGTCCAAATCAACATGATCTGGAGACAATGTACGAGACACTGTTACGATCGTTCTGTTACCGTCAGCGCAAACTGCTGACCCAAGTTTTGGGTATGCTTTACCCAACAATTTCTCTAAAATGTTCATAATTTTGATAATTTAAAACATTATTTACTTGTATAGGACTACTTCTCACCTATACTTGAGCTTTGTGTTCCATCTGTAATTCGGTTTCCCTTTGGAGGCTTTGGACTCCCTACGGCTACATTAAACACTTAGGGTTGATGCAACTCAACCCTTATGTTTTTTAATTAATTTAAAATAACACCAATGTAAGTTATGAAGACAATACTTACACCAGTCTTTTGTAATTTCATACTTTATTACCATGATTTTCTGCTTTTAAACATAATACAATGAGTATAATACCAACTTTCATCATACTACTTTGCAATTAGTTCATCTACCTTAGATTTTGCTTCCAAGTAATCTGCACCATAATCTGTCTCAAGGTCTGTATCCATGAGGTCAAGATCATGTGTTCCATCGAGAGAGTCTAAAAGCGTCTCAGTACATTTATAGTACTGTTCATACGCTCTTACCTTTTCCTCTGCTTTATTACTCTTGCCTTTTACAGCGTTAATACTAAAGCAGGAACCAATAATTCCACCAATAACTGCTCCAATAAAGAACAGATTAAATTGGTCCATAAAACCATGAATTTTGTTTTTGTCCATATTTATATATATTTTGATTATTAATCTATAAAAATGGCATATCTATCCTCACGAACCAATATGCCTGTATGGAAATAAAACATGTTGTGTAACTAAAAAATGATTTAATAAAAAGGTGTAGTGGTCACTGGACTCGAACCGTCGCCATGTGTGCGCTTTACTAGCCAAGTACGATACCCATATAATGAATTCGTACATAGTATACCCTTGTTGCTACGCTTAGCAATCGTTTACCTATTCTAAATGAGCGTATTATCAATTATATGGAATCTTTAATCTTGCATTATGAAGTATAGTACTTCTTGTTTTTTGTTAATAACGCTATATATTAAAACAGCCTATTTGAGCTGTTACGTAGGATTGTTCTGAAAAAAGGGTGTGGGAGATTGTTTTACCAATCCCCAGCCCCTACTAGTCAGCATCAGCCTGTCCATAG
>ERZ773229.2619-NODE-2619-length-10497-cov-3.484294_pt1 | contig 10497 bp, 8 predicted proteins | sample MGYA00580992_ERZ773229 | MGnify/ENA primary metagenome ERZ773229 (study PRJEB29015, sample SAMEA2737795) | human gut metagenome | biome: human gut; feature: human-associated habitat; material: faeces | place: China | collected 2012 ... | reverse complement strand
AAATGACTGGCTCTGCGAGGACTGCGCCGACCGCCTGACCGTAATCTGCAACCACTGTGCTGAGCGGGTCTACGAGGAAAACGCCGTCGAGGATGACACGCACACGCTCTGCGATCACTGCTTTGACGAATATTATGTTCGCTGCGATGACTGCGGGCGTATTATCCACCGCGACCGCGCGTACTGGGACGGTGACGACAACGCTTACTGCGCGTCCTGCTGGGGCGAACACTGCGAGGTTATTCACGAATACAGCTACACGCCCGACCTTGTGTTCCACGGAAAAGGTCTGCGGCATTTCGGCGTTGAGCTCGAAATCGACGACGGCGGTACGGTTAACAGCAACGCGCAGAAGCTGCTTGACATCGCGAACAAGGACGCAGAAAATCTCTACATCAAGACGGACGGCAGCCTGGATGAAGGCTTGGAGCTTGTTACCCATCCGATGACGCTCGAATACCAACTGAATGAAATGCCGTGGGCGGAAGTGCTTCGCAAGGCACAGAGCATGGGTTATCTCAGCCATGCAGCCGGGACTTGCGGCCTACACGTTCATATCTCTCGCCTCGCGTTTGGCTGTACTTACGAACAGCAGGAAGCCGCGATTGCTCGCCTGCTCTACTTCGTCGAAAAATTCTGGGCGGAGTTGCTACGCTTCAGCCGCCGCACACAGAGCCAGATGAACCGCTGGGCGGCTCGATACGGCATTCGCCTCACCCCGTCCGAGCAGATGAACCACGCGAAAAATTCCTGCGCTGGGCGATATACTGCGGTCAACCTCACGAACGCGGATACGGTTGAAATCCGTATGTTCCGCGGAACTTTGAAACTCAATACTTTGAAAGCCACCTTGCAGATGGTCAACCATCTGGTTGAGGTGGCTGTTTCTATGTCCGACGCTGCCGTACAGGACATGAGTTGGTTTGATTTTCTGGACAACATCACCGAGCCAGAACTTATCCAGTATCTCAAGGAGCGCCGCCTTTATGTAAATGAACCCGTAAACACTTCGGAGGAGGAGTAATATGTGCAGTTTGTTTGGTTTAATCGATTTTAAGGAGTGTCTGAGCACTCACACGAAGAACAAAATCTTGAACACGCTCGCCAGAGAATGCCAAGTGCGCGGTACGGACGCGACAGGTATCGCCTATAACTTCAACGACCGCTTGCGAATTTACAAGCGTCCCCTTCCCGCTCGGAAGATGAAGATCCACATTCCGAACGGTGTGAACGCGGTCATGGGACACACCCGTATGACCACACAGGGCAATGCACAGTTTAACCAGAATAACCACCCGTTTCTTGGTCACGTTGACGGAAACAGCTTTGCTCTCGCTCACAACGGCGTTCTCTGGAATGACAAAGAACTCCGCATGGAAGAAAATCTGCCGCTCACGAGTGTTGAAACGGACAGTTACGTTGCGGTGCAGCTTCTTGAACAGCAGAAAGCCCTCGACTTCGACAGCCTGCAAGCTATGGCTGAAAAGGTCGAGGGTTCTTTTGTGTTTACGGTTCTGGATAAGGATAACTCCATCTGGTTCGTTGTCGGAGATAACCCATTGTGCGTAATGTTCTATGATGGATTTCTGATTTACGCCTCGACGCAGGAAATTCTGTGCAAGACGCTGAAAAAGCTGCGGCTGAAAGCGCCCACTGATATTCTCGAACCGCAGGAAGGAGAAATCATGAAAATCGACCGCACCGGCCGTATCACTACCGGGACATTCGCACCGAGAACCAGCTATGAGCATTGGTGGCGGCGTTATTCTCCATATTACCGTGACTACTGCGTAGATACGCCTCCGAACTATGACGACTTATTCAGTGTTGCAAAAGTCTTCGGTGTCTCTGCTGATGAGGTGCAGGCACTCTTGGATTACGGCTGCTCCGAGGAAGAAATCGAAGAAATGCTGTACGACCCTACCCTGCTCCACGAGATGACCGGCGAACTGCTGTACGCATATTAAGGAAAGGAGATGTTGCTTGTGATTCCATTAGGCCCTATTTTCCAGGCTGTAGGCGCGGTGGTCGACTTGATTGTCGACTTGATTATCGAGGCCGTCGAAAATTTCTCAGATAGTTAATGGAGGTAAACGCATGAATCCAGGAAAAGTTATTCTCGGTGCGCTGACTATTATCGGTCTGCTGGCCGACATCATCGACGATGATTGAACACAAAAATACCGACTCATCAAGAGTCGGTATTTTTTGAGCGTGTCATTAGGCTATACCCATCTGAAACAACGGAAAACTATGTCAATAGGGTTGTTTTCGAAATTTTGAAATATGTCAAAACGTGCGGTGACCCTATTGCAATGAATGGAGGAACAGATTTGAAGATTGGATACATCCGCGTCAGCACCGAGGAACAGAACACTGCGCGTCAGGAAGTCCTGCTGCGTGAACTTGGTGTTGACGAGGTTTTCATCGAAAAGGCAAGCGGCAAAAACGCCGACCGCCCAGAGCTTACCCGCATGATGGAATACGTCCGGCGCGGTGACACGGTTATCGTAGAATCCATCAGCCGGTTCGCACGAAACACGCGCGACCTGCTTGATCTCGTGGAACGACTGACCGAAAAACATGTAGAGTTCGTCAGCCGCAAAGAGGCCATCGACACGACCACGCCCACCGGCAAGTTTATGCTCACCGTGTTCGCGGCAGTCGCAGAGTTGGAACGCGAGTACATCTTACAGCGCCAGCGCGAGGGCATCGCCATTGCTAAAGAACAGGGCAAATACACCGGCCGCAAGCCAATGCCCCTGCCGGAAAACTTCGAGCGGGTGGTTTCCCGATGGCGTGCCGGAGAAATCACCGCCGCAGAAGCCATGCGGCAGACCGGGCTCAAGCCCAACACCTTCTACCGCCGGTGCTCGACAAAGAAACCTCTTGCGCCCCAACAGGATAAACCTATATAATATAGTAAAAGGTAGGTGAGCAGTATGAACGATATTCTCGAAATCACACCCGGTATTCCGTTGATGCTATCCAGTACCAGCAAGGGCGACGCAATGAAATGGTATCAGCCGGAAACAAATTGCTATCTGAAAGCGAATCGCGTCGATCATGGGCGTGAATATCAGGATGCCATTGCAGAAGTCATTGCTTCGCGTGTTGGTGAACTGCTGCATATTCTTGTCGTGCAATATCAGCTATGCCATATTCGGATAGACGATGAAAAACTTCTGCTTGGTACGATCTCACACAACTTCTGTCACAAGAACGAGAGTTTTATTTCGTTTGAGACCATGGTGGAAAGTTCGGATGCGCCCATTCAATGGGCTGTTTCCGCAAAAGAAAACTATGCGCTTGTCATTGACCTGTTTCGTACGCTGACCGGGCTGGATGCACGAGACTATCTGAACACCATGCTGCTGTTTGATTTCCTGATCTGCAATGAGGATCGTCATCTGAATAATTTTGGCGTTCTCAAGGACGAAACAGATGGTTCATACCGTTTTCCACCGTTGTTTGACAGCGGTTATGCACTTGGTTTCATGCAGGCGGAGCATCGTCCGGTAGAGCAGTACCTGTATTCCTGCAAAGCCAAACCGTTCTCTACGAGCTTTTCCAAACAGCTGCATCTGATAAAACAGCTTCCGAGCGGGATTGTCCTGCCGGACAGCATTCCGGATACTGTATTCGATGGTCTGCCGCTGTCTGCACAGATGCACGACTATTGCAGTACGATTTTGCAGATAAGATTGCAGCAGTTAAAGGAGTATTTTGCATGAAACCTGTTGATTTCACAATCTATTGGAAAGAAACTCCCGTTGTGCAGGTCTGCTATGATGCAATGAAACAGCCGCAGTTTACCGTGCTCGATCATTCCCATCTGCCTGTTTTGCTGTTCGGCATGGATGGCAAGGCCGTGCCGACAGCCGCGCGGCTAGATAAATTCTTCGCTGATCGGTGTTTCCCGTCAACACGGCAGAATGCCAAAGAGCTGCTCGCTATCGTCGGACTGACGCTCTACCAGCCCAAGCTGATCTGCCGCAAGACACACGGCATTGTCGCTCATGACCACTACTGGATCCGCTATGCGGACGATCCGTCTGATCTCAGCTATGTCTCTCTGATGCAGGAGATGAGTAAGGCTGTGAAGACCGTTTCCGGCGACACATCATCACAGCGCCACATCGGATAAATTTGATATTCAAAAGTAACCGCCAGGTTTCTCCGACTTGAGGAACCTGGCGGTTATCTTTTATTATTTACTTTCCAGCAGCCAATCGATCAGATTCAGCGACTTGATTCCTTCGTAGGACGAATCCAGGCCTGGATTGAGTGAAAGCACGATTTTTTCGTAGTTGTCTGCGATTTTTTGCAGCGGAGCAAGCTCGCGCGCACGCACGGTTTCGCTCTCCATGGATTCCGTTACCTGCACATACAGCTTCTCATCGGCCTTGGTTGCAATGAAATCGACCTCGGCAGTGCCGACTTTTCCGATGGCAACATCATAGCCGCGGCACAGCAGCTCGAAGTAAACGACGTTCTCGATCGCGTGGCCGCTGTCACGGTTGCGGAACCCGAGAAGATAGTTACGCAGACCAATGTCTACGATGTAATACTTGCCCAGTGTGCGCAGAAACGCCTTTCCCTTGATATCAAAACGCTTGATATCGTAGAAAAAGTATGCTTCAAGCAGCGCATTCACATAGGCCTGAACGGTATGCGTACTGGGTCTTGTCTTGCGATTGCCCTCGTCGAGCAGGCCTTCGTTGACCAGCGTATTGCCGATGGAGGATACGGAAACCGAACTGCCGATATTATCTGCTAAAAACAGAATGATTTTTTTGAGCAGAATTGCGTCCGTGATCTGTCGCTGGCCTCTGCGTTTTTCGCGTTCCAGAATATCGCGCACAATGACGGTCGAATAAATGCCGTCCAGCAGGGTAAGGGCCTTGTCCTGTTCCAACCCGACATCTGCAATACCCGGCATGCCGCCGTACCGCATATAGGCGTCAAAAACCTCACGCAGCTCGTAATGGGTACCGTCGGCATCAACTGCCTGCTTTTTCGTACCGCCGAGCGCGCTTTTGACCTCTTGAATAGTGAAACCATGGAAATCGATAAACTCTGCAAACGACAGCGGCAGCATTTTGATTTCCACACAGCGGCCGGACAGATAGGTGGAGTATTCCGACGAAAGCAGGTAGGCGTTGGAGCCGGTGATGTAGATGTCGCAATCCAAATCCACGCGAAACGCATTGATCGTGTTTTCCCAGCCTGCCATACGCTGCAATTCATCGAAAAACAGATACATCCGCTTGCCCGGCAGCGAACGCTCTTTCACATACTGATACAGATCATCTGAGGTCATTTTGATGAACTCGTAGGATTCGAAGTTCATCTCGATGATCTGTTCATCATTGACACCGTTCTCGCGCAAATGAGCAGCCATCAGCTTGAGCAGACTGGATTTGCCGCAGCGGCGGATGCCGGTCACGACCTTGATCGGCTCGGTGTCCTGAAAGGCGATGAGCTTGTTTAGATAGATATCTCGTTTTCTGAGCTTGTGTGAAGCAATCATACGGCAACCCTCCTGATAAAAGCATAGCATAAATGATTTTAAATTTCAAGTTTATGCTATGTGATGCACAAATTATATAATCAAATGTGATTTGTGCAATTAGTATAGCCGTAGATCGACTTGATGATTCATTCCACTGAAGGGGGACTTGCTATTGAGTATAAGGAACAGATATCCCCCCCTTGATAGATATTCGCGCACTGCAAGGATTTAGAGCAGCGACAGCATCTCCTCACACATGAAGTAGATTAGGTTGCTGATCATCTGGTAGAAGGCAGCGGCAGCGATGTGGTTGCGCAGAGCTTCAGTTTCGACTACGTTATTATAAAGATCGGACTCTGCGTCAGGTTTCTTGGCTTTAGGTTTATTTGTATTTTTGGAGGCAGTGACAATATTGCTATCTTCTTGTATCTGTGTCTGTATCCAATGAGTAAATGTAGATTTGTCTGTATATATCTGTGTGAATTTTATATAATCTTCGATTTTCCATGCGTGTCGCACGATTTTTTCGCGCTTATTAAGTACATAGATTTGTTCGCTGGGTGAAAGAATGGAGTGGTTATCTTGATAATCTTTGAACCATTGCGGATATAAAGATTCGCGATGTACTTCAATGGCATTGGTAAAGTTACGGATGTTATTGCGAAAATCTTTTTCCTTATCTTCGCCTGCCAACACAGTGTTTGCAGGAATATTCAATTCCAAACGCATTCCCACTGTAGACAAATCTACATATTCGATATCAAGATATTGGCAGATATACTTGTATTTATCTGCGGTACTCAATTTATCAGAAGCGTCCTCCACATAGTCAGTTTCCACAAATTCACTTTCTATCCATTTAAGCATGGATTCGTTGTCTTGCGATATGCGAAATGTTTCGGACTGCAGCATTGCATATACGTGATCAATGGCATTGGCTTTTTGAGTAATCAGAGGTACTTGGCATACCATTGCTATATGTATTGCAGGATCCAGAATACTTATTATATCTCGAATCTCTTGATTCATCTGACTTGAAAACTTTTTCCCGTCTAACTCCTTGCGTCTGGAGTCACTCATCGGATATGCAAGCAGTTCCATACCTTCTAGAATAGAGTAGTTATCAGAGGGTGGAATATTATTGAGTCTATCATGTGAAAGCTTCATTTCAAAATAACGGTTCAGTTTTTTATCGGATTTAGTATTTCCAATAGCTGCGCCTGAAATTTGCGGCCAAATGCTTGGTTCCGCTGCTTGATTATCTATTGGATCGTTGTCTGTTGTGAGGACTCCAACTATATCATTGAAGAGTTCAATATATTTCTTCTGTGAAAAATTCTCTTGCTCTTCTTTGGTAAACGATATTGGTGGATATAAATTGTGCCTTGTTGCATCTTCGTTTGAATGATCCGAAAGTAAATAATCCGATTTTTTTACAAACCAGAAGAAAAAGTATAGAGGTAAGAATGTCAAATATTCCACGCGTCCTACAGCACTTGCTATTATAGCATGTAAGTTGGCGATAATGATGTCTTTCCAGTCAGTACTCTTGTTATAGAATTTACAGAAGAGTTCTGCTAACAAGCCGATTTGCTTTTTACCTTTTTGGATTATATGTTTATATACTTTCAGCATTTGCTCCTCTTTTTTATTGTGCCTGATGTTTCGTTCAATATATGGGAGTGGCTCGTTATTATATTGATCAACTCTATAATTTACTGCACTGGCAGTGCCAGCTTTACACTTCTTCTGCATACTGTCGTAAGCTATTTCTTTACGAAAACGTTTTTCTATTTGTGCCAGAAAATCTTCTGGTGTACTTCCATCGGCAATATTCAGTAAATATCGTTTTATATGATCTTGAACGAGCCAAAGCATTTCTGTAACTACACTGTCTAATATAAAGCGCTTAGCCCGCAGTAAAGAGATCAGTAGCGTGCAACAATCCATAAGAACATCTTGCTGGTTTGATTCATATAATATCCAATCTCCTGCTTGCAGAAATCGCAGAAAGATGTTAATTGGACGTATAAAATTTTCGTGTTCAGCAATCGACAGTTCGCATATCTTATCGGACTTGTTTAATAATTTGACAATTCTTTGAACTGTTTTATGGAGTCCATCGTAATATTGCTGTATTGTTTCGTTGATTTCTTCTGTTTGAGTTCTACTATATCGATCAAGTGCCGCCTGCTCATCATGCGGTTCATTCTGAGCTTTTTTGAATTCTTGATCAAGTAAGCGAAACTTTTTTATAGCTTCTTTAGACTTTTTGCCATCTCCATATTTTCCCATGCGTTTTTCTCCTTTGTTTTTCGCTAAATTTTTTTGAAATTCGATTTTATTTGCATACCTCCGAAAAGCTATACTATTCATGAGCTTAAAAGAAAGCGGGCGCCTAAATCACTTTTCAGGAGGTAATTATTATGGATATTATGGATTTTCACGAAAGAAGTTTCGCAAAGCTTGCAGTTATAGCTGACAAGCTGGGTTGCGATATTAGTGGCAGCACTGATGATGTGGATCTCTGCATGGTGACCCATTGCAGGAATCCTATCGGTTATGCAGTTCTCTGTGGCAATCAGTGGAGCCGGATTTCTGAACAGGAATTCAACAAGTTCAGCAAGCCCAGCAAGCACGTATACATCGAGTCCATCGATGTTTCGCTTGACCCCGACACGGCGCGGTTGCCGGGTTACCGGAACGCAAGCGGCTCGGATGCGTTCCAGGCGCTGTTCCAGCTGCCGGAGCTGTGCCAGAAGAACGCCACGCTGCTGATGCTGTTCGTCCTGTGCATTACCGCACCGCTGCTCTCTATTCTGTACCCGCTGTTTGGCGGCAGCATTGCCGTCGTACTTACCGGGATTCAGACCGTCTCCCAGTCTCCGGTTCTGCAGGAACTCCTGCGTACCTGCGGCGGTCCGAAGAAATGGAAAGGCAAGCACTGGACGGCTACTGTACCTTACAGCTGGCAGCCGCACCGTGAGCTTTGTGCAGCTCGGCCGAGTGATGACCTTGCAGATTATGCAAAGCTGAAGGTCACTGCCGGTAAGAAAAGTATGACGCTCCCAGCACCGGTTGTCAACCGTTTGGTCGCGCTGGAGAACAGTATCCCGCAGGCTGTGGTCAACACAGTAAGTAAGAACTACCCGTTCTCTGTTCCTGTGGTATTGGGTCGCAAGCTGGCCGGCAGCGAACGTACAATTTTTACGTTGGACGGCAACGAGTTGTTAAACTACGATGAGAAAATGCTGCAAAGACTTTTCGCACAGCACAGCAATATCCAGAATATCCTGAAGAAGTTTGTTGTGCACTATCGTAAAAATCCGCAAGACTTTGCCGTAGATATTGAGCGACGTGCAGCGCGGTTTATCCCATCTAAACATGATGGCAGGTTTACATGTAACTCTGCTGACGCTTCGACACATGCAAAAGCGAAATTGCTTGCTGTGCTGGAAAAACTTTTAGGATGGGGTACTAAGCGAAATTATTGTGCTTACGCAGAGGCAAATCCACTATTTCTTGCAACTTGGGGTGCAATTCTCCCCGAAACGGCTCCCAAACCGCAGGAAGACACCACTGCAAAGCTCAATCCGGAAAGCGTGTACACCTTCCTCCTGTTCTTCAAGGAGTACCTGCATGACCACATTGCCGGTATCCGTAAGGAAGGGGAAACGTGGGATTCACAGTCGGTGGCATGGCTGCGTACGCTCAAGAATCAGACAGCGCTCTTGCTGATCTGTGGTCGCAGGAGCTTGCTCACCGCATATCAGGACTGGCTGCAAGAGAGGGACGTGGAACTCGATATCTCTGCCGAAGCAGCGTTGCAGGCAGCTTTGACAGAGGGCGGCATTCCGTTCCGCACCGGCGGACGCGACACGACGTGGAAGTACAAGCTGTCGCCTGCTGACAAGCCGCTGCCCTGTATGGGTGTCGCTCTCAATGACCTGCTTTCGCTGTTCAAACAGCATGAAATCAGCATCGGGAATGACCTTGGGAGCCTGTTTTCACTCGAATCGGACGACTGCAAAGCCGAAGCTGATTCTGTTGCAGAAACTGATGAATCGGAGGAGAATAAGGCATGAAAAACGTTGAAAAATTTGCTGATTCGAGCTTCGGTGAAAACGAAGAGCTTCGAGCATTGGAGTGGAGCGCGCCTTCTCCGCATTGCATTGACGACTTGACGGGACAAGTGATGGACGAGCTTGACGAGTACTTTTCTACACGCGGTTTAACATATCTATCTGGGCAGCGTGAGCTGCTCAGAGATACTGTCCGCCTGATGCTTGGCGAGGCGGAGGTGCCAGTCACAACCATTCCGCTCCTGCCGGGGATGGGCAAGTCTACGCTAGTGCGTGCGCTTGTCAAGGTGCTGACGCGCGAGTTCGTTCGCATGAGTGATTACGCCAAGTCGCTCGGCGGCGTTATCCTTGTCGTTGAGAAAACCGCCGAGGCGTACGAGCTGCGCGACTTGATACAGGAGAACGCTCCTAACCGCGATCTCGTTCGCGTGCTCGAGAGCCCGAATGATTTTAATATTGCCCATGGCGGCTGTCAGCGCAGCGATGTGCAGACGCGTGCAGAATGTCCCGGAAAAGATTGCCCTCAGGCGGCAGAATGCAGATTGCTGCATGCCGCTGATAAGGCCAATCAGACACCGTTCCTCGTCTTTATGCACGCTCGATACGATCAATATTATATCGAGAATCTGTCTGCTCTGCGTGAGTGGAGTTCCGGTGAGGAAACGATTTACACGCGCAAGCTGCTGATTGTAGACGAGGCGCCGAATCTGATGAAAGTATCTAAGCTTTCAACGAGTGTGATCGCTTCCTGTGAAGGAATGATTTCGACACACAAACCCAGCTACGATTTGTATTTTGACAAGGAAAAGCGGACACTGCTGAACGACCTGAACTTTTCGCTCCGTATTCCGTTTCAAAAACTGCTTCGGCAGTATAAAGCGAACGGAAGTCGCATTGCAG
>ERZ773229.2614-NODE-2614-length-10509-cov-26.006887_pt1 | contig 10509 bp, 15 predicted proteins | sample MGYA00580992_ERZ773229 | MGnify/ENA primary metagenome ERZ773229 (study PRJEB29015, sample SAMEA2737795) | human gut metagenome | biome: human gut; feature: human-associated habitat; material: faeces | place: China | collected 2012 ... | reverse complement strand
TGACATATTCATAGTTCGGCGAGTAATCTCCCCAGAACACCGAGTCGCCGTCTGCGTTCTGTTTCCAGGTACAGAACATAAAGCCGTTCTTTTCGCTGTAGGTTGCCGCCAACACGGTATCTCCGAATGCGGCAAGCTGTCTGTAATCGGAGACACCGTCGGCTTTCATCTGCGGTGCGTGTTCGTAGAGTCCGACATATTCCCGCACCGTAGAAATCTCATCTTGAATGTCTGCAATTTTACTGCGGTATTCATCGGATAGGTTTTGGTCGGCGTTGCTTAGAAATTGACCGTTGTATTTTATCCGGCAGAGGGGGATGCCGTCCGAGGACACTTCCAGCCATTCGTTGCCGTCCATCTTGGTGTCGTACCGAGCCTTGAGCCGTTTGGCTAATTCTTTCTGTAGCATATTTGATTTCTCCTTTTTAGGGTAATAGAAAAGGCAGATAGATTTTTGATTTCTATCTGCCTTGCGTATCATTATTCGGTTGTGTGAGAGTTCAAGACATCCAACAAAGGGAAAACATCATTTTTATATCTGTCAAAACGGCTCGCGTAAATTTTGCCGTATAAACGGTGAAAACCCCGATAACATCGGGGTTTTCACGGGCTACATCTATTTTGTAGCCCTTTTATGGCAGGGGCAGAAGGACTTGAACCCTCGGCACGCGGTTTTGGAGACCGCTGCTCTACCAACTGAGCTATACCCCTATATTAAATTCTTCCTTGCGGAAATCACTTTGATATTATACATATATTGCATCATTTTGTCAACAATAATTATTTCAAAATGTTTTTATGAAGCTTCTTTTTAAATCTAATACACAACAGAAAAAACGATAACAATCGGCGTCGGTGCTATTGCTCGGCAAAAGCTGCAATCGGATGATGCATTACCGATGACAAAAACCGGTTTCCGCATAATTTTTCTCTTGTCCGTTATCTTTCAAATCAAAAAAAGAAAAACGAAAAGATAAACATACAAAACAAAAAGAAACGACAATCTTCTCACGAAAATTGTCGTTTCTTTGGTGGAGAATTACGTTTCATATCCGAACTACCGTCGGCATTAACCCTATATGTTTGAGTGTTCCCTTTTAGGTTATAAACGGTTGTTATCTTATATCCTCCGTCAGGCTCGTCCCATACCGTGACAGAATTGATTAGCGTATCAATCAAATGTCTGCGAAAGTCCTCGTCTTCTATGTCACCACTCAAGAACTGAGATAACCAACCCACAATGACAGTCTTATCCAATGTGAGATATTCACTCTTAGCGGCATCGAGTCTTGACTCGGTGTCCTTTTTTCTTTTTTCTAACTCTTTGAGCCGCAAGTCGAGAGTCTCCGATTCAACGCCCCGCTCTACCATTTTAAGCAGATTTTTTATACTTGTATTTATCTCCTTTAAGTCAGCCGTCAAAGCTGGGATTATAGCGTCACTCTCTATATCCTCTCTATTACACTTGATAGCCATATCTGCGATAGTGTTAATCATTTCAGGGGTGATTAACCGCATAGCGTTCTCAGCTACTATACGCTCTATAAGATCTTTGCGGATTGTTCTTTTCTTGCAAGAGTGAAAACGCTTACGAGTGCTGCACGAGTAGTAATAATAGGTCTCTCCTGTTTTACTTCTTCCGCTATCGCCTATCATATTAGCCCCACAATGCCCACAGAACAGCTTTTGGGACAATAGGTAATTCACCCTTGCCTTACCACGTGCGGGGGCTTGTGCGTTCGCAGAGAGCCTTTTTTGTACAGTCTCGAATGTTTCTTTATCTATAATAGCAGGAATACCCCCCTCTATACGAATATCCTTATATGTATATGTCCCTATATACTTCTCGTTTCTAAACATAGATTTAAACGAGTTTTTATTGAACTCAGTACCTTTCTTGGTGCGATAACCTTGACTGTTGAATTTCTCGCATATCTCGGAGATAGTCGCCCCTCCTGCATATAAGTCAAACGCCTCTTTGACTATTTGCGCGTTTGGCTCGTCAACAGTAAGCTTTTTGTCGACCGTCTTGTACCCCAAAGGGATTGCACCGCCGGTGCTGTTGCACTTATGCGCCGACTCATTCAGACCTCGGCTCACTTTCTGAGAGAGCTCCTTGGAGTAAAACTCGGCCATTCCCTCAAGGACTGACTCAAGTATAACGCCCTCAGGGCTGTCGGATATGTTTTCTGTTGCGGATATAACCTTGACCCCGTTCTTTTTCAGACGCACTTTATAGGTAGCGGAGTCATAGCGATTACGGGCGAATCTGTCAAGCTTATAGACAACAACCCCCTGCCATAACCCGTTACTGCTGTCCCGTATCATCCGGCAGAAGTTAGTACGTTTCGCTGTTTCCTTATAAGCGGACGTTGCGCGGTCTATATATTCTCCAACAACGTTATATCCTTGTCGCTCGCAGAAGTCCATACAGACCCTTTTTTGCCCCTCTATAGACTGCTCCGTTTGCCTGTCGCTACTGTATCTCATATATAGAACAACATTCATTGCTTTATACCCTCCTGTTTGCTTGTATATACGGTTCAAACCTATCGTATACCCGTTTTTCCAACGGGCTCGTCAAAAATCTATTTCTTTCGTACAATATTTGCATTCGTTCAGCACGTATTTCGGCGGCTGTGTAACTTACATCAAATACATCTTGTATGTCTTTTGCGGTGTGTATATTTAAGCCCCATATGACGCAGGCAGGCATTAACAGTCTACTCGCAAAAATATCTGCTTCCCGTTCAACCTCGGGTTTGCTCGCATTAACCGTTCTCGCGTGATACCCTACGGTTAGAAGGTGTCCTAAGAATATATGCCCTAACTCGTGGGCTATCGTAAACCGTATACATCCCCGTGCCATTGAATCATCGTATACAATATACCACTCGCCCCGATTACTGATACTGACTCCTACTTCATTACTTTTCAGTTCGTTTACCTCTGAATTTTTAACAACCAAAATATCAGCCGCTCGCGCTATAGCTGTAACGCTCACAGGAATGCTCGTAACATTGAAATCAATTAACACTTGCCACGTCGCGTTTCTTATATCCTTGTAACGTCCATAAAAAGACAACATTATCACCCTGTCGTAGTTTAACCACGAACGGGTGTGATATTCCCTTCATCATAAATCTTCGTCACACGTTACTGCTTTTGCATTTCGCAATCTGTTTATATCCTCTTGTGAACGTGTTACTATTGCCGGCTCTGCGTTATCAGATGACCTTGCAGCACGATACACTCTGTGAGTTTTCTCGGACTCGTCCTTGATGTTCATAACAGCTTGAATAATTCTTAACTTAGCCTCTTCGCTTGAAGCCCTGTAGACAGCGAGGAGGGTTTTTTCTTGTTCTGTGAGGTCGCCATCAAGATCAGTAGTAGCGCTTTTTTCTTCGTTTCCGAGAAGATAATCAACAGAAACGTTGAAATATGAAGCGATAGCCGCGAGAGTAGCTTGGTTTGGTATGCCGCCCTTCTTCTCCCAATATGTAAATTGGTTTTTACCCATTTTTAAATCAGCAAGAAACTTACTACGAGTTAGGTTTTTCTCTTCAAGTAACGCGTTTAAACGGTTTACAAACATATGAGCGTCTCCTTATCACTAAATACATTCGCCATATAGTGAATTTTTTTGAATAATAGTGAAACTTTACCTTGACATATCCCTATTTAGGGATTATAATAAAAACAACAAAAGTAACAACGACAAGACACACGGATAACGGAGGAGACCGTAAAGCCTCCCCTTTCTCCAATGCTATGTTGTCAATCGCATTTCAATTGTAGCATTGGAGTGCCCTAAAATCAAGTGTTTTTACAAATTTGTAACTTTTGTTTTAAATTGACACGAAGGGAGGGATTATATGACTTCAAAACCTACTGACTATAAGCGGCATTATTGGGCTGCACCTATCTCTCATTACGAGCTACCCGAAGAAGAAAGGGAACGCTTACGCGTTCACGTTAAAGACCGCCTCACCGCTCATTGCCTTACTCAGGTATGGCTGATACAGCAGCTACAAAATGCGGGCTTAACAACCGATAAAAGTGAGCTGTGCTCTATCTTAGCGGGTACACGCTCCGGCCCCAAGGTTGACGAAATTCTTGTGGAGAGCGACAGAATAATAACCGCTTATGATGACTTCTTATGTGCAGTAGACAAGAAGCATAGCAGCCTATGGACGAAAATATGCAAAAAGAAAAGTTGAACCGCTTAGCTCGCATTCTTTACAGAACGGTTTATAGGTACTATGAAGATGCCGAGCATCGTAAGGAATTTGAGGAGTGGTATTTAAAAGAGTACGGCACTCCGTATCATTGGAAGACATCAAAGGAGGTACAAAAATGAAAGGGTACAAGGCTTTTCGCAAAGGTATGATTTGCGCTCCGGACAAGCAGCACGTAAAGCAGTATGCGGAGAATACAGTATATGAAGAAGACTCGGCGGAAGTGTGCAAAAAGGGAATGCACTTTTGTAAAGACCCCCTCGCCGTTCTTGACTGCTACCCTCTTGTTAACGAGAACGGAGAAATGTCCGAATTTGCCGAGGTTGAAGCATTAGACGAATGCATAACCGACGATGGACAGAAATACTGCACTAAGAAGTTAAAAGTAGGAGCCAAACTCAGTTTTTCGGCACTCGTTCAAGCAAGCGTCGATTTCGAGTTCGAAAAGAGCACGAAAATAGATACAAAAATGCTCAGTAAGGATAACAACGAAAAAATATCAAGTAAGAGCGACTGGGCAAAGATAGGCTCAAGTGGCGACTGGGCAAAGATAGGCTCAAGTGGCAACTCGGCACAGATAGGCTCAAGTGGCTACAAGGCACAGATAGGCTCAAGTGGCTACAAGGCACAGATAGGCTCAAGTGGCTACAAGGCACAGATAGGCTCAAGTGGCAACTCGGCACAGATAGGCTCAAGTGGCGACTGGGCACAGATAGGCTCAAGTGGCAACTGGGCAAAGATAGGCTCAAGTGGCAACTCGGCACAGATAGGCTCAAGTGGCAACTCGGCAAAGATAGGCTCAAGTGGCGACTGGGCACAGATAGGCTCAAGTGGCAACTCGGCAAAGATAGGCTCAAGTGGCAACAGAGCACAGATAGGCTCAAGTGGCGACTGGGCACAGATCGCAAGCTCCGGCAAACATAGTGTAATATGCTGTGCCGGAAACAATTCAATCGTTAAAGCTAAAAAAGGCAGTTGGATAACCCTTTCGGAGTGGAAGTTTAGCGATGAAGAAAATGCTTATATTCCTATTTGCGTGAAAACAGAATATGTTGACGGCGAAAGAATTAAAGCGGATGTGTTTTATAAACTCGTCAACGGAAAGTTCGAAGAGGTAACCGTATGAGCATTGGAGATAACATCAAAGAGAAACGAAAGGCGTTAAATCTGTCCCAAAAAGACGTAGCTTGCGCGGTAGGTATCTCGCAAGCCACAATGACTAATATTGAGAATGACTATAGAATAGTTCATTTATCTTTAATTAAACAAATCGCGAAAGTCTTGCAATGCTCATACCACGAGCTACTGGCAGGTAATGAGCAGAAAGAGTGTTTCGCGTACTCAGGTATAGGTTGTCAAATATTAACAGAAATGATATGCAGAACACGCGACTGCCCTTTTTTTAAGACTCAGCTCGATTATGAAGTTGACAAGAAGATTGCAGACAGAAAAGTGAGGAGGATGTGACAAAATGTTTGTTATTGAAACTTTAATAACTTTAGTCATTTTTATGTGCGGTTTTATCATTGTGCCGACTCTCAGAGACACGCGTTCTGCCCTGTCCGAATTGAAGGAAGAGGTAATTGACAATGAAGACAGGACTTAAATTCATCATTGGTTGTGTTGTCTTTATCGGAATTGTGTGCGGAATGTACTTCCTGAGCCTGTTCTTGGCAAACCGTATAATCTTGTTTTTTCTTTGGCTTTTTACATGTTAACGCAATGGAGGGTACAACAATGTACGAAGTATATTACGCCTATGGTATGAACAAAGGCACAACGATTACTTATACCTCTACATTAGAGGAGGCTACTTCCTTCGTAAAGGCAAAGGTGTTCGAATTATCCCAAAAAGGAATTGACGCACATTGCTATTACGGAATCCGAAAAATACAGGAGGAAATTCTAATGTCTAAATTTAACAACGAAGCCCTTAATCCGGGTGAGCACTTCATTTATAACGGAATTGAATTTATCTGCCTTGATATTATCGACGGAAATTATCTCGCTATGACTGCAAAAGTATGGCAGGAGCTTCCATTTGATGTTAATAATTACAATGACTGGAAAGAGTCATCTTTACGCAGAGTGTTGAACAATGAGTTCCTCAATAAACTCAACCGGAACCATCTTATAATGCAGACAGCTGACTTGGTTGCAGACAATGGCGACAGAAAGTACGGCACTTGTAAGGACTATGTAACAATATTGTCTTGTGATCAGTATCGTAAGTACAGAGACCTTGTGCCATGCTACCCAGAGGGGATGCAGACGCTAACCCCGTGGAGCTGTTTAAGCGGCTACGGCAGCCTTGTTCGCCGTGTCAGTTCGATAGGCAACATCAACGACAACAGTGCCTACAACAGTTACGGAGTCGCCCCAGCTTGTATTTTCTCATCCGAGAATCTGAAATTGTGCCGTCAGGCGAGCCTCATAGGAGTTGACGAAGATGACGAAGATGACACTAAATCTATAAGAGAAGCTAAATGCGTCGAATGCGGAGAACCTATCGGAAACGAATCATACCATTTTACCAAACGCCGATGCTATGCAACTGTGTTTATTCATAAGAGATGTTATGAAAAGCTTCTCCCTAAAAAAGCAAGTAAATGAGTAACAAGAAAATAGGCAACGATTTTGAAAAATTCTTAAATAACCAAGGAGGCTAACACCAATGTTAGAAATAAAAGTTCAGTTATCCGCGACGGACGATCTTATCGCGGCAGTGAGAAACCTTGCCGCTGCACTTGACGGCAAAACACCCGACCATACAGCAGCCATCAATACTGCACCGATTAACACCCCTATAAACCCTACCCCTGCCCGGGTTGCCCAACCGACTGCAACACCTGCTGCTATGCCGGCTATTGCTGAAACGGCTGCAACACCTGCTGCTATGCCGGCTATTGCTGAAACGACTGCAACACCTGCTGCTATGCCGGCTATTGCTGAAACGACTGCTGCTCCCGCTGTTCCGACCTCTGCGCCGCAGTACACGCTTGATATGATTGCAACTGCGGGCTCGGCGCTAATAGATGCCGGAAAGATGGATCAGCTTATGGGGCTGCTCGGCAAGTTTGGTGTGGCAAGTCTTACAGAACTTGCACCCGAAAGCTACGGAGCTGTTGCAAACGAATTAAGAGCCCTGGGCGCAGCGATTTAAGGAGGGATAACAATGCCAACACCGGAAAAACACGCTCTGCTGTCGGCATCCTCCGCAGCCCGTTGGCTACATTGCACCGCAGCTCCTCGCTTTGAGGAGCAATTCCCGGAAAACACATCGGAATATGCGGAGGAGGGCCGCTTGGCTCACGCTATTTGTGAGCTGAAAGTTATTAAGCACTTTACTACGCAGATTAAGCCACGCACTTACACCTCAAGGCTTAAAAAGCTGAAAGAAAACCCACTTTATCAGGACGAGATGGACAAGACCTCGGATCTGTACCTGGAGCACCTTACCGAAAGGGCTATGCAATATAACGCAAAGCCGAATGTGGCCGCCGAGGTGCAGGTTGATTTTGCCGAATATGTGCCAGAGGGTTTTGGCACCTGCGATTGCATTATGATCGGCGGTGATACCTTGAGCATCACCGACTATAAGCACGGTAAGGGCGTGCCCGTATCGGCCGAAAACAACCCACAAATGAGGTTGTATGCCCTTGGTGCTCTGAAACGGTACAAGCCCGTTTATGGCGGCAGTATCAAAAAGGTTTGTATGACGATAGACCAGCCCCGCATCCAGACGGAGCCGAGCAGCGAAACCATAACGGTTGAGGAGCTGCTTGCTTGGGGTGAAAGCATTAAACCTATTGCCGCAAAGGCTTATATGGGGCTTGGGGCATTTTGCCCCGGTGAGCATTGCCGCTTTTGTCGAGGCAAAGCGAAATGCAAAGCTCGTGCAGACCAAAACACCGCACTTGAGGAATTTAAGGACTGCGTACCGCAGAACGCTGAAAAGCCGCCCCTCTTTGGGCAGGGCGTGCTTACGGATGCCGAAATTGGCGATCTGCTTGTAAGGGGCCAGGAGCTTGTAAAGTGGTACAAGGACCTTGAGGAATATGCCCTCGGCACTATTCTCAATGGCGGTACAATTCCGGGCTGGAAAGCCGTTGCAGGCAGGAGCAACCGCACCTTTACGGACACGGAGGCTGCCCTTAACGCCGCTATGGCTGCCGGGTATGATAAATCACTCTTGTATGACCTCAAGCCCAAAACACTTACGGAGCTTGAGAAACTTATGGGCAAAACCGAATTTGCGGACAAGCTCGGCAGCTTTGTGGTAAAGCCCATCGGAAAACCCACCCTTGCATTGCTTACGGATAAACGGGAGGCTTACAACCCTGCTGCCGCAGACTTTGCGGAGGTGGTAAACGATGGCTGAAACGGTTTATTTGCTTGATGGCACAATGGAGGTTGTGCTGACCGAAAAGGATGTTTTTATTGATCGTCTTGTTCGTGAAAAGCTCGGTGACGATGCAGCCCGGTTTATTTCCGACTACATAGAGGAAATTGCAGAGGAGGCAAAGTACACAGAGGAGGCACGGCAGGATGCCGAAAAAACAGCCGATGGCTACCTCGCTCTCTGCCAGGGTGCCCTCGCTGCGTTAAGTGAATTAAAGGACCTTACGCACGGGGCACGCCTTGACAGGGCGAAAATTCAAAAAATTGTTGATGGTGCATACAGAGAACTGTACCACAACTTATAAAAACAAGGAGGCAAACAACAATGTTTAATGAAAGTAACCCCCCCGTGGACTTGAGGAAATGAAAGCCCGCAACCAAGCCAGCGCTATGCTGGCAGATATGTTAGCCGAAATAATGCTTGAAAGCAACGCACCGGAGGAAATAAAGCTCGGCGTGCGTATTGTTCAGCAGGGCAAAAAGGTTAGCAAAGCTGCACACGAAATTATAGAGGCGTTTGCCGGTGATCCTGCCACTATTAAAGCAAGCGACACCGAAACCCTCAAACAGGTGCTTGAGTACCTCGGCTTGGTAGAGGTAGGGCTCAAGCAGTTTATGGAAACAACCAAGGCACCAAATGCAAACAATGCACCGAATGAAATTTAATGTAATAAAGGAGTTTAAGAATTATGTACCAGAACATTGCAACCAAGGTATTAACCGGCGAGGTTAGGCTTTCCTATGTCAACCTTACCACCCCCAGGGCACCCCAGCAGGGCGGTGAGCCCAAGTACAGCGTTACGCTGCTTATCCCCAAGACCGATGCCGCAACCATTGCCAACATCAATGCATCCATTAAGGCGGCGTATGAGGACGGCGTAAGCAAGAAATGGGGCGGCGCACACCCCACACCCAAGCAGATTGTGCACGATGGTGACGGGCTCCGTCCGTCCGGCTTGCCGTTTGGCGATGAGTGCAAAGGGCATTGGGTGCTGGCGGTCAGCACCAAGAGCAAGCCGCAGGTTGTCGGCATTGACAACCTCGATTGTGAGCTTGCCCCCTCGGATATTTACAGCGGTATGTACGCCCGTGTAACTATTAACTTTTTCACCTATGACACAGCAGGCAGCAAGGGCGTGGGCTGCGGCCTCGGCAATGTGCTTAAAACTCGTGACGGTGAGGCTCTTGCCGGTGGTGCATCCGCAGCCAACGACTTTGAGGGGCTCGGCCAGAGCTTTACTGCACAGCCGGCCGCCGTTCCCGGTTATCCGCAGGCACAGCCCGCTGCTCCGGCTTTCCAGCCGCAGTATAACCCTGTTGTGCCCCAGCAGGCGTACACTGCACCGCAACAGCCCCAGGCGGCACCCGCACAGCCGCAGAGCCGTCCGGCGGTAAACCCGATCACAGGGCAGCCCTGGTAAAAGCAAAATAACAAGGAGGCAAACAATATGAAAACCCGCTTTGATGAAACAAAATACTGGATCACCGCTGGAGGCGAGGCGATCCGCTTGTGCGATATGGAAACATCGCACCTGTTAAACACCGTAAAAATGCTGTTGCAGAAACCCACACGCACGCAGGCAATGCTCGTTATTGATATTGAGCGTAACAGCCGAGATGCCGCTGTGTGGGTACCCAACCCGCAGGATCCCCGTATTCTTTCAATTCACAATGTTACGAGCCTTACGGCGGAGGAACTTGTGGACTATGTAAAAAGCACACCGCTTTATGCGGCTATGCTTTCGGAGCTTGAAACAAGAGGGGTAAACACGGATAACACGATCACGATGTTTGAAACGATGGATCCGCTACGGTAAAGGAGGTAAAAGAGTATGGATCATTTAAGTATTGACCTTGAAACATTTTCAAG
>ERZ773229.2607-NODE-2607-length-10535-cov-9.455248_pt1 | contig 10535 bp, 10 predicted proteins | sample MGYA00580992_ERZ773229 | MGnify/ENA primary metagenome ERZ773229 (study PRJEB29015, sample SAMEA2737795) | human gut metagenome | biome: human gut; feature: human-associated habitat; material: faeces | place: China | collected 2012 ... | reverse complement strand
CGGCCTTCATGTCATTGGGATGAACGCCGCCAAAGAAAGCTTGTGCCATTGTCTTTCACCTCATCTTACTTCAGGGTGGCCCGATGCCACCCCATACTGAAAATAATATTACAACAAAATCGGCTCTTTGTCCACCCCTATCCGATGGGATTTGCGGTAATTTTTGACAAATTGTGAATTAAGATGCCGTGAAAAAGCGCCTCCTTCCGTAAATTCAACAGGAAATGGTTCTGCCTCTTGTTTTTTTCGGGCAGGTGTGTTACAGTGGCAATGCACATTATAAATAATACATTGCAGTGGGAGATGAATTTATGCTGAATCGGATTGAACTGAAGCAAAACGCCAAGGTCATTACCAAGTCAGCCCGGGTCTCCGCGTATCAGATGACCCTGCTATATCTGGTGATCCGATTTGCGCTGAGCCTGGCAGACAACTATGTGTCCGCCGATGACGGCACATGGGTGCAGATCGGAGATATGCAGTTTCAGGTGCAATCCCTCTTTCACCACGCTGCCTTCCCTACGCCGGTGGTAGTGTTCGTGTCCGTCTTGGTCTGGCTGCTGGGCTGCGTGCTGGCCGCCGGGTATATTCAGTATCACCAGGGTGTGCGCCGGGGTGAGGAAATGCCCATCACCTCCCTGTTTGACGGGTTCGGTTTCGTGGGAAAGATCGTGCTGCTGAACCTGGTGATGGCAGTGTTTATCGCCCTGTGGAGCATGCTGCTGATCGTGCCCGGCATCATTGCCGCCTACCGCTACCGCTTTGCCCTGTATAACCTGTGTGAGAATCCGGAGCTGGGCGTGATGGATGCGCTGAATATGAGCAAGCAGCAAACCAGGGGCTACAAGTTGGATCTGTTTGTGCTGGATGTGACCTTTTTGGGCTGGAGCTTCCTGTGCGTGTTGACAGCGGGCATTCTCTCCATTTGGATCACCCCCTATATCCAGCAAACTAACCTGGGCTACTTTGAGGCCATTAAGGCGAAAAAGGGCATCGGCCGGATGCCCGGGCAGAGCCCCGGTGAGGACGAAACCTTCCACCATGATGACAGATTCTGAATTCACAAAAAGGACTCCGCTGCTGCGGCGTCCTTTTTCTTGAAATGGGGTAAAAATTACAGTATAATGAAGCTATAAATCCCACGGAGGTGTGTATGGAGCGTATCAGCAAGGAGAATTATTATCTGGACATTGCCCAGACTGTGTTGGAGCGGGCCACCTGCCTGCGGCGCATTTACGGCGCTATCATTGTGAAAAACGACGAAATCATCTCCACCGGCTACAACGGCGCACCCAGGGGCCGGCGCAACTGCGTAGACATGGGCTACTGCACAAGGGAAGCCCTGCGGGTGCCCCGGGGAGAACGGTATGAGCTGTGCCGCAGCGTCCACGCCGAGGCCAACGCCATCATCTCCGCCTCCCGGCGGGACATGGTGGGCGGCACCCTGTATCTGGTGGGCAAAAACGCCCAAACCGGGGAAATATTGGGCGATGCTACCAGCTGCGCCATGTGCCGGCGGATGGTCATCAATGCGGGCATTGTCCGGGTGGTGATCCGAAAAACGCCTACGGAGTTTGAAATCGTGGATGTGGCGGAATGGGTGGAAGGCGATGACCTGCCGTTTGCGGAAAATATCGGTGGTTGACATGCCCGGCAAAAATTCCTGCGGAATTTTCTGCCAAAGGGCTCACAGTCTGCTGCGGGCGTCATTTTGCCGCAAGTGGCAAAATTCCACACCGGCAGCCTGAGAGTTTTTTTCACGCGCATGTCACGGTGAAAAATGATTTGAATTTTTTGCCGCCTGCGGGCGGTAAGCTCTGCGAGACTTTTGTCCCTTTCCCCGGAGGCCCGGGGTTCTATACAAATTAACATTAAGGAGTGCGGTAAGAATGTTGAACGAAAGGAAAACGGAAGCCTACTGCGCCATTTTGGCGGAGGAGCTTCGCCTGGCCACCGGGTGTACAGAGCCCATCGCCGTTGCGTATTGTGCTGCAAAGCTGCGCGAGGTGCTGGGCGGTAAACCGGAAAAAGTGCTGGCCGAGATCAGCGGAAACATCCTGAAAAATGTGAAATCCGTGGTGGTGCCCAACACCGGCGGACGGCGGGGCATTGAGGCCGCCATCGCCGTGGGCATCGTGGCCGGGGATGCCGACGCAGAGCTGCAGGTGCTGGCCAAGGTCACCGAGGAGGACATAAAGCATATCCAGGAATACTTGGACGCCACGGACATCACCGTCACCTGTCCGGAGACCCCCTGCCTGCTGGACATCCGGCTCACAGGCTGGCTGGGTGAGCACAAGGCCGTGACCCGGGTGGCCAACAACCACACCAACCTGGTGTACATTGAAAAAGATGGCCGGGTGCTGCTGGAAAAGCCCGAGAGCGCCTCTGCCGAGGCCAATCTTCAGGACAAGAGCGTCCTGAATGTGAAAGACATTCTTACCTTTATAGAAACCGTGGACATAGAACAGATACGGCCCTGCATCAGCCGGCAGCTGGCGTGCAACAGTGCCATTGCCGCCGAGGGGCTCCGGGGTGACTGGGGCGCCAACATCGGCTCCACCTTGCTCTCCACAGGCAGCGGCATCGAGACCGAGGCCCGGGCCTGGGCTGCGGCGGGGTCCGATGCACGGATGAACGGGTGCGAGATGCCGGTGGTCATCTGCTCCGGCAGCGGCAACCAGGGCATCACTGCTTCGGTGCCTGTGTGGCGGTATGGCCTGTTTTTGGGCGCAAGTGAAGAGAATATCCTCCGAGCCGTAGCCCTGTCCGACCTTATTACTATTCACCAAAAAACCGGTATCGGACGGCTCAGCGCCTACTGCGGCGCGGTGTCTGCCGGGGTGGGAGCAGGCTGTGGCATCGCCTGGCTCCGGGGCGCGGGTTACGACGGCATCAGCCACACCATCTGCAACGCCGTGGCCATGATCTCCGGGTGCATCTGTGACGGAGCCAAGGCCAGCTGTGCCAGTAAAATCGCCATGGCCGTGGGTACGGGCATCCTGGGATACAACATGTACCTGGGCGGCAACAACTTCCGGCCCGGCGATGGCATAGAGGGCGCGGACGTGGAGGAAACTATCCGCAATGTAGGTGTTTTAGCCTCCAAGGGCATGCACGAGACGGACCGGGTGATCTTGAATATCATGACGGGCCGGTAAATACGAAAAAATCAGCAGGTGCGGTTAAGCCGTACCTGCTGATTTTTGGGGGATTACGGATTGCGAAGCCAGTGTGCGCACTGGCTTCGCAATGACATTGCACAAGGATCACGGTGCTTGGCGGCGAAAAATCGCACAGGCGGGGCAGAGCCCCGCCTGTGCGCATAATTTGATGTGGTTTATATGGGCGGATCAGTCCAGGCGCACGGCCGTACCGCTGGCGGTGACCATCAGCATGCCGTTATCGGCGCCCAGGACCTCATAGTCAATGTCCACACCCACCACGGCATCGGCGCCCAGCTGGGCCGCCCGCTGCTCCATTTCGTCCATGGCCTGCTGGCGGGCGTTGATGAGCTCCTCCTCGTAGGTACCGGAGCGGCCGCCGAAGAAGTTGCTGAGCCCGGCCACAAAGTCCTTGACGAAGTTCACACCGGCGATGACCTCACCGAAAACAACGCCCTTATATTCCGTGATACGGCGGCCCTCCACAGAGGGGGTAGTGGTTACGATCATGTGTTCTCCTCCCTATTATTTATACTCCGGGGCATCCGGGGTGCGGCGGTGCAGCAGGGGCTTGCCCTCGGCGTCCACAAGGACGGTGAGGCCGCCGGAATTGCCGCTGGCGTGGTACAAATACTCCACGCCTGTCTGGGTGTCTACCCAAATCTCCGTGGAGGTGACGAATCCGTTCTCCGCCAGCACCTTCACGAAGCGGTCGGTTTCTTTCTTGGCCATAGCGCCTTACGCCTCCGGCTTATCATCGGACAGGATGGTCTTGGCGCTGGCAGCCAGGCCCGCCAGGCCCTGGATCTCGCTGGGGATAATAAGCTTGGTAGCCTTGCCGTCGGCCACCTTCTCCAGGGCCTCCAGGGCCTTGAGCTTGATGACCTGATCGTTGGGGGCAGCCTCGTTCAGCAGCTTCAGAGAATCCGCCATGGCCTGCTGCACCTTCAGGATAGCCGTGGCCTCGCCCTCGGCCTGCATGATGCGCGCCTGCTTCTGGGCGTCCGCCTTCAAAATAGCGGACTGCTTCTCGCCCTCAGCCACCAGGATCTTGCTGGCCTTCTCGCCCTCGGCCTGGAGGATGGACTCCCGGCGTTCACGCTCGGCCTTCATCTGCTTTTCCATGGCATTTTGAATTTCCCGGGGCGGGAGGATGTTCTTCAGCTCCACACGGTTGACCTTGATGCCCCAGGGATCCGTGGCCTCGTCCAGGATGGAGCGCATCTTGGCGTTGATGGTGTCGCGGCTGGTGAGGCTCTGGTCCAGCTCCAGCTCACCGATGATGTTGCGCAGGGTGGTGGCGGTGAGATTCTCAATGGCGCTCATGGGATACTCCACGCCATAGGTGTAGAGCTTGGGATCGGTGATCTGGAAATAGATGACGGTATCGATCTGCATGGTAACATTGTCCTTGGTGATCACGGGCTGGGGATCGAAATCCGCCACCTGCTCCTTCAGGCTCACCTTTTTTACCACGCGCTCAATGAATGGCACCTTCAGGTGCATGCCCACGCCCCACACGGCGTGGAATGCGCCCAGCCGCTCCACCACATAGGCTTTGGATTGCTGGACGATCTGTATGTTGCTGACGATGAGGATCAGGATCAGCACCACCAGGATCGCCAAAGCAACCGTTCCGATATTGATGTCTCCAAACATGTTTTTTCCTCCCTGTTCAATAATATAAAATGTTGTTTTTATTGCTGCCGCTCCACGAACAGCTTTACCCCCTCCATACGCACGGCGCGCACCAGGGTGCCCTCCGGCAGCGTTTCGCCGGATTCGCTGCGTGCTGACCAGGTCTTGCCGTCTACATACACCGCTCCGGAGGGAACCGTGTTGTCAATAGCTTCTGTGACCCGGGCCTCCCTGCCCAGCACGGCATCGGCATTGGTGGGGACAATGTTCTTATCCATCATTTTGCGCACCAGGGGGCGGGTAGCTATCAGCGCCGCAATGGACACCGCAAAAAACAGCACCACCTGCAGCCATATGGGGGCCTCGCAGATGGCGGCGATGAGCCCCGCCGCACTGCCCAAAACAAACCAAATGGACACCAGCCCCACCGTAACGGCCTCCACCACGCCGAAGACCACCATAGCGGCAATCCAAATGACCATCTCCATTTCCGCTTTTCCTCCTTTCAGGCACAATCCCATAAAGCCAGCCAGCAGCGCCACGCCCAGCAGGATGCCGGCGGTCAGCCACTTATTTCGGGGGGAGAGATTGCTTACAAAGGCGGCGACCGACGCCTTCAGCGGAATGGCCGGAGATATTTCCCGGGAAATGGGTTCATTTCCCCCCTGCTCAAACAGGTCATTGAGGGTTACGCCATACTGTCGGCAGATGAACAGCAGCTTCTCCATCTCCGGATAGCCCTTGCCGGACTCCCACTTGCTCACTGCCTGGCGCGACACCTGCAGCTGCTCGGCAAACTGTTCCTGGGTCAGGCCGCTGCGGCGGCGCAAAAGCTGCAATCGTTCTCCAAAAGCCATATCCTTCCCCCCTCTATGTGGTATCATAGTATCAAAAAAACGGGGCTTTGTCTATCAACCTTGAGTTTCCTACAAGGTTTTTTCGCGCAACTTGAATTTGCGCCTCATGCTGTCGAAAATCCCTTCGGATTTTTCCGGCAAAAGGCTTACAGCCTGCGGGCGCAAACTCTGCGAGATCTTTTGGCCCCTCGGCTTATTTGCCTCTATTATACAGGATAGCGGCGGGGAACACCACTGTTTTTTAGCGGGGCGAAAAAGTTTTTCCCCGCCGCCTAAGTTTTTGAAGCTTTGAAAAAGCTTCAAAAACCATTGATATCAGTGGCGAGGGACACCCTTCTTGGGTTTCCCCCTACACGCCCCTCCTTACCGTTATCGCAAATCCTGCCGCTTTGCCGGCAGCTTCTTTTTCTTGCACTTTTGGGATTTCTATTCTATACTGAGGGGAGAATGAAAAAAATCTCGAGGAGCGCTTGTATGGCAACTTATATGATTCCCTGTTTGCTGGGGCTGGAGAAATTGGTGGGCGATGAGGTAAAGCGGCTGGGCCTTAAAAATGTCCGGGTAGAGAACGGGCGCATTTTTTGCGACGGCGCCCCGGACGACTGCGCAAGGCTCAACATAAACCTCCGCTGCGGCGCCCGGGTGCTGCTGGTGCTGGGGGAATTCCCGGCCCGAAGCTTTGAGGAGCTTTTCCAGGGTGTGAAGGCCATCCCCTGGGAGAACTACATTCCCCGAGACGGCGCCTTCCCGGTGAAGGGCTACTCCATTACCAGCCAGCTCCATTCTGCCCCTGCCTGCCAATCCATTGTGAAAAAGGCCATGGTGGAGCGGCTGAAGAATCGGTATGGCCTGGAGCAGTTCCCTGAGACGGGGGTAAAATATCAGGTGCGCTTTTCCATTTTCAAGGATCAGGTAGTCATCGGGCTGGATAGCTCCGGGGAGGGGCTTTACAAGCGGGGCTACCGGGCCGTAGGGGTGGAGGCTCCCCTACGGGAGACCCTGGCGGCGGCCATGGTGCTGCTGTCTCGCTATCGGGGGCGGGATCCCTTCTGCGATCCCTTCTGCGGCAGCGGGACCATCCCCATTGAGGCGGCCCTCATTGCCAAAAACCGGGCTCCGGGCTTAGACCGCAGCTTTGACGCCCAAAGGTGGGCCTTCCTGTCCCAGAGGGTCTGGCTCCATGCGGCGGAGGAGGCCATGGATAAGGAGTTTCACGGAAAGTACAACATTTGGGGCGGGGATATCGATCCCCGGGCCATTGAAATCGCTCGGAGCAACGCCATGAAGGCCGGGGTGGAGGATTGCATCCGCTTTGAGGTAGCGGACATGAGAGACTTCCGCCGGGATAGCCAATACGGCCAGCTGGTAACCAACCCGCCCTACGGAGAGCGGCTCATGGACCGGGCGGCGGCGGAGACGCTGTACCGGGAGCTGGGCCGGGTTTGGCAGCATCTGCCCGGCGGCTGGCGAACCCTGGTGCTCAGCAGCCATACGGAGTTTGAGCGCACCTTCGGCCGACCGGCAGACAAGAAGCGCAAGCTCTATAATGGGATGCTCAAGTGTGACCTGTTTATGTACGGGAATGTATGAGTTTTAGGCGCAGAATAACGGATTGCCACAGCCAGTTGCAAGCCGGGTGTCTGCAGGGATCGCCCCTGCAGCGGATTTAAAAGTCCCCGCAGACAGGCCCGGGAAATTTGTTTTCACTTTATACACAAATTCTTCTTTGTGCCTGCTATAATGAACTCACGTGTGTTTTTATTCTTTTCCATAGCGGAGGGTCTTATGAAACATATTTTTATTATCAATCCCACGGCCGGCAAGTCCGACAGCCGCCAGCGTATTTACGACATGGCTGATGCCCTGCGCACCCGGCATGATCTGGATGTGCAGTGCATCCTCACCAAGCGCCAGGGCCACGCAACAGAGCTGGCCAAAAAACTCTGTCAGACCGGCGAGGATCTGCGCTTTTATGCCTGTGGCGGCGATGGCACCGTAAACGAGGTGGCCAACGGCATCATTGGCTACGATAACGCCGCTATGAGCGTCATCCCCATCGGCACCGGCAACGACTTCCTCAAGAATTTCGGCAGTGATATGGAGAAGTTCCGGGACGCGGAGAATCTGTGGAACGGGCCGCAGTTTCCCATAGATGCCATCCAGGTCAATGACCGTATCGCCCTGACCATTGCCTGCTCCGGCATTGACGCAAGGGTGGCCAAGGATGTCCACAAGTTCAGTGAAAGCCCCATTCTGGACGGCAAGAGCAGCTACATCGTGTCTCTGGCGGTGAACTTTCTCTTTAAGGGTATCGGCACCCACTGGACCGTGACACTGGATGGCGTTTCCGTGGAGAAGGACTACGCCGTGGTGGCCGTGTGCAACGGGCGCTATTACGGCGGCGGCTTCATGCCCGTGGCCGAGGCCCGGATGGACGACGGCGTGCTGAATACCCTGGTGGTGGATAAGGTGAGCCGCAGTACCTTCCTGAAATTTGTGGGCCCCTACTCCAGGGGCGAGTACCACCGCTTCCCCCACCTGGCCCACTGCTCCACCGCTAAGGACATCGTCATCGACTCGGAGAAAAAGGACATCGTTACCTGCCTGGACGGCGAGTGCGTCACCACCGACCACGTCCATATCCGTTTGGCGGATAAAAAGCTGAATTTCTTCGGTCCCGATGGCTGCTCCTGCAATGCCACCGCCCGGGAAGCCGCTCCCGCTGTGGAGTAAATGTGAATTTTTTGTGATTTTCCAAAATACCCCTTGAAAAACGATATAAATGTGGTATTATAATCAGCGTTAGCACTCCTGTGTTTTGAGTGCTAACGCTGAATTTGTTTAATAAAAAGGATATAAGGAGGAAAACAACTATGAAACTGACACCGCTTTCTGACCGCGTGGTTTTGAAAATGACCGAGGCGGAGGAAACCACCAAGGGCGGTATTATCCTCACCGGCTCTGCCAAGGAGAAGCCCTCTGTGGCGGAAGTCATTGCCGTTGGCCCCGGCGGCATGGTGGACGGCAACCCCGTGACCATGACCGTGAAGCCCGGTGACAAGGTCATCACCGATAAATACGCCGGCACCAAGATCACTCTGGAGGATGTGGAGTACATCATTGTGAAGCAGGGCGACATTTTGGCTATCGTTGAATAAAACTTTGGCGCTGTCATTGCGAGACCAGTCCGCAGACTGGTCGTGGCAATCCGTTCTCCCCGGCCTTATGCAAAGGGTATTACGGATTCCCGCGGTCGCTTCGCTCCCCCGGAGTGACATTCCTTTATAAAATCATTATCTGCAATATAGGAGGCAATCAATATGTCTAAAATTATCAAACGCGGCGACGAGGCCCGGAAGGCCCTGGAGTCCGGCGTCAATCAGCTGGCCGATACCGTAAAGGTCACCCTGGGCCCCAAGGGCCGCAATGTGGTGCTGGATAAGAAGTTCGGCTCTCCGCTGATCACCAACGACGGCGTGTCCATCGCCAAGGAGATCGAGCTGGACGATCCCTTTGAGAACATGGGCGCTCAGCTGGTGCGGGAGGTTTCCACCAAGACTAACGATGTGGCCGGCGATGGCACCACCACCGCCACCCTGCTGGCTCAGGCCATGGTCCGGGAGGGCCTGAAGAACCTGGCTGCCGGTGCCAATCCCATCGTTATGAAGAAGGGCATGGCTAAGGCTGTGGACGCTGCCGTGGCATCCATCCACGCCCAGAGCCAAAAGGTTAACGGCTCCGATGACATCGCCCGTGTGGGTACCGTGTCCTCCGGCGACGCCTTTATCGGCAAGCTCATTGCCGAGGCCATGGAGAAGGTCAGCGCCGATGGCGTCATCACCATTGAGGAGTCCAAGACCGCCGAGACCTATTCCGAGGTGGTGGAGGGCATGATGTTTGACCGCGGCTATATCACCCCCTACATGGTCACCGACACCGAAAAGATGGAAGCCGTTATCGACGACGCTTACATCCTCATTACCGACAAGAAGATCTCCGTTATCTCCGAGATTCTGCCCCTGCTGGAGCAGCTGGTCCAGGCGGGTAAGAAGCTGTTCATCATCGCCGAGGATGTGGAGGGCGAGGCCCTGAGCACCCTGATTGTGAACCGTCTGCGCGGCACCCTGAATGTGGTGTGCGTGAAGGCCCCCGGCTTTGGTGACCGCCGCAAGGAAATGCTGCAGGATATTGCCATCCTCACCGGCGGCCAGGTCATCAGCGAGGAGCTGGGCCTGACTCTGAAGGATGCCACCGTGGATATGCTGGGTCGTGCCCGTCAGGTGAAGGTGACCAAGGAGAATACCATCATCGTGGACGGCGCCGGCGACAAGCAGGCCATTGCCGACCGCGTGGCCCAGATTCGCAGCCAGATCGGCATGACCACCAGCGACTATGACAAGGAGAAGCTCCAGGAGCGCCTGGCCAAGATGGCCGGTGGCGTGGCCGTTATCAAGGTGGGTGCTGCTACCGAGACGGAGATGAAGGAGAAGAAGCTCCGCATTGAGGACGCTCTGAATGCCACCAAGGCCGCTGTGGAAGAAGGCATCGTGGCCGGCGGCGGCACCATCTATGTAAACACCATTCCCGCCGTCACTGCCCTGCTGGATCAGGTGGAGGGCGACGAGAAGACCGGCGTGCAGATTGTGGCCAAAGCTCTGGAGGAGCCTATCCGCCAGATCGCAGCCAATGCAGGCCTGGATGGCTCCGTGATCCTGGAGAAGGTCCGTTCCTCCGGCAAGAATGGCTACGGCTTTGACGCCTACAAGGAGGAGTACTGCGACATGATCGCCAGCGGCATCGTGGATCCCGCCAAGGTGACCCGCTCCGCTCTGGAGAATGCCGCCAGCGTCTCCGGCATGGTGCTGACCACCGAGTC
>ERZ773229.2602-NODE-2602-length-10546-cov-3.759508_pt1 | contig 10546 bp, 8 predicted proteins | sample MGYA00580992_ERZ773229 | MGnify/ENA primary metagenome ERZ773229 (study PRJEB29015, sample SAMEA2737795) | human gut metagenome | biome: human gut; feature: human-associated habitat; material: faeces | place: China | collected 2012 ... | reverse complement strand
TTTTTCCTTTCTTTTTTCTTCTATTTAATATATGTGATTTTTATTCATTTTGTTCTTTTAAAAATACATCAATTTTACCCCTTTAAAAATTAAAAAGTAGTGATATAATAAACTCAAGTGCATAGAAACACCTACAATACAGCAAGAGCTTCCACTACACTGGGAGCTCTTTTTGTGTATTTATATATTTTATACACAAAGTACTTCCGGTGTTATACCATAACATGCATAATATCTTAATGTTTTTTCAAGGAGGAACTTTTTATGAACACATTAACTGCAGAAAAAAGAGATTTGAAAACAAAGGCTAAAAAATTAAGAAAAGAAGGTTATGTTATCGGAAATCTGTTTGGCAGAGATATCGAAAATTCCATTCCATTGAAAGTTGATTCCCGTGAAGCCGCTAAATTCTTAAAGGATAACAAAAAAGGAGCTCATATTACTTTACTTGTTGACGGAGAAAATGTAGACGCCATCGTAAAAGAAATCGACTACAATGCCATGAAAAACGAAACAATGTTTATTAACTTCCAGGCATTAGTTGCTGACGAAAAGATCCACACAACTGCTGCGATCGAATTATTAAACGAAGATGCTGTACAGAATGGTATCGTTGAACAGTCCTTATCTGAAATCGAATACAAAGCATTCCCAGCTGATATCGTTGAAAAGGTTGAGATTGATTTAACACAGTACAATGTTGGTGATATGATCCATGTCAAAGACTTGCCATTAGCTGCTAACAGCAAAATCTCTCTTGTTACACCAGAAGATACTCTGGTCGTTAACATCGCAGAACCTGAAGCTGTTCCTGAAGATGAAGACGAAGAAGCGGCTGAAGAATAAATAAATCAGTGAAAGAAAAGACTCGATTTTCATAATTAAAAATCGAGTCTTTTTATTTTGCCTTTTCTTTGATATCCTTTAAAAAATCCAGCATTTTTTCTCGGATGTTTTTCTCTGCATTCTGAGATCATCAACTGAATCTTAAATTTAAAATCTTCAGATTCCAAGATCGTAAATGGATGTTCTTCTGTTACACAAACCGATAAATGTTCGCTCTCATATTGTGGATACGTTCCTGTAAATCCTTGTTCTTTCAGTTTTTTATCAACCTGTTCTCTGTATCGTTGAATCTTCTGATCGATTCTTTCTCCATAGTTCCTTGCTGGATATGGATCAGAAGCATTGCAGACTTTCTCGCAGATCAATTCATATAAATCTTGTCTCTTTGGATCTTGCAGTTTCTTTGCAAGCGTCATCTCCATTCGTTTGGTTGGGTGCTTCTCATATTTATCGATCCATTTTAAATAATCTTTATCACCTGCCTGCATAGCAAGATTTCTCATACATTCTAATCCTTCTTCGGTTTTGTCATACCATTCTTCTGGATCTTCATTGATCGGAAAATAGTAATAAAATGGTGCAAATTCGATCAATGACATGATCTCCATCTCTTGATCATTACACACTTCTTCCCCTAAAAAGCGATATTTCTCACGGATCGTTCCAATCATATAGACTAGCTGGCGCCACTGCTCAGCTCCATCTCTCCAGAAATGTCCGATCTCATGATACCGGTAACAGTTCGTATGTTCCATGATCTCATCAAACCACATTGTAAAAACACTTTCTTCTCCCTGATGAACGATCAACCCATAACGACCTTCTCGTTCTTCCAGTTGTGCCCACATCTCTCCTTCATAGTCTTTGTCATATTTTCCAGAGATACAAAGTCCATGGAAACTTAGATAACACTCAATTGCATCGTTCATCATATATGGAACATATCCTGTTTGATTTCCATCTTTTTCTTCGACTTGAAGTTCAAACACCTGATATTCAAATATCTGCGCAAGCAACTGTATGGATCTTGATATTTCTTCTAAATTTGTTTCAAAATAGTTCATACGGAATTCCTTTCCCTATTATCTATGTATTTTATTTATATTTCTGAATTTCATTTAAAAAACGTTCGCCATATTTCTGAAGCTTATGTTCTCCGACTCCATTGACTTCTAACATTTCCTCATCATTAGAAGGTTTCATCGTACTCATATGTACCAGTGTCTTATCGGAAAATACCATATATGGCGGGATTTTCTGTTCGGATGCGATCATTCTTCGAAGTACACGTAATGCTTCGAACAATTCTGTATCTTCCTCAGCAAGTGCTGCCACAGCCCCTGCTTTCTTACGTTTCTTCGTCTGAATCTTGCGTTCTTCTTTCTCTTTTTCGACTTCTTTTGGAATCTTGATCTCAAAGTTCCAGTTATCATCAATCTTAGTAATATCTGCAACGCTTAAAACCGGATATTCATCATCTGTCATTTCCAGATATCCATAGACTAACATTTCATTGATGATCTGTCGTATCCTTGCAATGCTTTCTGATGCCAATGCTCCATATTGTGAATTCTCATCTAAATGACGGCTTAATACTTTCTGGCTCTTTGAACCTTTTAAAATATCAACGATCGTGGATAGTCCGAAATCTCGATAACAATCTCTAATACATTGGATGATAGCTTTCGCTTCCATTGTTGCATCAACCGTTTCAAACTCGGTCAGACAGTTTAAGCAGTTTCCACAGTATCCGCTTGTCTGTTCTCCAAAATAATTTAAAATATAATGACGTAAACATTCCTTCGTATAGCAGTAAAATGTCATCTGACGAAGTCTTTCCCAGTCTCTTTCCATCACGATCTGCTTTGTGATCGCATCTAATTCCTCATTCTCCTCTCCATTTTCGATCAGAAAACGATTGGTTCGGTTATCAATCGGCGCATAATATAAGATACATTCCGCAGGTTCTCCATCACGTCCTGCTCTTCCTGCTTCCTGATAGTAGCTTTCCATGTTCTTCGGCATATTATAATGAACAACAAAACGGACATCCGGCTTGTCGATTCCCATTCCAAAGGCATTTGTCGCTACCATGATCTGCTTTCTGTCATAGATAAAATCTTCCTGATTTTCCTTTCGTTCTTCATCCGATAATCCTGCATGGTATCTTGTCACGGAGAATCCATCTTCTCTTAACTGATAGCAGACTTCCTCAACATTTTTCCTAGATAAACAGTAAATGATCCCGCTGCTTCCTGGCATCTTTTCTTCTTTTTCTTTTAAATAACTTAGTAATTCTCTATACTTATCCCTTGGACGTTTTACTGCATAGTAAAGATTCTCCCGATCAAACCCTGTCGTTAATACAAATGGATCTCTTAGGTTCAAAATATCCATAATATCATCCCTGACTTCTGCTGTCGCTGTTGCTGTATATCCAGTCAGTACAGGACGATACGGAAGTTTCTTTAAAAATTCCAAAATCTTTAGATAACTTGGCCGAAAATCCTGCCCCCACTGTGACACACAATGTGCCTCATCAACTGCCAACATTGATATCTTCACTCCACTATTTAGCGCAAAATTGATAAAACCTTCTGTTTCCAAGCGTTCTGGTGCCACATAAATGATCTTGTATCTTCCCTGCATCGCATATTTTAATGCGGTATGATACTGTCCCTGTGTCAGAGAACTATTTAAAAATGCCGCATGAATTCCGGCTTGATTCAGTGTCCCAACCTGATCTTTCATCAGCGAGATCAGTGGTGAGATCACGAGTGTGATCCCATCCATCATCAACGCCGGAATCTGAAAACAAAGAGACTTTCCTGCTCCTGTCGGCATGATCCCTAAGACATCCTGCCCATTTAATGCTGCCTCGATCAATTGTTCCTGACCTTGGCGGAATTCATCGTATCCAAAGTATTGTTTTAATAGTTTCTTCGCTTCTTGTATCTTACTCAAATCTATCACTTCCTATTGTTTTATTTATACTTTTACCACTCTCATCGTTTATATTCCCATTTTTTATTTCATAGGGGATTTCATTGAAATTTCCTATGAAATGAAAAAGCTTCCAATCACATTTAGCACACCCGCAAACAGCATGACAATGATCGGATCTTTTTTCTTTCTCAATAAAAGGTACATACAAATGATAAAAATACCACCCTGTATCCAGTTGATCTGTTGAAGATCTATATGACTTTCCTGAAAAAATGCCTGCGTAAGGATCGTAATTCCAGAAGTTAAAATCAGTGCGATCACCGCAGGGCGTAAGGTATTTAACACCATTTGTATTCCTTCCATATGACGATATTTTACATAAAAATAAGCAATTGCTGTCACGATCACACACGCAGGGAATACACATCCCATCGTTGCACATAATGCTCCTTGCCACCCTGCGACTCTTATGCCCACGAAAGTCGCCGCATTAATTGCGATTGGTCCCGGTGTCATCTGTGAAATCGTCACGAGATCTCCAAATTCAGACACAGACAGCCAATGATATGCATCTACCACCTGCTGCTGTATCATTGGCATTGCTGCATATCCGCCTCCGAAACTAAATGCTCCAATCTTTAAGAAACTTAAAAATAATTGCAGATAGATCATTTTCTGCCTCCTATCTTCTTTCTTGAAATACCATATTGTACGATTCCAACTCCAATACATGCAAGAATAATGTAGATCACACTAATATCAAAGACATAACTTGCCATAAATGCCACAACCATAATGATCGCAAGTTCTATTCTGTTTTCCTTCTTACTTTGCCCTTTTGCCATCTCGTACACAACACTGATGATCACCGCGCCAACACCCGTCTGCATACCAGAAAGCATCGCTGCAACAATCCCGTTATCCCGAAATATTTCATAAAAAACAGAGACTACAGATATAATCAAAAATGGCGGTAGAACAGCTCCGAATACACTTACGATCACACCACTGATACCTGCTAATTTATAGCCAACAACGATTGCTCCATTCACTGCGATTGCTCCTGGTGCTGATTGTGCGATCGCCACCAGATCAAGCATCTCGTCTTCTTCGATCCAATGATATTCATTCACAAACTTCTTCTTCATCAAAGATACGATCATATAGCCGCCACCAAAGGTAAATGCACTTAAATAAAATGTTTCTATAAACAACCTCAATAATTTTTTCTTTTTTTTCATTCCTTTTTCTTCCATATGATATCTCCCGTCAAAAATCTTACCATTTATACTGGTGCAAACTGGCTGTTATATAATCTGGCATACGCACCATTTTTCGCTAAAAGTTCTTCATGTGTTCCCTGCTCCAAAATATCTCCATTTTCCATAACAAGTATCACATCCGCATTCTGAATCGTTGAAAGTCGGTGGGCTACGATAAAACTTGTTCTTCCTTTCATCATCGTTTCAAATGCTTTCTGAATTCGGATCTCTGTCATCGTATCAATTGATGATGTCGCTTCATCTAAGATCAGCATTGGAGGAAGACTTAACATGATCCTTGCAATACAAAGGAGCTGTTTCTGTCCTTGAGAGAGATTTCCGCCACCTTCTGTAATGATCGTATCATAACCATCTGGCATTCGCTCGATAAATCCATGTGCATTGGCTTCTTTTGCTGCCATGATCATCTCTTCCTCAGTTGCATCTGGTTTTCCATAGCAGATATTTTCACGAATCGTTCCTGCTTTTAACCATGTCTCCTGAAGTACCATTCCATAACTGGATCGTAAACTTTCTCTCGTGACATCCCGGATATCATTTCCTTCCACCTTAATCATTCCTACATTCACATCATAAAAACGCATTAACAGATTGATCAACGTTGTTTTCCCACATCCTGTCGGTCCAACGATTGCAATCCGCTGTCCTGGTTCCACTTTCAGATTAAAATCCTGGATCAAAGGTACTTCTTTTACATAAGAAAAGTCCACATGCTCTAATTCTACATTTCCTTTCACATCCTGTAACGCCTTCGCATCTTTGGCATCAGGAATCATCGGCTCCTCATCTAATAATTCAAAAACTCTTGCCGCAGAAGCTAAAGAATTCTGAAATTCTGTGATAACCCCTGTGATCTCATTAAACGGCTTTGTATACTGGTTTGTATAACTTAAAAAACTTGATAACTGACCAACACTGATACTTCCGCGAATAACACTCATACATCCTGCGATCGCAACCCCTGCATAGATTCCTGAATACATAAATCTGGTTGCCGGATTTGTGATAGATGAGAAAAATGTCGCTCTTAAGGAGTAATATGCAAGATCATCATTGATCTGATCAAACTCTTCCTGTGCTTTTTCTCCATGATCAAACACTTTGACTACTTTAATATTTCCAAGCATTTCATTGACAAATCCTGTCATATTTCCTCTAGTCTGTGATTGTTTCCGGAACATATTAAAACTTCGCTTTGAGATAAAACTTGCGATAAAAAACGAAAACGGACTTAAAATAACAACGACCAATGTGATCCATGGATTGATTCCTAACATAAAACAAATGGTTCCAATGATCGTGATCACACCAGTAAATAACTGTGTAAATCCAAGCAGCAATCCATCCGTAAACTGATCAATATCCGTTACGATCCGGCTGATCAAGTCTCCTGAGGAGTGTGCATCTACATAAGATAATGGCAGTTTCTGCAAATGCTCAAATGCCTGAATCCTTAAATCTTTTCCAATCTTATATGTAATCTGGTTATTGACATGATTCATCAGCCACTGCGCTGCTGCCGTCAATACGATACAGATCACGATCGTTTTTATAATACTTATCAATCTTGCAAAATCAACATTTCCTTTTGATATAATGCAATCCACACCTTGTCCTGTCAGAATCGGAACATAAAGTGTCAGTGCCACACTGATCACCGCCAACACTAAAGACGCAAAGATCAAAAATCGATAAGGCTTCATATATTCCATGATCCTTTGTAATGTCTTTTGTTTTTTGTCTTTCTTCATGATCTTATGCCTCCTCTCCTGCCATCTGTGATGCGCAGATTTCTTTATATACCTGATTCTCTTTTAATAGCTGTAGATGAGTCCCGATTCCTGCAATCTTTCCATCATCTAACACTAAGATATGGTCAGCATTACGAATCGTTGATACTCTCTGAGATACAAGAAATACTGTCATATTATCTGTATTTTCTTTGATCGCTTTTCGAAGTCTTGCATCTGTTGCAAAGTCAAGTGCGGATGCACTATCGTCAAGAATTAAGATCTCAGGTTTACGTACTAATGCTCTTGCGATCGTTAGTCTCTGTTTTTGTCCGCCAGATAAGTTTCCTCCATTTTGTTCAATTCTAAAGTCTAATCTCTGTTCCTTCTGATCAACAAATTCTCTTGCCTGTGCGATATCCAATGCCTGATAGATTTCTTCATCTGTGGCATCTTCTTTACCCCATTTCATATTATCTCTTAGGCTTCCTTCAAACAACGATGCTTTCTGCGGAACAAATCCGATCTTTCCTCGGATAAATTCTGGTTTTAATTCTTTCTCATCAACTCCACGGTATAGAATTCTTCCTGATGTCACATCATATAATCTTGCGATCAAAGATACAAAAGTACTCTTTCCTGACCCTGTACCTCCGATCACCCCGATCGTTTCGCCTTCTTTCACCGCAAAATCAAATGGATGGATCGTCTCTTTTCTTGCACCATGATAGACAAACGATGTATCTTTAAACTCAAGAATAGGTGTATCTTTCTTCTCTTCTATATCTGTTTTTCCAGTTTCCTTCATGGATGGCTCTAATGCAAAAATCTGATCCACACGGTCAAGACTTGCAAACGCTCTAGATAAGATGATCAAAAGATTCGCAAGTTTTACAAGTTCTACAAGGATCTGTGACATATAATTGATCAGGGCAATGATCTGTCCTTGTGTTAAATAACCCAGATCAACCTGTTTTCCACCAGACCATAGGATTGCAATGATCCCCAAATTAATGATCATGTAAGTCAGAGGATTTAGTAACGCTGAAATCTTTCCAACGTGGATCTGTTTGTTATAAAGCTGTCCACTTTGTAATCTGAAATTTTCTTCCTCACTTCTTTGTCTGTTAAATGCACGGATCACACGAATTCCAAGAAGATTTTCCCTTGTACTTTTTAATACTCCATCGACCTGTTTTTGTACTTTCTTATACATTGGCATCGTGATCCATAAGATCAGTCCAACAACCACTGCCAATGCTGTGATCGTAAATACAAAGGAAACCGCTGCCTTATGATCCACCGTAAATGCCATGAACATCGCACCAAATACAACAAATGGTGACCTTAAAAACAAACGCAAGAACATGTTAACTCCATTTTGCACCTGATTGATATCATTACTCATACGGTTGATCAGCGTTGATGTCCCAACCTGATCGATCTCCTGATAAGAAAATTGATTTATATGTGCAAACAAATCACTTCTCATCGACTTTCCTGTATACACAGCCGATCTTGCCGCAAAATACTGTGCTGTGATAGAAAATGAAAATCCAATGATTCCAAGTAAGATCAATAATCCTCCCATCTTCCACAAATATCCAATATCGTGATGTCCGATTCCTACATCGATCATGCTAGCAACGACCAATGGTACAAATAGTTCAAAACTAGCTTCCAACATCTTAAATAATGGTGCAAGGATCGTAACACAAAGATGCTCCTTTAAATATCCTAGTAACCGTTTCATCGATTCGTACTCCTTCTTTTATCTTACTATTTTCTTTAGTATACACCATTTTATTTTTTATTTGAACATAGTCCCAGATATTTTACGAAAACAAAAAAGTACCGCTTAGAGCCAGGTAACATGCTCTAAACGGTACGGGGATGATTTATGGTTCAAAAAGAGTTATTTGTCTTCCTTTTGAACAGAACAATATCCTTGTGGGTGGCTGCTGTGCCATTTCCATGCGGATGCAATGATTTCTTCAAGATCTGCATGTTCTGGCTTCCAGCCAAGGATATTCTTCGCTTTTTCACTGGAAGCGATCAAGACAGCCGGATCTCCAGCTCTTCTTCCTTCTTCCACAGCCTTGATCGGCTTTCCTGTCACTTTTCTGGCTGTTTCGATGACTTCTTTTACAGTAAATCCAACACCATTTCCAAGATTGAAGATGTTGCTTTCATTACCTTCCATTAAGTATTTCACTGCCAGAATATGTGCCTGTGCAAGGTCTGTTACATGAATATAGTCTCTTACACAAGTTCCATCTTTTGTATCATAATCCGTTCCAAAGATACTGATTGCTTCTCTTTTGCCATTTGGCACCTGTAAGATCAATGGAATCAGATGTGTTTCTGGATTATGATCTTCTCCGATCTGTCCACTTACATGTGCTCCGCAGGCGTTAAAGTATCTTAAAGATACATAACGAAGTCCGTGAGCGCGTCCAACCCATTTAAACATTTTTTCCATAGAAAGTTTTGTCTCTCCATAAGTGTTTGTTGGCTCTGTGCGGTCTGTCTCTACGATCGGTACTTTCTCTGGTTCTCCATAAGTTGCTGCTGTTGAGGAGAATACGATCTTATCGATGCCATGTTCTACTAAGGACTGTACCATTGTCTTTGTTCCACAAAGGTTATTATCATAATATTTTAATGGATTTACCATACTTTCTCCAACTAAGGAGTTCGCTGCGAAATGGATCACTGCATCGATATCTTTTTCCTGATCTAGGACACTGTCTACAAATGCTTTATCTCTTAAGTCTCCTTTGTAAAACTTTGCTTTTGGATGAACAGCCTCAATATGTCCTGTTTCCAGATTGTCGATGATCACGACTTCTTCCCCTGCATCGATCAGTTCATAAACTGTATGAGAACCAATATAACCAGCTCCACCTAATACTAATATTTTCATCTGTCATTTCCTTTCTGAACTCAATTACAAAGTTGCAATAAATCGGTCAAATGCTTTTCTTCCTTCTTCCGTGCATTTATAAACTCCGGCATCTTCTAAAACTTTAACGAATACTTGTCCGATCTCTTCTTTTAAGATATCTTCTACATTTTCTTCATTGATATCTTCATATTTTTCTTTGATCTCATCAACCCATGGTGCATGTTTCTTAAGATCTTCATACTGGCTGACATCTTCACCCTTCACAAGACATTCACTTAAATGTTCCATCTCTGCTTTTAATCTGGATGGAAGTACTGCAAGTCCCATAACCTCGATCAGACCGATATTTTCTTTCTTGATATGATGATACTCATTGTGTGGATGGTAAAGTCCTAATGGGCACTCTTCAGTTGTGATATTATTACGAAGTGTCAGATCCAGTTCATACATATCACCTTTTTTACGTGCGATCGGTGTGATCGTATTATGTGGTTCTCCTTCTGTCTCAGCAAAAATATATGCTTCTTCATCCGTGTATCCACGCCATTTTTTCAAAATATGATCAGCAAGATCAATGAGGCGTTTTTCATCTTTACTCTGAATACGGATCACAGATAATGGCCAGTGAACGATTCCTGCTTTGACATCTTCATATCCTGGGATTGTAAATTCTTTTTCAATCTCTGCTCGTTCCATAGCAAATTCATAATGACCGCCTTGGAAATGATCGTGTGTTAAGATAGAACCTCCAACGATTGGAAGATCGGCATTCGATCCAAGGAAATAATGAGGAAACTGTTTTACAAAATCAAATAGTTTTGTAAATGCTGCCC
>ERZ773229.2597-NODE-2597-length-10559-cov-4.816546_pt1 | contig 10559 bp, 7 predicted proteins | sample MGYA00580992_ERZ773229 | MGnify/ENA primary metagenome ERZ773229 (study PRJEB29015, sample SAMEA2737795) | human gut metagenome | biome: human gut; feature: human-associated habitat; material: faeces | place: China | collected 2012 ... | reverse complement strand
CACAGAAGAGTTTGCCTGTTTTCGCGGTGCGCCGCACAGTGCATGAAGTTTTATGTCCCGCCGCCAGCCACCCGCGCAAAAAGGGAGGGCGGACAGATGGCCTGTCCGCCCTCAAGTGAGGAGAAAAATGGTAAGAAAAAAGCAATATTACAGCAGCATGGCCAGCAGCCACACTGCGCCGATGGCCGCGCCCCCCAACAGGGCCGCCAGCCACGGGGACATACGCAGCCGCCGCCGGGGCGGCGCGCCGTGGGTCCGGGCATAATCCTTGGCAATGCGGATGGCCTGGTCCACCACCTGCTGGGAGGTGACCCCTCCGCTGCCCACGGCTGCGTCGTTGCGCACAATGAAAATGGCCTGTTCGAAAATATGCGGGTCCGGGGAATCCACCACGATGACCCGGCGGGAAAGTCCTTTTACCAAGAGTTATGCCCTCCTCTGTTGCGATTTCGTTTGACAGGTTCAGTATGCCCGCCGCATAGGGGAATATACCCCCTTACACCGGCTTTTTTTCGCCGGAGGACAGGTGCAGCACCAGCACGGCGCAGTCGTCCTCCAGCCCCTTGCGGCCCCGGGATTCCGCCAGGATCAGCGACACCAGGGCGTTGGCGTCCCGGCCGCTCCACCCGGCCAGCAGATTTTGCAGCCACTCATCATTTCCGGCGTCGGCGATGCCGTCGGAGACCATCACGAAGAAGCTTCCGGCGGTCAGCTGCAAGCGGGTGCACTCCGGGGCCTCCCGAACGGCCTGCAGCCCGGCAGGCAGGGACTGGCCGGTATAGCGGCTGACGCTGCCGCTGCGCTTGAGATAGGACGGAGCGGCCCCGTACTTATAGAGGGCGGCCTGTCCGCTGGCCCGCTGCAGGGCCAGCAGGTCAATGGTGGTGAAGCCTCCGCCGCTCTCTCCCCGCAGGGACAGGGCGGTGTTCAGGGTTTTCAGAGCCGGGCCCGGCTCGATGCCCGCCTCCAGAAACTGCCGCAGCAGCCGGGCGGTCATGGCCGCCTCCCGGTGGGCGGCCTCGCCGCTGCCCATGCCGTCGGACAGCAGCAGATACACGGTGTCCCCCACCTCGAAGGAATCCAGCTGGTCGCCGCAGACGCTCTGGCCCTGCCGGGGCCGCAGGGACGAGGCCACCCCATAGCCCATGGCCTGGGCACCGGCAGGCACCGCCGGACCGGCGGAGGCCAGCATATCCCCCAGCTGGGCATATTGCTCCCGGGCCTGGTCCCGGACCTCCGACAGCCGCCGGTGGTACTGCTGCCGCAGCAGATAGGACCGCAGCTCCACATTCACCGCCCCCACAAAATCCGACAAATGGACGCACCGGGAGGTGAAATACAGGGGAAAATCCCCGGCCTGGGTCTCTCCCCGCTGCAAAAGCCGGGGGCAGGCGTCATTGAAGGCGTTGTAGGTGGCGCTGTAATTCTGCCGCCAGCAGGTATCCCGCAGGATGCACCGGCGGCACACCTGCTCCGCCGCCCGGTCAAATACCACCGAGGGGTTCTCCGGCTTCTCCGGAGCGGTGCCCCGGAAAAAGCTGTCGTACAGGTCCCGCAGGGCGGCGGCGGGCTTGGCCAGGCGGTCCGGCCGGGGCGGCTTTTCCGGCTGGACCCGTTTTTTCTCCGGCGGCAGACTCAGCCGGGGCAGCGGCAGCAGGGACAGAATTCCGCCCGAAAACAGCTCAATCATCCGATAAAGCGGCTCCTCTGTCCCGAACAGCAGGGTACAGCCCCCGCCAATGGCCCAGAATGTCCCGATACACACCGGGGCAGGGGCGGAACGCACCCGGGACAAAGCGGCGCAGGAAAGGCCCAGCACCGCCATAGGCGCCAGGTCCGGCTCATTCCCCAGCAGACCCAGGCACAGCCCCATGGCCGCCCCCCAGGCAGCCCCCCGGGCCGGTTCCATCTCCCGGACGCTGCGCATCAGAAAAGCGCACGTCAGGCACATTCCAACCGATATTCCGACAATCCAGAAAGCCCCCGCCGAAAGGCACAGCCCCGCCGCCAGCAGCAGGGGCAGCCGGTCCCGGCGGCGCAGCAGCAGGTCCGTGACCGCGGCGGTGAGGCCCATGCAGAACACGCACAGGGCCCACAGCCGGATGGGCCGGGCGATGAGATACGCCGACTGCACCAGAAGCAGCAGCGCCGCCGCAAGACCCGGCCGGAAAAACCGCCGGGGGAAAAATTTCGTGTCGAAAAAGGCGATGCTGCCGGAAAAGATCAGAATGGCCGCCGCCAGCTGCCGCAGACCCGCCTGAAACGGCAGAAACAGAAACGCCCCCAGTCCGCAGCCCAGCACGCAGCACAGGCCCGGCAGGCCCGGCCCGGCCGCCGCCGTGATGGCCAGAGGCAGCGGGGCGCACAGGCCCCCGAAGGAGCCGGCCGTCAGCAGGCAGGTCAGGGCCGCCCGGCCCAGGGGTTCAAGCAGCCGCCGTTTCTCCCGGGGCAGTGGCAGAAGTTTCATGGACAAGCCCTCCTTTGCCCCCTATTGTAGCCGGGCGGCGGACGAAAAAGTGTCGGGAAATAGCACAGAGGGCGTATTTTCAGGGCGGAATGGTCTTTGTTTGGTCAAATGTTAAGAAAATGTTACGGAAATCGGCAGATTTGTTTAAAATATTCTTCTTGTTATTGCCGGACAAATAGTATATAATACCCTATATTATTGTGCTTATGCCGCCCTCCGGCGGCAGTCTATAGAAAGGAAGTTAGCTATGATTAAGGTTCAAACCGGTCAGGGCGAGATCACCATCAGCAGCGCGGTATTCACCACCATCACCGGCGCGGCAGCCACCAACTGCTTCGGCGTCAAGGGCATGGCCTACCGCAGCATGACCGACGGCCTGGTGCACCTGCTGCGGCGGGAAGCCATGAGCAAGGGCGTGAAGGTCACTTATAACGAGGACGGCACCGTTTCCATCGAGCTGCACATCGTTGTGGAAAACGGCGTCAACATTGCCACGGTCTGCCGCTCCATCATGAGCGAGGTCAAGTATGTGGTCACCAAGAATACCGGGGTGGAGGTCCGCGAGGTCAATGTGTGCGTGGACTCCGTTACCGTGTAAGCACCCGGCCAAAGGAGTAACAAAGAGATGACAGATAGAATCAGCGGCAGCGCCTTCAAGCAGATGATCGCCTTCGGCGCTGCCTGTGTCGCCCAGCAGAAGCAGGCCATCAACGATCTGAACGTGTTTCCGGTGCCCGACGGCGACACCGGCACCAACATGAGCCTGACCATCCAGACCGCCGTCAACGAGCTGAAAAAGTCCGAGCCCGCCACCGTCGGCGAGGCGGCAAAGATCACCGCAGGGGCTCTGCTGCGGGGCGCCCGGGGGAACTCCGGTGTGATTTTGTCCCTGCTGTTCCGGGGCATTTCCAAGTCCGCCAAGGGCCTGGTGGAGATGGACGGCCCGGCCCTGGCCGCCGCCATGGGCGAGGGCGTGGCCACCGCCTATGGCGCGGTGATGAAGCCCGCCGAGGGAACGGTGCTGACCGTGTCCCGGCTGGCCGCCGCCCGGGCCGCCCAGGCCGCCCAGGAGAATCCCAGCGCCGAATACGTGCTGGAGCAGGCCATTCTGGCCGGGCAGGAGACCCTGGCCCAGACCATCGACATGAACCCGGTGCTGAAAAAGGCCGGTGTGGTGGACGCCGGAGGCAAGGGCTACCTCATCATCCTGGACGGCATGCTGCGGGCCCTGCGGGGCGAGGAGCTGCCCCAGGTGGAGGAGGACGAAAAGGCCCAGGATAAGGCGGATTTCGGCGCCCTGAGCCTGGAGGACATCACCTTTACCTATGACACGGTGTTCATCGTGCGCAAGAAGGAGGGCGTGTCCATCGAGCCCTTCCGGGCGTATCTGGACGGCATCGGCGACAGCCTGGTCATCGGCGAGGACGACGAGGCCTTCAAGGTCCATGTGCACACGGATATCCCCGGCCAGGCCCTGACGGAGGCCGCCAAATACGGCACCCTGGAGCTGGCCAAGATCGAGAATATGCGCACCCAGGCGGAGGAGCTGGCGGCCGGCAAGCAGGCCCAGAGCACCGACGATCTGGACGCCGTGGAGGAGGAGCTGGAGGCCATGGAGGGCGGCGTGGCCGCCCCGGAGAAGCGCTACGGCTTCCTGGCGGTGTGCGCCGGTGACGGCCTGGCCGCCACCTTCCGGGATCTGGGCGTGGACCGCATCGTGTCCGGCGGCCAGACCATGAACCCCTCCACCCAGGCCATTTTGCAGGAGGTGAACCGCACCCCCAGCCAGGTGGTGTTCGTGCTGCCCAACAACAAGAACATCATCATGGCCGCCCAGCAGTGCGTGGGCCTGACGGAAAAAGAGGTCATCGTGGTGCCCACCAACACCGTGCCCCAGGGGATCTCCGCCATGATGGCGGTGGACCCGGAGGAGGCCGATCCCCAGGTGATCCTGGCGGCCATGACGGAGGCGGCGGAGAACGTGGTCACCGCCCAGGTGACCTATGCCGCCCGGAACTCCGATTTCGACGGCTTCGCCATCAGCGCCGGGGACTATCTGGCCCTGACGGACGGGAAGCTGTTCGGCACGGATCAGAAGCTGGAGACCCTGCTGGATCAGCTGGCGGCTCTGGCGGCGGACAAGGGCGCGGAGTTCATCACCGTGTTCTATGGCGACGGCGTCACCCAGGAGGACGCCCAGCGGGCCGAGCAGCGCTTTGCGGATGCCTGCCCGGAGGCGGAGGTGTCCATGCTCCCCGGCGGCCAGCCCGTGTATTACTATATTATCTCAATTGAATAATATATTGCGCCATTTGCGCAAAAAAGACGCCGGAGGGTCTCCTCCGGCGTCTTTTGGCATTGCCCGCCATTCCGCTGCTTTTGGGCCGGGTAGAACCCGGCCCCTACAGGTGCTCTACTGGTGATGCTCTCATCGTCTTGCTGAAAAAATCTCCATCTTGCCCCGGGGGGCGGGGTGTGGTACAATGGCCTTACTTTATAATAAGGAGCGTGCCGGTATGATGCACCTGGAAGCGGACGTATTCCGGAAATTCGACAAGCAGTGGGCCCTGGTCACGGCGGGGACCCCGGAGCATTACAACACCATGACCATCAGCTGGGGCGGCCTGGGCACCCTGTGGAGACGGCCGGTGGCCACCGTGTATGTGAAAAAGAACCGCTATACCTTTGAATTTATGGAGCAAAACGACTATTTCACCGTCAGCTTTTACCCTGAGGCGCAGCGCCGGGCCCTGTCCCTGCTGGGCAGCACCTCCGGCCGGGACGGCGACAAGGTGGCGGCGGCGGGCCTGACGCCGGAGTTCCTGCCCCAGGGCATCACCTTCCGCCAGGCGGAGACCACCCTGGTCTGCCGCAAGCTCTATTGCCAGGACTTCGCCCTGGACCAGATCCCCCAGGACGTTCAGGACATTTTCTATCGGGACGAGCCGGTCCACCGGATGTACATCGGCGAGGTGGTGGACATCATCGGGAATGAAAGCCTTGCCAATCGCCCCTGAGTGTGCTATACTCAGGGCATAGCATACGGAAGCTCATATAGCCTTGCGGATATGGTGCAAGGCGTTTCTACGGGGCCGCCCACGGCCCTGCTATGGGTGCTCTGCCGGTGAACCGGCGGGGCGCCCATCTATTTTTTTCTGAAGGAGCGATGCGGTATGACACAGGTTTTACGCGGCAACATCATCCAGGCCCCCCGGCTGGGGGAGCTGGACATCCGGGAGCACGGCTATCTGGTGCTGGAGGACGGCGTGGTGCAGGGGGTCTATGACGCGCTGCCCCAGGCCCTGGCCTCCGCCCCCATAACGGACTACGGCGACCGGCTCATCATGCAGTCCTTTGTGGATATGCACCTCCACGCCCCCCAGTACCCCATGCTGGGCATGGGCATGGACCTGCCCCTGCTGGACTGGCTGAATACCTACACCTTCCGCACCGAGGCCCGGTTCGCAGACCCGGACTTTGCCCGCCGGACCTATCGCCGCCTGGCCTCCGACCTGATCACCAACGGCACCACCCGGGTGTGCATGTTCTCCTCCCTGCACACCGAGGCCACCTGGATCCTCATGGAGGAGCTGGAGCGGGCCGGGGTCACGGGCTATGTGGGCAAGGTGAATATGGACCGCAACGCCCTGCCCGGCATTCTCCAGGAGACCACGGAGGAGTCCGTCTCCGAGACCCTGCGCTGGCTGGACGGCTGCCATTTTGAGCACGTCAGGCCCATCATCACCCCCCGCTTCACCCCCAGCTGTTCCAATGAGCTGATGGCCGCCCTGGGCCGCATCGCCCGGGACCGGGGGCTGTATGTCCAGTCCCATCTGTCGGAAAACAGGGGGGAGATCGCCTGGGTGAAGGAGCTGCACCCGGACTGCGCCCAGTATTGGGAGACCTATGACAAATACGGCCTGTGGAAGGACCACACGGTGATGGCCCACTGCGTCCACTCCGACGCCCGGGAGTGCGCCGCCATCCGCCGGGCCGGGGTGGTGGTGGCCCATTGCGCCGGGTCCAACATCAACCTGTGCAGCGGCGTGTCCCCGGTGCGGGAGATGCTGCAGCAGGGCATCTGGGTGACCCTGGGGTCCGACATCGCCGGCGGGGCACAGCTCCCCATGTACAAGGTCATCACCATGAGCATCCGGGCCTCCAAGATCAAGCGCATGGAAACCGACTGGTCCGAGGACTTCCTGACGGTGCCGGAGGGGTACTATCTGGGCACCACCGCCGGGCACCGGTATTTCGGCGGGGGAGAGGGCTTCGCCGTGGGCCAGCCCCTCCACGCCATCGTGGTGGACGACGGGGACTTCCCGGAGCCGGTGCGGCCCCTGACGGTCCGGGAGCGCTTTGAGCGGTCCCTCTATATGCTCCACCGCCACAACATCACCGCCGTCTGGTCCCATGGCCGCCAGGTGAAGTGAATATCTGCCGCCGCTCCCGCGGGAGCGGCGGCTCAGCTTGTCAAAAAAGGGCGTGGCCCTTTTTTGACAAAAGGCTTGCAGTCTGCCGCGCGCATAATTTGTTCGCTGAAAGCGAACAAATTCCACACTTGCAGACTGAGAAGTGTTTTTTGCGACGTACACGCCGCCGCAAAAAACGGATTGCACTTTATTTGCCGCCTGCGGGCGGCAAACTCTGCGAGGCTTTTTTGACAGACTCTGCCGCCGCTCCCGCGGGAGCGGCGGCTTTTTGCGCTCTTTTGTGGATACGCCGCGCCGAATCATTTGATCAAAACGGCCCTGTAAAGTGGAAATATTGGAAGAATACTGAAGTATATACAGAATATTCATGGAAGATATTTCCAATAACTTCCTATGCCAGTCCGCTTGCTGCGAACAAACACAAATGTGCGTGTACTGCGGACGGAATCAGCGGGGCGGAAAAGGGGCGGCTGACATTTTGGCGGATTTGTCCAACACGGACGCAGAGCCAGGAAACTGTTCGTGAGATAAGTACAAAAAACAATGGGACGTTTATTACGGCGATGTGATACCGAAGCATCGGAAAAAAGCGCCAACCGGCCGTCCCTCCGGCGGAAACACCGGAAACGTTTCCTGAAAAAATCCTTGTTTTTGGAAGAAATTCCTTGCTTTTGCAGGAGAAAGGAAGTATAATTATGCAATCGGAAAGCGCCTCAACACAGCAGGGGAGCGGAACGAAAAAAACAGGAAGGAAGTCGATCGATGAAAAAGACGAGAATGCCGCAGCGGCTGCTGTCCCTGGTCCTGGTGCTGATGATGCTCATCAGCGTCCTGCCGGTCAGCGCCATGGCGGCGGAACTGACGCCGTCTGACCCCGAGACCGGGCTGACGGCCACCGATGTGACCAATGAGCTCACAGACAGCGACCGTCTGGCGATCTTCGAGGAGAACATGGACTCCAGCAAGGTGTCCAGGTCCGAGATCCCGGCAGACGACGAAATGGTCAAGGTCATTGTGCAGCTGGATGCAGACAGCCTGCTGGATGTCCGCAACCGCACCAATGCCAGTATGTCCATGCTGGACTTCCAGCAGACGGACGCAGCCAAGGCCCAGCTGAAGGACATCGCCAACCTGCAGCTCTCCGTGATGAACACCATGGAAAGCAAGGGCATTCCCAGCTCCTTCACCTTCAGCTACACCTCCGTGGTCAGCGGCTTTGCCGCCCAGGTGCCTTACGGCAAGATCCATGACATCAAGAATATTGACGGCGTAGAGGACGTGGTGCTGTGCCAGACCTACTACACCGATTCCATGGGCTCCGCCACTCTGGGCCAGGCCCTGACCGCCGCGGAAGTGGCGGCCTACTCCAACAACACCCAGTATCAGGGCGAGGGGATGCTCATCGGCATCCTGGACACCGGCCTGGATGTGAACCACGAGGCCTTTGCCAACGCTCCTGCCGTGCAGAAGCTGCAGAAGTCCAGCCTGTCCAAGCTGCTCTATCAGATCAGCCAGGGCGAGGACGGCAAGACCAACATCACCGCCTACAGCTATGCCGCCCTCTGGTATGCCCAGAAGCACAGCTCCAGCTCCCTGGAGCTGCTGACCGAGGACGACCTGTATAAGAGCGGCAAGGTGCCCTTCGCCTTCGACTATGCCGACGCCGACGCCGACGTGATCCCCTCCGCCGACGCCGTGGAGAAGTACGGCAATGACCACGGCACCCACGTGGCCGGTATCACCGCCGGCAAGACCGTGGACGCCGACGGCAGCGTCACCTTCGCCGGTCAGTCTCCCGAGGCCCAGCTGGCCATCTTCAAGGTATTCTCCGACTCCACCAACGGCGCCTCCACGGATACCATCCTGGCGGCCCTGAACGATGCCCTGCTGCTGGACGTGGACGTGATCAATATGTCTCTCGGCTCCAACGGCGGCTTCGGCCGGGAGGCCGAGGGCGACCTGACCACCAAGTATTACGACCTGGTCAAGTCCGCCGGTATCCTGCTGAACTGCTCCGCCGGTAACTCCTATTCCTCCTCCCAGGGCGGCGCAAAGGGTGACTTCACCTCCGTGTCCGACCCCGACACCGGCATCATCAGCTCCTCGTCCTCCTATGACGCGGCGCTGTCCGTTGCCTCCGTCAACGCCAACGAGACGGCGGCCTTTGTCACCGCCCAGGGCCGCGTCCCCTATCAGGACGTGTCCGGCCACGACTTCACCGCCCTGCTGCTGGGCAATGACAGCTCCAAAACCTATGAGTACGTCATGGTGCCCAACACCGGCGACACCGCCGATTACCAGGGTCTGGACGTTACCGGCAGGATCGCCGTGGTCATGCGCGGCGGCCTGTCCTTCGAGCAGAAGCAGCTCAATGCCGCCTCTGCCGGCGCTGCGGGCTGCATCATCTATAACAACCGCGACGGCTATCTGCTGAACATGTCCGTGGATAACTACAAGATCCCCACCGTGTGCATCAGCCTGGCCAACGGCCAGATGATGGAAGCCGCCCAGGAAAAGACCCTCACCGTCTCCAAGACCGAAAAGGGCTCCGTGGCCATGAGCGACTTCTCCTCCTGGGGCCCCCTGCCGTCTCTGTCCCTGAAGCCGGAGATCACCGCCCCCGGCGGCAGCATCTATTCCTCTCTGCCCTTCGCCCAGTACGGCTACATGAGCGGTACCTCCATGGCCTCTCCGTATCTGGCCGGTGTGTCCGCTGCTGCTTTGCAGTATGTCAACACCCTGATGCCCGGCGCCTCCGATACCGACAAGCAGCTGCTGGTGAACCGCCTGCTGATGAGCACCGCCGACATCCTGTATGATGAAAACGGCGTGGCTTACTCTCCCCGCAAGCAGGGCTCCGGTATGGTGAACCTGGCCGAGGCCGTCACCACCCCCGCCTACCTGTATGTCCGGGGCCAGGACAAGACCAAGATCGAGCTGGGCGACGACGCCGACCAGCTGGGCGTGTACAAGCTGAGCTTCGTGGTGAAGAACCTCACCGGCTCCGCCCTGTCCTATGACGTCAATACCACCGTCCAGACCGAGAGCACCACCACCGACGGGCTGTACATCGCCCAGAAGGGCTATGTCCTCTCCGCCGACACCAGCGCCATCAAGGTCTCCGGCGGAGCCCTCAGCGGCTCCACCGTCACCGTGCCCGCTAACGGCGAGACCACCGTCACCGTCACCGTCCGCCTGTCTGACGCGGACCGGGCGTATCTGGCCAAGTTCCCCAACGGCATCTATGTGGAGGGCTTCGTGGAGCTGACCAACAACGACGATCCTGCGCTGTCCGTGCCCTTCCTGGGCTTCTACGGCGACTGGACCAAGGCCCCCATCTTCGAGGACGCCGATATCTACAACGGCCTGGACGAGAAGATGTACGCCACCAACGTGGCCGGTGTTTACGCCATGATGTACGTGGTGAAGCTGGGCATGTATCCCTTCGTGGTTCCCGAGGGCTACGACACCCCCTCCACCTCCGCCGATAAGATCTGCGTGGACCTGGGCGGCGGCAACGGCGTCAGCAACCTGTATTACCTGCAGGCCGGTCTGCTGCGGGCGGCCAAGACCACCAACGTCACCATCACCGACAGCGACACCGGTGAGGTGTACCTCAACAGCGACGGCCTCAATGTCCGCAAGGCCATGTACAACTC
>ERZ773229.2592-NODE-2592-length-10578-cov-2.262473_pt1 | contig 10578 bp, 9 predicted proteins | sample MGYA00580992_ERZ773229 | MGnify/ENA primary metagenome ERZ773229 (study PRJEB29015, sample SAMEA2737795) | human gut metagenome | biome: human gut; feature: human-associated habitat; material: faeces | place: China | collected 2012 ... | reverse complement strand
CTTTCGCTTCTGCCACATATGCCACCTTATCTCCAGCTAATATCCTCTTTCCAGCAAAGATCATATCTTCATTGAATATAGTTGGATCTTCAAATCCTCCTGCACTCAAAAGATAATTTCTTCGATAAGCTGCACATACATCTGAGCAAAAAAATGTTTTGATTCCAAGCTGTGGCAAATCAACTTTTGATTTGATCCTGCTTTTTTCCGGGTAATTAAATCTTCTTGTATATCTTTCTATTATATTGCAATCCTCTCTTGGCAATTGTCTTCCATATGCGATTCCAAGCTCTGGATGCATTTCAAATACATTCGCAAATTTTTCAATTAAATGCTCATCTGCCGGAACCGCGTCCTGTGTCATATACAGAACAATATCAGCATATGAAATACTTGCTCCCATGTTTCTTGTTCCACCATGATCAAAATCTTCCGGCCTAATATGCATGATTTCTATCTGATATGGTTCTGATTCCAATTCTGTTGGAAAAACTCCTGTTTGTGTATTGATAATAATAATCCTGTGTATGGAATATGTCTGCTTTTGAAGCCTGCATATTAACTCTTCAAATTCTTTTCCCGGCTTATATGTCGGAATTATCACATCTACTTTCAATTTCTTTAACCCCTTTATTTAATTTTCAGAATCATCTCCACCACTTTTATAAGTATAATCTGTCGTTGTCTTATAAGTTTCCGGATCCACACCTGTCATATAAATCACCTCGTTACTGATATCTTTTACAGTAGCAGATGGCTCATAATCCTCTTCTCCAAAAAGAAATTCATGCAATTCACTTACATTTTTTTCAAGTCCTACTGCAGTCACATAAGACCCTTTATGATTCTTTACCTTTTCACAAGTTGTTACTTCAAACGGGAATCCTGACATCTGTCCTAATTTGTAATCTGCAGCATGAGCAGCGAGTCCGAGCATGTTTGCAGTCGATAAATTAGTCGAAATCTGAGGCATTACTTTATTTACAATATTATTCAAAGTAATTACATTTGCCTTTTGTGCTTTTTCAGCAATTTTTTCCAATACGATTCGCTGCCTTTGTGTACGTTTAAAATCCATACCTTCTGTATAACGAATCCGGGCATAGGATACTGCCTGAACACCATCTAATTTATGGACACCTGCGCCACTCAATTCAGTTGTCTCTCTTCCAACTACTTTTGAAGTCTCTGTGCAGTACCCATTCGTCCAATATACCTCTTCCTCTGTCATATCTATTTCAATACCACCCAATGCATCTACCACATCTGCCAGTGCATTAAAATTCACACTAATATATTTTTCAATATCCAAATCCAGATTCCGGTTCAAAAGTGCAATTGCATCTGTCGGTCCACCACTATTATATGCCGAATTAGCTTTTCCATATTTTTCCGATGTCACTTTCATTAATGTATCTCGATATACTGAAACAAGCTTTATTTCATTCGTCTTATTGTTAATGCTTGCAACCATAATGCAATCGCTCTGTACTCCTCCATCCAGTTCACCTTCTCTGGAATCCAAACCAAACAATGCTATATTCGTATAATCTCCAGTATCCTTATACACTTCCAATTTATCTTTATTTAATGTTGTAGTGTCCATTTTGTCCATTACAAACATTCCATACGCCACAACTCCAAGTCCTGCAAGTATTACAATTTCAATCAATATAATAGCCAGTCTCTTACGACGTTTTTTCTTTATTCTACGTTGCCGTTCCAACCTCTGTTGTCGTTTATTCATCCGTTTCTGTGCCATCTTACACTCCCCTTTTCTAGTATGCATTCTTGTTGATAAAACCTTTAAAGAATGTCAGGAAAATAATTTTAAAATCAAATCCCAATGTCCAATTTTCAATATAATAAAGATCATATTCAATTCTCTTGCGAATAGACGTATCTCCCCTGTATCCATTCACCTGCGCCCATCCCGTAAGACCGGGACGAACCTGATGTTTTACCATATAACGCGGGATCTCCTCCCGGAATTTTTCCACAAAGAAAGGTCGCTCCGGCCTCGGTCCGACCAGGCTCATATCTCCTTTTAAGATGTTAAAGAGCTGTGGAAGCTCATCAATGCTGGTCTTCCGGATAAATTTTCCCACTTTCGTGATACGCGGATCATCTTTCATCTTGAACATAAAGCCGTTCATTTCATTCTGACTCTCCAGTTCTTTTTTGCGCTCCTCCGCATCCCTGTACATGGAGCGGAACTTATAGATCTTGAAAAACCGACCATTCCTCCCGACCCGCTTCTGTGCAAAAAACAGCGGTCCCGGTGACTCGATCAAAAGCGGCGGTGCCAGAAATACTGTTACGACTGCTGTGATTGCCAGTCCGACAATCGCTCCTGCGATATCCATCAGACGCTTGACAAATAACATTTTCCAGTCGTAATACTGATTGGAAAATGTTACGACGGGTACATTGCCCATCATATTAAAACTCTTATGATACTCATCAAAATGACGCAGCAGTTCGATCGTTATATGAACCGTTGCTCCCATATTTTCAAAATTATTGACAACCTCTGCCAGTGATTCCCCCGTATCGTAAGGTACATTGATAAATACTTCATCCACAATCTGTTCCTTCACATACTGGTACATGGTATCGTAAGTTGCCACGACCGGAATTCCCTCATACCATCTGCCAATCTGATTGTCATCAATGACCGCGATTCCGGTCAGGCGGTGTGCCCAGTCCTTCGCATTTTCGATCTCTGTCAGTGTATCCAGCACACGGTCCACAGTTGTGACCAGAAAAATCTGGCTGGTTCCTCTTTTATTCCTATAGATCTTTAGAAGGTAATACTTGATCGCGGCATGGGTTATAAAAAACAGTATCAGATTAACCACTGCAATACAGAAATACACTCCACGGGAAGCATCTGCATTATTGTGCTGCAAAAAAATTGTCAGTGCCGTCACAAAGATCATGACTACGCTGGCTTCCACTGCCGCCATAAAATCCCTTGCCAGGTTCCGTCGTATAAAATTCTTCTCAATGTCCGAAAACAGAAGCACCAGCATGTAGATGACCATTACCACTCCGAAGCTTTCCATCAGCTCGGTCTTCATATTTATTACCGACACATTCCGGTAACGCACCAGCCACAGATAACCTCCGAAGAAATAGCTGATGACAAAACATACCAGATCCGCCAGAAACAGCACCACTGTCTGGATCTTTTCTTTTGATTGGTACATATCAATTCCTCACTTTATCCCTCATAGATGATCTCACGGTTTCCCATGGAAAAATGAATACTCCATTTCTGTCCTGCCGGCAGAATCCACACACAGTCAAACCCAAACTGTGGGCGATCCACACGCCGGAGCTTTAACGCTTCTGCCACATCTGCCCGGTCACTCCGGGTTACATCTGCCCGGATCTGCTTTTCATCCGGACCATATATCCGGATATTAACCGGAATGCACCTTCCGTCCAGACATTTTGCCAGTGCCCATCCACTGCAGATCACACTCCCATCCTGCCGTTCCAGTCGATCGATATGATACAGCAGCCTGCGCACCCGGATCCATCGGGATTCTTTCACCACTTCTCCGTCTGTTGTCTGCTCTCCGGCAAGAAGCTCTTCAAACGGTATGACTTTTGTTCCCATAATGCGCTGCATATTGCGCACCGGAAAACCTCCTTCCAGCAGATACTCCTGAAAATGTGTCTCCCACTCTGCAAACTGTGCCGCTTCTTCCCCGGTAATGTCCACCATCGCAAGCCACTCCGAAAGGTCTCTTCCCTGAGCCTTGAAAATCTGGTAATAAGCAAAATAGATGGCACGATAGAGAACAAACTTCTTGGGAACCGGAAATGGAAATGTCCACTCGTAGTCAATAACAGTCCAGTCTGCCGATACATCCAAAACCGTCCCGCCATTCCCCGCCTCCACGAAGATATTGGAAAAGATCATATCCACATCACTCACATCCGCACAGATGTACGCATTCTCCTGTCCTGCCGGACCAAAAACATTCCGGAATTCCTCCGTCACAGTAAACGGGCTGTCTCCCCCCGCCTCCATCAAGCGTCTGCCATACAGACGTATGATTGTCTCTACTGTACTCCAGTCGCCCTGCCGGAAACTGCGCTCGATCATGCTCTGTAAGGTCTCCCCCCTCACAAACGGAGAGCTGACCCGGCTTCCCGCCTGTAATTCTTCCACTTCACAGGGGCAAAAACGGATCCGACTGCCGCGATAGGCTTCCTGCAGCTGCCGGAAGCACTCTTCTATCCGCCGTACATGCGGATCCGCCGCCTTCGTTCCGGCATATTTATATACTGTTTTTCTTCCGGCAACATCTACCACGATGTCTGTCCGGATGCGGAATCGTTCTGCCCGCTCATTGGAATATTTGGAATAAATCGTTCTATCCAACCGCTCTATCCCTCCTGCCCTGCCACAATCAGAAATGAATTGGCAAATGTTCCATACACACCTTCTGCCAGCAAGGTATCTGCCATTACGCGCTCGTCAAAACATGCGACCCTGTCCCTGTCATAGTTACTTCGCCCTTCTGCAAGTTCTCCCGCGGCGGGCAGCCAGTCATCCGAGTAGATCACGGACGGAAACTTGTGATCCGGATAGGGATAATACCATTTCAAATCATCAAAGCCCGCCCGTGTAAGTAGTCTCTGATACTCACTGCGGGTATATGACCTTCCAGAATTCTCCACACAATCTACATTAGAATAACCATTAATCCCTGTAAAATAGCCGCCCACATACTCTTCCTGACACCCTGCAAGATATTTTAGCCCGATACGATTCGCATCTGCAAGGTAGAGGTACCCATCCCTACAAAGTAGATTTCTCAGATCTGTCAACTGATTCTGCCACCGGTAAAAGCTTCCCGCAATAAGAATTACATCAAATGACTGCGTTTCTGTCGGAATCTCCCGTGTGAAAATAAGACGCCCATCGCGGCTGTCCGTTGCAAACCGTGCAGAGAGAATCTGTTCCTGTCTGTCATCCGTTATCAGACAAACTACTTCCTTTGCCATGGAAAGAAGCTTTCCTGTAAGCGCTCCACACTCGGGATTACACTCAAGTACACGCTTCGTCGCGTCAATCGGCAGCCAGCCAATCAGGTTCTGACGAATTTCCGACAAATGGTACAAAAAAGAGTAGGATGCCCTCTCTCTGATGATTCTGGCATACTGATCCGGTGTATTCTGTTTTATAACTTCATACAATTCTGTCAGAATCTGTGCATTCTCCATCCTTTTTCCTCCATCTCTCTGTGGTATATTCTATTCCTCCACACGCTCCACGGTCGTCTCCGAATTCATATCATAGAAACCAACCGTATTCTTGTCCGATATGACCGTAACGCCCACCACATCATACAGCCGGTGGTACGCACGGAACTCGCCTCCCACGTAACCGGTACAGCTGATGGACAGCAGATACTCGCCGCCCTGCAGATCCATATTCTGTTTGAAGGAAGCCACATAGATCTCTCCTGCCCGCGCCAGTCCGACACCGACCTTCTCGTACATGGTGTTCGTTCCCGTGACAGCGGTTCCCTGCACGGTCTTAAACGTATAGGTAAAAATCGGATCCTGAATATCGGTGTGAAACTGCACCTTTGAGCGGATAGTAAAAGACGTCCCCTTCTGGATACAGCTCGTATAGCTTCCGTACTCGTCAATCACCGCAAAATCAATGATTTCCGCTTCCCCGGTCCCGTATTCATTCACCTGCGGATTCAACTCATAGTTGGATTTCCACAGCTTCTTTGTCCCATTTTCCTTCGCGTCCGCAAGCACCTGTCCGCTCGCAATATTCTGCGACTGATTTAACAGCACTTTCTTGTACAGGTTGATCGTGTCCTTGGGATTTCCTTCCGACAGCTTGACGCCCTTGTTTAAAAGAATCACGCGGTCACAGTATTTTGCCACACTGCTGATGTCGTGGCTGACAAAAATAATCGTCTTGCCCTCCGCCTTGAAATCCTCAAACTTTTTATAACATTTTGCCTGGAAAAACACGTCTCCGACCGACAGCGCCTCATCGACGATGAGGATCTCCGGATCAATGTTGATCGCCACCGCAAACGCCAGACGCACAAACATGCCGCTGGAATACGTCTTGCACGGCTGGTTTACAAATTCGCCGATATCCGCAAATTTCAAAATATCGTCCAGTCTTGCATCCATCTCCTCCCTGGAGAATCCCATCATCATGCCGTTGAGATATACGTTTTCGATGCCGGTGTATTCCATGTTAAAGCCCGCGCCAAGCTCCAGCAGCGCCGAGATTCTTCCGTCGATCTCTACCTCACCGCTTGTGGGGGAAAGCACGCCTGTGATAATTTTTAAGATGGTGGATTTGCCGGAGCCGTTCGTTCCGATGATTCCGACCGTCTCACCTTTTTTCACATCGAACGTGACATGGTCGAGTGCCCGATGTTCCTTGAATCTGCCTTTTCCCGCAAGTCCCAGCGCGTCAAACAGCCGTTCTGAGGGTCTGTTGTATAGCCGGTATACCTTGCTGACATCTTCTACCCTGATTGCTAACTCATCCATTCAGTTACAAATTCCTCTCTATAATACATCCGCAAAATGCGGTCGCAGCCTCTTGAACACGGTTGTTCCGAGAAACAGTATCACTGCTGTCACAACCCAGAAATATACGGTAAGTCCCATATCCTCCCAGAATCCGATGTGATTGATCAGCGCGTTCCGGTATCCCGAAACAATGTAGTACATCGGATTGAGTTTCAACACGGTAATCGCCCATCCCGGTATCTGCACCATCGTCTCAAAGTTCCACATAATCGGTGTCACCCACATGCCGATCTGCAAGAGGATTCCCACAACTTCTTTCATGTCGCGGAAGAATACCGTCACCGCACTCGTCGCATACACAAGCCCTGTCGCAAACAGAATCATACAGAACGAATAATATATAACCTGCAGCGCATACCAGTCCGGCATATATCCCATACAGATGAAAAGCACCATCGTAAACGCCACAAAAAACAGATGCGTAAACAGCGCCGATATCATTTTTACCACCGGGAGCATATCGATCTGGAACACGACTTTTTTTACCAGATAGCTGTATTCCACCAGAACACCGGTGCCGCCGTTTAGCGCTTCCTGAAAATAGAACCACGGCACAAGCCCCGCCGTTAGCCACAGCACAAACGGAATCTCAATTCCGGTCCGAAGATCTGTCGCCTTGGAATTCAGTCCCTTCTCAAACACGAACCAGTACAAAAGCACCGTGATTACCGGCTGGACGAACGCCCAGACCACACCAAAGTAGGAGCCTGCAAACTTCTTCTTGATGTCATTTTTTGCCAGATTCCATACCAGGCTTCTACTTCCGACCAGATGATGAAGCAGTGATGTATCCTTTTTCTTTCCTGCCATCTATGTTCTCCTAATCTCTTTCTATCCCTCTGCCGACGCATGTTTTTCCTTACTTTATGCCATGCACTGCCTTATATTCTGCGAAGCTTTTCTGCACTTTATCCTTGTCAGATAAGATCAGATCCGCCGCTGTCATTCCTTCCGGCATCGGCCATTCCACGCCGACCTCGGCATCGTTCCACAGAATACCGCCCTCATCGTTCGGATGGTAGAAGTCCGTTACCTTGTAGCAGAACTCTGCCTCCTCCGACAGCACGATAAATCCGTGTGCAAAATTCTTCGGCACGAAAAACTGCTTCTTGTTCTCCGCGGAAAGCCGCACGCCGTACCATTTACCGAACGTCTTCGATCCCTCTCTTAAATCCACCGCAACGTCGAACACCTCGCCGTTTACCACGCGTACCAGCTTGTCCTGTGGATAATTGATCTGAAAATGAAGCCCACGGAGCACGCCCTTTTTCGATGCCGACTGGTTGTCCTGCACGAACTGGCAGTCAATTCCAGCTTCCGCAAAATCATTATAATTGTAGGTCTCCATAAAATATCCGCGCGCATCGCCGAATACTGCCGGCTCGATGACCTTCAGTCCCTCAATGCCGTTGCAATTCTCTGTTACCTTGATCTTACCCATGTTCTATAATCCCTCCGCAATTTCCATCAGATATTTGCCGTAATCTGTCTTCAAGAGTGGCTGTGCCAGCTTGATGAGCTGGTCTCTGTCGATGAAGCCGCGCTTGTACGCGATCTCCTCAATGCAGGAGATATATAAGCCCTGGCGTTTCTGGAATGCAGACACAAAATCTGCCGCGGCAAGCAGCATGTCGTGGTTTCCCGTATCCAGCCATGCGAATCCTCTTCCCAGTGTCTCGACATGCAGATCCCCTCTGCCAAGATATGCATTATTGACGGATGTGATCTCGATCTCCCCACGTGCGGACGGCTTGACGTTTTTCGCAATCTCCACCACGTCGTTATCGTAAAAGTAAAGTCCCGGCACCGCGTAATTGGACTTCGGATGCTCCGGCTTTTCCTCGATGGACAGCGCCTTGCCGTTCTCATCGAATTCCACGACGCCGTACTCTCTCGGGTCTCTGACATAATAGCCGAAGATCGTCGCACCGTGCTCCTTTTCCGTGCGCTCCGCCGCACTCTTTAACACTTTGGAAAAGCTCTGTCCGTAGAAAATATTATCGCCGAGTACCAGTGCCACCGCGTCATTTCCGATAAATTTTTCACCGATAATAAATGCGTCCGCCAGTCCTCTCGGCTGCTCCTGCACCGCATAGGAAAAGTTCATGCCGAGCTGGCTTCCATCCCCGAAAAGCTCCTCAAACACCGGCAGATCCCGCGGTGTGGAGATGATTAACACCTCACGGATTCCCGCAAGCATCAGTGTCGATAACGGATAGTAGATCATCGGCTTGTCATACACCGGCATAATCTGTTTTGAAATCGCTTTGGTAAGCGGATAAAGTCTGGTACCGGAGCCTCCGGCAAGTATTATTCCCTTCATCTGAAAATCCTCCCATTTTATCCAATATACGCCATGTACCTTAACATTTGTACCGGACACAGCTTAATTTTTTCTTAATTTAAAACGCAAACAAGCAGTATCGCCCTGTTCAGACGGTACTGCTGTTTTTTCCACTATTACTTACCCTGATACATATCCTCATAGTACTTCTGATAATCACCACTGGTAACATTCTGCATCCATTCTTCATGCTCTAAGTACCATGCAATGGTCTTCTTAATACCATCTTTAAACATTGTTTCAGGTTCCCAGCCAATCTCAGCTTTGATCTTATCCGGTGCAATGGCATACCTGCGGTCATGCCCCTTACGATCTTCCACGTAAGTGATCAGGTCTTTGCTGACATTCGATTTTCTCGGATCACTGTCCGGAAGGATCTCCTGCAGTGTTTCAATAATAATATTAATGATCTCGATATTACGTTTTTCGTTGTGTCCACCGATATTGTAAGATTCTCCCAGTCTTCCCTGTTCCTGTACCATATCGATTCCCTTCGCATGGTCATCCACATACAACCAGTCACGGATGTTCATTCCGTCTCCATAAACCGGCAGCTTTTTGCCATGTAATGCATTGTTGATGATCAATGGAATCAGTTTCTCCGGGAACTGGTATGGTCCATAGTTATTCGAGGTATTGGTAATATTCGCTGGAAAATGATACGTATCAATATATGCTTTCACCAGCATATCCGAAGATGCTTTACTTGCGGAATACGGACTGTGTGGCTGATATGGGGTTGTCTCATAGAAGTAGCTCTTGCCGCCATCCGGAAGGGAACCATACACTTCATCCGTAGAAACATGAAGGAACTTCTTGCCCTCCTTAAAGCTTCCGTCCGGTAACTCCCATGCTGCTTTTGCGCAGTTTAACATCACTGCAGTTCCAAGCACATTCGTCTTGACAAACACTTCCGGATTCTTAATGCTTCTGTCCACATGGCTTTCTGCTGCGAAGTGAACAACGCGGTCGATATCATTCTCCTCAAAGATCTTCGTGATCGCATCTTTGTCTGTGATATCAGCCTTTACAAATGTATAGTTGTCTCTATTCTCAATGTCTTTTAAATTCTCCAGATTTCCTGCATAAGTCAATGCATCCACATTGATGATACGGATCTCATTGTCATATTTGCGGAACATGTAATGAATGTAATTAGAACCGATGAATCCGGCTCCTCCTGTTACTAAATAGGTTCTCATATTTTCCTCCTGATTAACCGTAATTATTGTATATTTTACCATAACTTATACACAAGCACAAGTTATGCACTTCTTAGTTTTCTATGAAGATTTTTCGTGTTTACGGATGAGCTCTTATTTTCCAAGCATAATTCGGACATACGGTGTAAAACCATGCAAGAGTGCCTGTGTCCATCCAAAATTTTTCTTCAGAAAATAAAACCACGGTTTAAACGGTGCACCCTTAATACTTTCCTTTTTTTTCAGTCTCTCCAGGCGTGACAGACTTGCATCACTCCATCCTCCCTTAAGATCATTATCCGGACATACGCCAACATATTCATGATACACATACATTGGGATTCCCCTGCGTTTCATTTCCAGCCCGTAATCAAAATCCGCCAGTGAATGAATATAATGTTCATCAAAATTCGGGATTTCCATAAACACATGCTTCGG
>ERZ773229.2576-NODE-2576-length-10637-cov-19.249386_pt1 | contig 10637 bp, 8 predicted proteins | sample MGYA00580992_ERZ773229 | MGnify/ENA primary metagenome ERZ773229 (study PRJEB29015, sample SAMEA2737795) | human gut metagenome | biome: human gut; feature: human-associated habitat; material: faeces | place: China | collected 2012 ... | reverse complement strand
TGGGCATCGACTCCTGCGGCATGCTGATCTCCGCCGTGCATCACGAAAACGGCGAAGAAAAGTTGCATTTGCTGATGGTGGATGATCACATCCCCGCCGGCGCAAAGCTGTATTAAAAAATAACGAAAAAGAGTTCTCTCGGCAGAGGGAGCTCTTTTTTGTGCCAAAGGCACGGGGAAGCAGCGCCGTAGGCGCTGCACGGGATAAGGGGGCCATTCTCTCACGTGAGAGAATGGCCCCCTTTGACCCCCAAGAGAACACAAGGGGCTCTGCCCCTTGACCCCGCCATTGCGAGGTTTGGGCTTGAAGAGCTGCTCAGCCTGCGGAATCGGGTGTCTGCTGCTTTTTGCTGCGATACAATTTGGCTTGCTCCTATTATCCGCTGCCGCTCTGCCCATCTTGTAGAAGTACAGCCTAATTTCTGTCTACTTTGGATTTGTACGATCTTGCTGATGCCTGCCAAGGCGGCGTTGCTGCGCTCGCCACATTTTAATAGAAAAAACGACCGCGTCAGCGGTCGTTTTCGTTCTTTTTATCAGTTCGTTCCAGAAGATAATCGACGCTGACGCCATAAAAATCAGCGAGCGCGCACAAAACGTGCGGCGGCAGCATTCTTTCGCCGCTTTCATAATATGCGTATGTGCGCTGCGGAACGTTGATCGCTTCGCCGACCTGACGTTGTGTCAAATCGGCATCCTCCCGCAAATCGCGGATGCGCCGGTATCTCTTCACGTTTATCACCAAACACAGTATACGTAGAACAAATTATTCTATTGAATTTTTGAATATTCTGTTCTAAACTATAAATGAGTTCTGTAAACAAAAGTCAATAGCCAAAAAGAAAAAAGTCCCGCAAAATTTGCGAGACCGAAAAAGGGCATAGCAAAACAGGCTGGAGAAAAGATGTATCGCCAGCCGGGATGGAATTGGCAGTTAGCTTAACTCTGTGCGGAGTTCTGCTGCGCGTCGAAATCCTCAAGGCACTCTTTCACACGAGCATAGTAGATGCGCAGGAACTTGTTCTGCGCGGCTGTCATGTAGACAAAATAAGGCTTGCCCTCCGCGCGTTTCTTATCGAGGAACTGGTACACCGGTTCGTCCTCTGGAGCTTTTCTCAGATATGTACAGACGATTTGGTACAGCGTTTTCCGTAGATGCGGGGAGCCGCGTTTGGTCGTAGGTGTGCTTTGCGCCGCATGCTTGCCAGACTGGTTTACAGCCGGATCGACACCCGCAAATCCCACAATGGAGCTGCGGCGCGGAAAACGGCGCACATCGCCAATCTCGGCCATAAGCTGCGCGGCAGTGATTTCGCCAACGCCGTACATGGCATGCACTGTATCGTACTCTGGCAGTTGCCGCGCAAGGCGTGCCATCTCGGCGCGCAAAGCGGCCAGCGTCATCTTGCCTGCAAGCAACTGCTGGGCAGCAGTCGTAATCAGCAGCTTTGTGTTGTCATTCTTCGGCAGCGTGGTGAAATGGCCACAGCTTCCCGCGTAGATGTCCAACGCCTTCTCTGCGCTGTAATGGTAGCCCTTGCGCTTGCACCACTTCTGATAGCGCTCGGTGAATGCCTTCTCGCTGACGCGGCAGATGCAGTCACAGTGCCAGAAGGTCATGACAAAATCCACCCATTTCTGGTGACCGTCGGCGCGCTCCGGGCTGGAGAACAGTTCGTTCACGCCGGGAAAGGTCTTGTCGGTCAGCGAAATGAGATTGTTTTGCAGCGATACCACCGTTTTCATGTAGAGGTTGTACTGGCGGCTGCACAGCTTCAGTTGTTGTCTTACCGTGTCCATGGGAGTATATTCCCGCAGATCTACCCAATTGTCAAGGTCATACTTGGCGATCTTCATGGCGTCCGCCTTGTCGGTCTTGACCTTGCGGATTGAGCCGCCCCCGCTCTGCTTGATGAACAGCGGATTCAGGACGCAGACATAAATGCCGTATTCGTGCAGCGCCGCCGCTACCGGCTCATGGTAGCGACCGGTGGCCTCCATGATGACGCGGGTATCTTCCCCCAGCGCGATGATGGCGTAGGCCATCTGCTCCAGACCGACCTCGGTGTGGAGAAATTCCTGTGGCAGCAATGCCACTTCACCCATTGGCCGCAGGGCAGCCACCATGCTTTTCCCTTTGGAAACATCGATCCCTACTGCGTTCATTTAGTTCCTCCTTGTGATTGGATATGGCTTCCCGCCCTTTCCTCATTGCCTGTTCAATCTCCTGGGTGACACGAGCGCACATGGTGGCTCTACCTGCGCAAATCGAATGCTGCGAACGAGAGAGGCGGCTGACGGACTCATTTACGGGCGTGTTGGCCCAAGGTGAGCTATGTCAGGCCATTTACTCTCCCATTCTAACAGCTTCGGCTTTGAGATGGGAAAAGACGCGGCTGGCTGCCGCGCCTTAAACCGTAATTATTATTGTAGGAGGTGATGAAGATGACGACGTATAAGACACTATATCATTTGATGGTCCAAAATATGAGCGAGGCCATCGACCTTTATGATGCGGGCAAAGGCATCCTTGCCCGCGAAGTCCTGAAAAAAGCCTTGTTAGACGCAGAAGAGCAAGTCATTTTACAAGACATCACCCCGATGAACCTATTGGCAATGGCGATCCAGCAGAAAGCTAAAAAAGCGGCACCCCAAAGCGGCGAGCGCAGCAATGCCGCACCGTCAGAAGCACGGGGTGGATAATCCAAAAAGGAGGGGCTGCGCCCCTCCCTTTTGGTCGTTAGGGGGTGCAGGGGGCGAAATCGAAACGCCCCCTGCCTTTCTCTTGGGGGATTCAAAGGGGGAGGTTCTCTTTTGAAAGAGGATCTCCCCCTTTGCCCCGTGCAGCGCCATCGGCGCTGCCTTTTCCCTTCGGTTTAGCCGAACAAAACCGGCTTAGTAACCTCCTTGAGCCACTCCAGCTCATCCCCACTCAGATACGGCGAGATCGCCGCAAAGACCTTAGCGTGATAAGCATTCAAAAGCTCCACATCGCGCGACGAGAGCAGCGACAGATCGATCGCATCGCGGTCATACGGCACGAGCGTCAGCGGTTCGAGCGCAAGGAAGCGGCCGTACTCGTTGACCTCAGCCTCGCGTACAACGACGAGGTTCTCAATGCGCACGCCGAACTTGCCGGCAAGGTAAATGCCCGGCTCGTTCGAGAAGATCATGCCCTCTTCAATGACACAGTGGCGCTTCTGGCGCTTCACATCCCAGTGTACGCGCTCAGGGCCCTCATGCACGCCGAGGACGAAGCCCACGCCGTGGCCTGTGCCGTGGTTGAAGTCGAGGCCCGCTTCCCACAGCGGCGTGCGGGCCAGCATGTCAAGGTTTTCGCCCATGCAGCCGTGCAGGAACTTGGCCGCGCCCAGCTGTATGTGTCCGCGCAGGACAAGCGTGTAGATGCGCTTTTCCTCGTCCGTGAGCGGCCCCAGCGCGATGGTGCGGGTGATGTCGGTCGTGCCCTCCAAATACTGCGCGCCCGTGTCGGCGAGGCAGAGGCCGCGCGGCTCCATGGGAATGTCGGTCTCCTCGGTCGGCTCGTAGTGGACGATCGCGCCGTGCGCGCCGTAGGCGAGGATGGGGTCGAAGCTCTGCTCAAGATAGTGCTCACCCTCGGCGCGAAGAGATTCGAGCTTTTTCGACGCGCTGAGCTCGGTGATCGGCTCTTTGCCGATCGTGTGCTTGAGCCAGTAGATGAAGCGCGTGACGGCCACGCCGTCCTTGATGTGGGCAAGGCGCTCGTTCTCCTGCTCCGCGGGCGTCTTCACCGCTTTCATCAGCTGAATGGGGCTCGTGCGGTCGAGGACTTCAGCGCTCTCCGGCACGCTTTGCAGAATGCGGTAGTTGGCGCGCTCGCCGTCGAGCAGTACGCGGGTGCCCGTGGGCAGCGCCGCAACGAGGCGGTAGATGTCGTCATAGGGGGCGAGCGTTACGCCGTCAGATTTCAAATGTGCTGCGATCTCTGCGCTTACGGCCTCTCTCTGCACGCAGAGCGTGGCCTTGTCCTGCTCAAGCAGCAGATACGAGAGGAACACAGGTGTGAAGAGCACGTCGTTGCCGCGCAGGTTCAAAAGCCACGCGACTTCGTCGAGAGAGGGGATGACGAACACGCTTGCGCCCATCTCCTTCATCTTGCCGCGCACCATTGCGAGCTTTTCCCTGCGCGTCAGGCCTGCATACTTTACGTCCAGCTCCCACACCGGCTCACACGAGAGCGCGGGGCGGTCCGCCCACACAAGGTCGACAAGGTCCTCGTCGCCCGCAAAGCGGATGTGCTTCTCGCGCGTCTTTTCGCCGATCGAACGAGCGAAGTCGTTGCTGATCGTGCGCGAGTCGAAGCCGATCCAGCCGTTTTCAGGAACGTGGTCGCGCAGGAACGCGGGGATCTCAGGCACGCCGGGCTGGCCCATGCGCATGAGCTCAATACCGCTGCCCTCTAACTGCTGCGAGGCCTGCAAAAAGTAGCGGCCATCCGTCCACAGTGCGGCGGCGTCCGGCAGCACGACGAGCGTACCGGCAGAGCCGGTGAAGCCGGAGAGAAATTCGCGCGCCTTAAAGTGCGCGCCGACATATTCCGAGGTGTGGAAGTCGTCGGTCACGACGACGTAGGCGTCCAAGTGGCGCTTTTTCATCTCCGCGCGCAAAAGTGCGAGCTTTTCGACAGGATTCATCACAAAATCACTCCAATTCTTTGTTACGATAACGATTGCCTCATTCGGCAAAGCTCTCCGTCAGCGTGACGAGCACGTTCGTCATGGCCTCAAGGCTGTCCGCGGGGATCCACTCGCGCACGCCGTGGTAATTGTAGCCGCCGGTGGAGAGGTTGGGGCAGGGCAGCCCGTCCCAGGACAGGCGCGCGCCGTCCGTGCCGCCGCGGATGGGTACGCACTGAGGCTCGACGCCGTTGGCGCGGAAGGCGTTTTCCGCGCGCTCGATGAGGTGGAAGTGGGGGAGAACTTTCTCCTTCATGTTGTAGTAGCTGTCATTGATCTGGGCCTCGGCCGTGCCGTCGCCGTAAATTTCGTTGAGGCGCGCGGCGCAGTCGGCGAAGAGCGCCTTTTTCTCCTCAAAGCGCTCGCGGTCGTGGTCGCGGATGATATAGCGGAGCGTCGCCTCGGTCACGCTGCCGCTCATCTCGGTCAGGTGGAAAAAGCCCTCGTAGCCGTCGGTTTTCTCCGGCACTTCGTCCTCAGGCAGCATCGCGTGGAAGGCCATCGCTGCGGTCGTGGCATTGATCATGACGTTTTTGGCGCTGCCGGGGTGGACGCCGACACCGTGTACCGTCAGAACGGCGGACGCGGCGTTGAAGTTTTCAAATTCGATCTCACCGAGCGGGCCGCCGTCCACGGTGTAGCCGTAGTCACAGCCGAGCTCCTGCACGTCGAGCCCGTCCACGCCGTTGCCGATCTCCTCGTCGGTCGTGAAGATGACGCGCACTTCGCCGTGTTTGACGTTTTTCTCAATCATCGTCTCGACCGCGGCCATGATCTCGGCGACGCCGGCCTTGTCGTCTGCGCCGAGGAGCGTCGTGCCGTCGGTGACGATGAGCTCTTCGCCCACATGGCTTTCAAGGCCGGGGCAGAGCGCCTCGGTGAGGGAGACAGTGTCGTTGAGCTTCAGCTCGCCGCCCTCGTAGCGCACGAGGCGGGGCTTGACGTTTTCGCCCGAAGCGTCGGGAGCGGTGTCCATGTGCGCGATGAGCGCGATGACGGGCGCGTCCACGCCCTCGCTCGCGGGGAGCGTTGCGAGCACGTTGCCGCAGTCGTCCATGTGGACGTCCTCGAGCTTCAGCGCTTCAAGCTCCTGCATCAGCGCGCGGCCGAGGTCCTTCTGCCGCTCCGTAGAGGGCGAGGTGCCGGTGAATTCATCCGAGGTGGTGTAATAGGTCACATAGCGCAGAAAACGCGATTTGGCAGATTCCATTTGGGGGTACCTCCTTGCAGTCATGCTGCGTGATATTTCACGCTCAGTGTACCACAAAAGGGGGCGAACTGTAAAGCCGCGGCGCACCGATCCGCGCAAAAGTGAAACGGTGCAAAAGATTCTTTTGCTTGACAAAGGGCGGCAGTTGATAATATAGTGTGATACATATTAAATAAGAAACTGGGAGGGAAGAGGAAAAATGAACGTGGAAACCATCACGAGCCGGCAGAATCCGCTGATGACGCACCTGCGCAAGCTCGCTTCCTCCCGGTCTTACCGCAAAAAGAGCGGCGAATATCTCTGCGACGGGACAAAGCTCTTGGACGAAGCGCTCAAGTGGGGCGCGCCGGTCCAAACGGTGGTGTTCTCCGACGGCGTGGACATTCCAGCGCTTCCCGATACCGTGCGCGCCGTGTGCGTGAGCGAAGACCTGATGCGCTCGGTGAGCCCGATGGAGACGCCGCAGGGCGCACTGTTTACGGTCGCGCTTCCCGAGACGAAGCTGCCCGAAACGCTTGCGGGTAAGCACTATCTCGTGCTGGACGGCGTGCAGGACCCCGGGAACGTGGGGACCATCCTGCGCACGGCGGACGCGTTTGAGTGCGACGGCGTGTTCTTAGTCAACGCCTGCGCCGACCTCTTCAATCCCAAGACGGCGCGCGCCACGATGGGCGCGATCTTCCGCCGCGAGGCGTACAGCGTCACGCCGGAGGAGCTTTTCGCGCTGCTCAGTAAGAGCGGCGTCCCGCTCTACGGCACGGCGCTGCGCGAGGACACCGTGCCGCTGTCTGACGCGAACCTGTCCAAAGCCGCTGTCGCCATCGGCAGCGAGGGGCGCGGACTGTCGCAGCAAATGCTGGATGAGTGCGCCAAAACGCTCAAAATTCCCATGAACCCGCGCTGCGAGTCGCTCAACGCGGCCATCGCGGCGACGGTCGTTCTGTGGGAGATGTATCGCTGAAACAAACAAGGAGGTGCTCTTCATGGCGGGCCTTAAATACTGGGTGTGGCTCTCGGAGGTCAAGGGACTGACAAACCGCTCAAAGCTTCTGCTGCTCGACTATTTCGGCACGCCGGAGAACGTCTACTATGCCGACGAGGACGAGTACCGCCTCGTCGAGGGCATCGAGCCGCGGCAGATCGCACTGCTCGCGGAAAAATCGTTGGAAAACGCCGACCGTATCCTCGGCGCGTGTTCGCGGCTGGGGCTGCGGCTTCTCACGATGCAGGACGCGGACTATCCGATGCGCCTGCGCAATATCTTTGAGCCGCCGTGCCTGCTTTATGTCAAAGGCCAGCTCCCCGTTATCGACGAGGAGGTCGCTGTCGCCATGGTCGGCACGCGCAAGGCCTCGCCCTACGGCATCGAAGCGGCGGAGAAGATCGCCTACGGCCTGTGCAAGCAGGGCGCGGTCGTGATCTCCGGCGCGGCGGCGGGCGTGGACAGCGCATCTCACCGCGGCGCGCTGCGCGCGGGCGGAAAGACCATCGCCGTGCTCGGCAACGGGCTCGACGTCGTCTATCCGGCGGAGAATGCGTGGCTGTACCGCGATATCGCGGCCTCGGGCGCGCTCATCAGCGAGTATCCGCCCGGGACGGCGGCCGAGGCGTGGCATTTTCCCGTGCGAAACCGCATCATCAGCGGCTTGAGCCTCGCGACCATCGTGGTCGAAGCGCCGGAAAAGAGCGGCGCGCTCATCACGGCGAATACCGCGCTTGAGCAGGGACGCGATGTTTTCGCCGTTCCCGGTCCGATCGACGCGCCACTCAGCCGCGGCTGCAACCGTTTGATCGCGGACGGCGCGGCGGGCCTCATCACCGACAGCTGGGATGTGCTGCGCGAGTACGAGGCCATCTATCCGCATAAAATACTCGGCGAGCGCGTGGAGCTTCCGCGTACGCTCGGCTATCAGGCGCGCGAGGAGCAAGCGCGCGCCAAGCAGGCCGCGGCGGAGGAAATACTGTCGCTGCCGACACTGAATTTGAAAACCAACGACGCGGGGCTGACCGACGACCAGATCGCCATTCTGCGCACGCTGAAAGACGGCGCGCTGCAGGTGGATGACCTGATCGAAAAGACGCAGATCCCCACGCGCCGTGTTCTTTCCGCGCTGACGATGATGGAGCTTGAGGGCTACGTCGAGCAGGGCAGCGGCAAGCATTTTTCTTTGACCGTCACACTACTGGAGGAATAACATTCATGGCAAAAAAGCATCTGGTGATCGTCGAGTCTCCGGCAAAGGCGAAAACCATTGGAAAATATCTCGGCAAAGACTACGAGGTCAAGGCCAGCATGGGCCATTTGCGCGACCTGCCGAAAAGCAAGCTGGGCGTGGATATCGAGCACGACTTCGAGCCTGTCTATCAGCCCATCCGCGGAAAAGAGGAGCTCATCAGCGAGCTCAAAAAGGCCGCCAAGAGCAGCGACACCGTGTATCTTGCAACGGACCCGGACCGCGAGGGCGAAGCCATCTCGTGGCACTTAAAAGCGCTTTTGAATCTGGACGATGAAAAGGCCAAGCGCGTGACCTTCAACGAGATTACGAAAAAGGTCGTCTCCGAGAGCATCAAGGAGCCGCGCGCCATCGACCAGGATCTGGTCGACGCGCAGCAGGCGCGCCGCGTGCTCGACCGCATCGTGGGCTATCAGCTGAGCCCGCTTCTGTGGAAGAAGGTCCGCCGCGGCCTCTCCGCGGGCCGCGTGCAGTCCGTCGCTGTGCGCATGGTCGACGACCGCGAAAAGGAAATTCAGGCCTTCGAGGCGCAGGAATACTGGACGCTTGACGCCGACCTCACCGACGAGGCGACGCACAAGACCTTCGAGGCGCACTATTACGGCAAGGACGGTAAAAAGGTCGAGCCGGCCTCCGGCGAGCAGGTGGACGGCATCATTGCCGACATCGGCGACAAGTCCTTTACTGTGACGAACATCAAGCGCACGGACAAGCAGCGCTCCCCGTCGCTGCCGTTCACCACTTCCACCTTACAGCAGGAGGCCTCGCGCAAGCTCAACATGACGCCGCGCCGCACCATGGCCATCGCCCAGCAGCTCTATGAGGGCGTGGACATCACGGGCGAGGGCACGGTGGGTCTCATCACCTACATGCGTACCGACTCGCTGCGCATCTCCGAAGAGGCCATCGCCGCAGCGAAGACGTTTATTTTAGGACGCTACGGGCAGAGCTACTATCCCAAGACCGCCCGCCACTACAAGGCCAAGGCCGGCGCGCAGGACGCGCACGAGGCCATCCGTCCCTCGAACGTCAACCTGACGCCTGAGCAGATCAAGGCCGATCTGACGGGCGAGCAGTACCGCTTGTATCGCCTGATCTGGAGCCGCTTTTTGGCCTCCCAGATGGCGAACGCCGTGTACGACAGTGTGAGCGCGCAGATCATGGCGGGCGGACACGAGTTCCACGCGAGCGCCAGCAACCTGAAATTCTCCGGCTACACCGCCGTTTACGAGGAATCCCGCGACGACGACAGCAAGGAGGAAAAGGAAGGCACGCTGCCGCCGCTTGTCGAGGGGCAGGGCCTGACGCTCGAGGCATATACGCCGCTCCAGCACTTCACTCAGCCGCCCGCGCGCTACACGGACGCGACGCTCATCCGCGCGATGGAGCAGAACGGCATCGGCCGCCCGTCGACCTACGCGCCGACGGTCTCGACGATCTTAGACCGCGAATACGTCATCAAGGACGGAAAATACCTGCGTCCCACGCCGCTCGGCGAGGTGGTGACGGGCCTGATGGAAGAGCGCTTCCCCGACATCGTGGACATGAAGTTTACCGCCCGCATGGAGGAAAAGCTCGATACCGTCGAAGAGGGCAAGACTGCGTGGAAGGATGTCATCCGCGACTTTTACGGCGGCTTTGAGCGCGACCTTGAAAACGCCGAGAAGGCGCTTGAGGGCGTGAGACTCAAGGTCCCCGATGAGGTCAGCGAGGAGAAGTGCGACGTCTGCGGCCGCAACATGGTCATCAAGAGCGGGCGCTTTGGCCGCTTTCTGGCCTGCCCGGGCTACCCCGAGTGCACGTTCACCAAGCCCCTTGTCATCGAAATGCCGGGCCGCTGCCCCAAGTGCGGCGGGCGCATGATGAAGCGCACCGGCGTGAGCAAGAAGACGAACAAGCAGTACACGTACTACGCCTGCGAATTCTCCACCAGCAGCGATCCCGAGAAGAAGTGCGACTTCATGACTTGGGATGTGCCGACGAAGGACGACTGTCCCGAGTGCGGCCAGACGATGTTCAAAAAGGCGGGCAAGGGCTTTAAACGCCCGTACTGCATCAACCCCGCGTGTTCGCGCTTTGTGCCGGAAGACCAGCGCGGCTATGTGAAAAAGAAGACCACCGAGACCGCGGAAGAGGGCGCGGAGAGCGCCGAAGCCGCCGATGCGGCGGAGACCGCGGCAAAGAAGACCGCCGCCAGGAAGACGACGGCTAAGAAGAGCACCACCGCAAAGAAAACGAGCACAAAAGCGGCGAGCACCAAGAAGACCGCGACGAAGACCGCCGCAGCGAAGAAAACGACAAAGAAGGCCGCAGCCGAGGATGGTGCAGAAAAGCCCGCAAAAAAGACGGCGGCAAAGAAGACCGCGACCACGAAAAAGGCGGCCGCTAAGAAGACGACCGCCAAGTCCGCGGTCTTTTTGGCCGCGGAGAAAGAAGAGAACTGATGCAAGTAACTGTGATCGGCGCCGGCCTTGCC